>OGPE01001238.1_pt1 | contig 17042 bp, 17 predicted proteins | sample 1552881 | NCBI WGS metagenome assembly OGPE01 (sample SAMEA2580236, study PRJEB22360) | human gut metagenome | biome: human gut; feature: human-associated habitat; material: faeces | place: Denmark | collected 2008/2010 | reverse complement strand
TACAAGACGAACAATTCAATTTATCCCACATCATATCTCTTAATACATCCAACGATGAGCGTATATATATCTGTCCAGAGTTTTTACCACATCCTTCAATTCGACCATCCAAATATTCAGTCTGAAAATTAGAATAGACAATATCAACATCATGACATTTTATCACATCAAATAACTCCTCATACATATTATAATCGATATAATCATCACTATCAACAAAACCAACATAGGGAGCTGAAGCAATATCTAGTCCTGCATTACGAGCTATTGATGCATTGGCAACCGGAAGATGAAGTACTTTCACACGAGAATCAAAAGACATATATTCATCACACAATGCGGCAGAGCCATCATTTGATTGATTTTCTACTAGAATTATTTCTATATCTTTCAAAGATTGATTACGTATCGAATCAATACACCTAGGCAAATACTCAACTGTGTTATGGACAGGGACAATTACACTTACTAAACAATCCATTCATTTATTATATAAATCGTTATATTCAGCAAATATACATAATTCCTCACTACCCCACACAACAAAAGTAACAAAAAGCCCTCTTTCCTATTAAAAATAGCTAAAGCACTTCCAACAATTTTATCATATAACAAACCTACAAATTCAATTCATTATTATTATATTTGCAAACACATTTAAATAAATGATTATGACCCAACCCACATTAAGTATCATAACTGTAAATTTCAACAATAACAAAGGATTAATAGCAACTTTGAATAGCATAAAGAATCAGTCATTCACATCTTATGAACATATCATTATTGATGCGTGTTCAACAGATGGAAGCAAAGAAACAATTATAAAATACAGTAAAGAAACTTCTCATTTGGCCTACTGGGTATCAGAAAAAGACAGTGGAATATACGATGGAATGAATAAAGGAATAGAACATGCTTCTGGAGAATATCTATATTTTCTCAACTCTGGAGATTGTCTTATAAAAGATGTTTTAAGACATATTCCTTTTGATGGCACCCAATACATATATGGCAATATAAAAATTATACCAACAAACGAAGATCCATGGATATGGAAATACCCAGATAGATTCGACACATTCTTTCTTGCAAATTCAAAAGGTTGGATTTCACAACAAGCTTGTTTTATCCACCATTCATTATTCATAGAACAAAAATATGATACTAACTATAAAATTATATCAGACTGGATACATGCAATCCACTCTATAATCTTAAAAGGATGTAGCTATAAACACATTCCAACAACTATCGTTGAATACGATGGTGGAGGTGCAAGTTCTAATTATGAGAAAACATGGGAAGAACGCAACAAATGGATAGAACAAAACATCAATAAAACCTTTTTCAAATCATTTTTAGAACTAGAGGCTTTCAGGGAAACAGGGCTTGGTAACTTAGTTCCGTTATTAAATAAAACTCACAAGTTCAAAAAACGTATAAGGAAAATCATCTTATTTTTATACTACATAAATTCATTTTTTTCATTTCATAAACCAAAACAATAATGACTATGAAATCGCTTTTTATCATATATGACTATCAAATATTCGAAATGCAACGCTTTGGTGGTATTTCACGTTATTTCTGTGAGATAATTAAAAGAATTTCAGCAAAACATAAAATCACCGTGCGATATTCTATCAATTATTACCTCACAAGTTGGATGTTGGAAAAAAGCCTAATATTATTGCCAAGATTTATCTACAAACGATATCATTCCTTTTTTGAAAAAAAGAATCACGAAATAACAAAAAAACTACTAAAAACAGGTGGACCATACTTATTACACCCTACATACTATGATCCATATTTTTTAGATTATATTGGAGAAAACCCATACATTATTACTGTACACGATATGATCCACGAAAAATTTCCACAATATGTAACAGATGCAAATATCACAATAGGTCATAAAAAAAAGGTTATAACACGTGCCAATCGAATTATAGCTATTAGCGAAAACACCAAAAAAGATATCATTGAAATTTTCAATATTAATCCTCAAAAGATAGATGTTATTTACCACAGCACAAGCATGAAACACTTTTCGGGAAAACATAAATTACAAATACCCGAAAGATTTCTATTATTTGTTGGCGATCGTACCCCCTATAAAAACTTCAAACGCTTTATGGAAACATTCGCTCAAATACATGAACAAGATAAAACACTATTTGCAATTTACACAGGAAGTAAACTAAAAAAAGACGAACAAGATATGCTTATTGGCATGGGTATATTCGAATATACGATTCATATAAAAGCTTCTGATCAAGCTCTTAGTGAATTATACTCCAGAGCTTTACTATTCGTATATCCTTCTCTTTATGAAGGCTTTGGAATTCCTATTTTAGAAGCCTATGCATGTCACTGCCCCGTAGCACTCAGCAACACTAGTTGTTTTCCCGAAATAGCAGGTGATGCTGCTGTATATTTTGATCCATACTCTATTAGTTCCATGTCTGAAGCTATCACAAAAGTAATATATAATGAAGAAAAACGTTCTCAATTAATCCGTTTAGGTAACGAACGTTTAAAACGATATTCATGGGAAAAAGCAGCCCAGAAAACAGAAGAGGCTTACCAAAAAGCCATACAATCATGAAAACAATGTAAAATCTTACATATATGAATGGACCAATACTTAGTATAATTACTGTAAACTTTAACAATAATCTTGGTTTACTCAAGACATTAGAGAGTGTAAGTTCACAATCATTTTCATCATATGAACACATTATCATTGATGCAGGCTCCACTGATGGTAGTAGAGAAACTATCATACAATATGAAAAAGAAAACCCTCATCTAAGTTTTTGGTCTTCAGAATCCGACAAAGGAATATATGATGGTATGAATAAAGGAATTGATCATGCAAAAGGACAATATCTATATTTCCTCAACTCTGGTGATTGCCTAAGCCAAGACATTCTCGCAAAAATACCATTTGATGGTACAGAATACCTATACGGAGACACTATCTTATTTTATAAAAGAAAAAAAAGAGTATACCCAGACACATTGGATCTCATATATCTATCAGATAATTCACTACACCATCAATCATGTTTTATACATCATACCTTGTTTAAAGATAAAAGATATGACATTAATTACAAAATCATATCTGATTGGGCACATTGTTTCCAGTGCCTTATAATTGAAAACCGCACTTATCGCCACTTACCATATATTATATCTGAATGCGATGGAAGAGGTATAAGTTCCAATGGGAAAGAACTTAATCAAGAACGTACATTATAGTTTCAAAACACTTTTCCTGCAACACAAAGTAAAGTATTTATAGACTGTGCTGCACTAGACCGTTCAGGGTTTAGAGACATCATTCATATTTTAGCAAATACACACAAATTTAAAAAACGAATGAAAACTCTCATTCTATTTTTATATAAAATAAATAATCTATTCTCATATAAGCACAAACGTATTAAAAATTAAAGCTCTAAATAATTGCTATTCTGAGGATAGTAATGTATATTTGCATGTTTATTCTTCATAAAATATCTGGAATATGAAAAAAGGGATCACAATATCGTTAATCATCGCTACATACAACTGGCCAGAGGCTTTGCGGCTCTGTTTGGATAGCATTTTAAGACAAACGATATTGCCTTCTGAAATCATCATTGCGGATGATGGGTCTGATGAAAGAACAACAAAACTCATACATGAGTTTACACAAAATGCTTCCTTTCCTATATTCCACGAATGGCATGAAGACAGAGGATTTCGTAAAACAATAGTATTGAATAAAGCTATAAGCAAAGCATCTTCCTCTTATATCATTCAAATAGATGGAGATATCATTGCTAGTCCAAATTTTATAGAAGACCATGTATATATGGCTGAGGAAGGGTGTTTTATTAGAGGAACCCGAGCAAACCTTAATGTAAGAGCGACCACATCTTTACTAGATAAAGGGAAACTATCAATAATAAATAAACTCCAGTTAATAATGAAGCAACCTACAAATGCTTTACGACTTTATCCCATGATTGCGAAGTTTGCCACTCGTAAAGAATTGTCAGGAAAAAGAGTAAAAGGATGTAATATGTCTTTCTGGAAAAAAGACCTTATTGGTATTAACGGATATGACAACAATTTACAAGGATGGGGACATGAAGATGAAGAACTTAGTTGGAGACTAGTAAACTCAGGCATAGAAAAGAAAATTATTAAATTTTCAGCAATAGCCTATCACCTGTACCATAAGCAGCTCTCTCGCAAGGAAGAACCGCATCATAGAGAGTTTATGAAGACTATTAAAGAACAAAAAATAACCCGAACAAATAACGGAATTGAAGAAATCTAACAAACCAAACCTATGACAGTTTCATTGATTATCTCAACATACAACTCTCCCAAGGCACTAGACCTTTGCCTTATGAGTGTACTTCAACAATCAGTACTCCCTGACGAAGTACTGATCGCAGATGATGGTTCCAATGAAGAAACCAGGAAAATAGTGGAAGAATTCAAGAAACAATCTACTGTACCTGTTATACACGTATGGCATGAAGATAATGGCTTCCGCCTAACTGTTATCAGAAATAAGGCTATTGCAAAAGCCAGTATGGACTATATAATTCAAATTGATGGAGATATCATTTTGAATCATCATTTTATCAAAGACCACAAACGCTTTGCACGCAAAAACAGTTTTGTAAGTGGTAGCCGTCTCAATATACAATCTGAACTTTCTAAGAAATTAATAATAGAACGAAGCATACGTGTTTCAATCCGTAATAAAGGAGTACATAACCGGCTCAATGGAATACGTTGGCAACTATTAACATATCTCTTACAAAACTACCACCGGACAGATCTACTATATGTACGCGGCTGTAACATGGGTTTTTGGAGAAGTGATTTATTAATGGTCAATGGATATGATGAAAACATGATTGGCTGGGGACGAGAAGACAGCGAAATAGCCTGCAGACTAATTAATGCAGGTGTACGTAAACGTATCATCAAGAATGCCGGCATTGTGTTCCATTTATATCACCAAGATAATTCACGGGCACAATTTAATATTAATAACGAGATACTACAGAGAACTATTGATGAAAAGCGAATTTGGTGCTCCAAAGGAGTTAACCAGTATCTTACAGAGAAAAAATAGAAAAATAAATATGAGACAAAAAGATTTAAACTTTTTAGACAGAAACGAATTTAACTACAGCCCATCAAAAGAAGTAGTAGAAGCACTCAAAAACTTCGATATAAATAAACTTTGCTTTTATACCCGTATTTACGATGAAGGCAAAAAAAGCATTTTATCCGTTTTCTTATCTGAATTATACGATATAGACGAGACGCAAGTTTTATTAGGGTACGGCGGAGAGGATATTCTGAAACAGGCCGTACATTATTTCCTCACAGAAGAAGACGGAAATAAAACGATGTTGATTCCTAAATTCTCATGGTGGTATTATAAGTCTATCGCAGATGAAGTGAACGGTCGCACTTTACAATATCCTCTTTATGAAGACGGAAACACGTTCAAGTACGACTTCGCCGCCATGAAAGATATGATACAAAAAGAAAATCCGAAGATTTTACTGCTTGCATCGCCCAATAATCCTACCGGGAATGGTCTGACTCCGGAAGAACTGGATGAGTTGCTGGCTGAAGTTCCTGCCAAAACGAAGGTCTTGATTGACGAAGCATACGCCTCTTTCGTCTCAACAGACACAAGATATATCAAAGAGCTGGTGAACAAATATCCGAATTTGATCATCTCCCGCACTTTATCCAAGTTTTACGGCTTGCCGGGGTTACGCATGGGATTCGGTTTCATGAGTAAAGAACTGGAAAAATTTAGCAAATACAGCAACAAATATCTGGGATACAACCGGATATCTGAAGACATAGCTATTGCAGCACTCAAATCGGATGCACACTACCGTAACATCGCCAAACTGATGAATGAAGATCGTGCCCGCTATGAAAAAGAAATCGGTGTGCTGCCCGGATTTAAGGTATACGAATCGGTAGCCAACTTTATTTTAATCAAATATCCGATTGCATTAAAAGAAGCACTGCAAAAAGCGTTTGCCGAACAGAGTTATAAAGTGAAATTTATGAATGAACCGGATATCAACACTCATCTGCGCATCACGCTGGGACGCCCTGAGCAGAACCGGATCGTCATAGATACAATCAAAGAAATCGCATCCAAATGAAAGCTGTAATACTAGCCGCAGGAATAGCCTCACGTCTACGCCCACTGACCGACACAACTCCCAAATGCTTGCTCAAGATAGGAGAACGTTGTTTGTTGGAAAGGGCTTTTGACGCTTTAATACAAAATGGTTTTAACGAATTTATCATTGTCACCGGATATCGCCAGCAACAAATAGTCGACTTTCTGCAAGCTCATTATCCGGCTCAAAGTATTACTTTCATCTACAATGATAAATATGAATCAACCAACAATATCTATTCTTTGTGGCTGACCCGCCCTTATACGGAAGGGGAAGAGGTATTACTTCTGGATAGTGACATCGTATTTGATCCCCAGATCGTAGAGAAGTTGCTCCGGTCGGACAAAGCCGATGTACTGGCACTCAACCGCCACGAACTTGGTGCCGAAGAAATTAAGGTTATTGTGGACAATGAACAAAAGGTAGTGGAAATCAGCAAGGTTTGCTCTATACCTGATGCAATCGGTGAATCAATAGGTATTGAAAAGATGTCGGCAGCATACACACAAGCGTTATTCCGCGAACTGGAGATGATGATCTTATCAGAAGGATTGGACAATATTTTCTATGAACGGGCGTTTGAAAGACTGATTCCACAAGGATATAGTTTCTACGTAATGGACACCACCGAATTCTTTTCGGCAGAGCTGGACACGGTAGAAGATTTCCAACAAGCACAGAAACTGATTCCGGCTAGTCTTTACTAATATAAAATTTGAATAGAAATGGCCACTTACGATATTCGCCCCTTACAGCTTCGCATCTTAAAGAATTTACTAGCAATAGATAAAAAGAACATAACCTGCGATATTATATCATGGCAGGTACGATGTTGGGAGCTGTACGCCACAAAGGATTTATCCCCTGGGATGATGATCTGGATATTGGTATGCCACGGGCAGACTATGATCTATTAATGACTAATGCCAAGGAATGGTTGCCGGAGCCATACGAAGCCGTATGCGCTGAGAATGACAAAGAATACCCGCTTCCGTTTGCCAAGATACAGGATGCCGACACAACATTAATTGAACGTATGCATCTTAAATATCTGGGAGGCGTATATATTGATGTATTCCCATTGGACGGTGTGCCGACAGGCCGTATGGCACAAAGAATGCATTTTGCCAAATATGAATTTTACAAACGGGTTCTTTACCTGATTCACCGCGACCCGTATAAGCATGGAAAGGGGCCAAGTTCATGGATACCATTACTATGCAGGAAGTTTTTCACACTCACCGAAGTACAGAAAAGCATCAGAGAGGTTATGACCAAATACGACTTTGACAAGAGTGATCTTATTTGTGACTATGACGACGGCATGAAAGGAATCATGCCAAAAAAGATTTTGGGAGTTCCTACCCCTGTCTTATTCGAGAACGAAGAAGTATGGGGCGTACAGGAATATGACACATATCTGTCTCAGAAATATGGGGATTATATGACGATTCCCAAACAGAGTGGACAAAGACAACATAATTTTCATTATTTGGACTTGAATAAACCTTATCGGGATTTTGAAGTCTAATTATAAACCATATAAGCAGTAGGTAACAACAGAGATGAGAATAGGTTTTGACGGAAAACGTGCAGTGCAGAATTTCACCGGGTTAGGTAATTATAGCCGCTATGTAGCGGATATTCTTTGCCACTTCTATCCGGAGAATGACTATGTCCTGTATGCACCTAAAAAACGGGAAAACAAAAGGATGAATCTATTAACCGGACAATACCGGCAGCTCACTCTCGCCTATCCTGCTACTTCTTTTTGGAAAAAACTAAGTTCATTATGGCGCGTATGGGGAATCACCTCTCAATTGGAGAAAGAAGGTATTGAGTTATTCCACGGACTCAGTAACGAGCTTCCTCTCAACATCCATAAAAGTCGCATTAAAAGTATTGTAACTATCCACGACCTGATATTTTTGAGGTATCCGCAATATTACCAATCTATTGACAGGAAAATATATACATACAAATTCCGTAAAGCGTGCGAAAATGCTGATAAGATAATTGCTATCAGTGAATGTACCAAACGGGATATTATCCGATACTTCAACATCCCTGATGATAAAATAGAAGTCGTTTATCAAGGATGCGACGTCTCATTTACTCATCCGGTGACGGAAGAAAAAAAGGAGGAGGTACGGAAAAAATACCAGTTGCCGGACCACTATATACTTAATGTAGGCAGCATTGAAGAACGAAAAAATATTCTTGCAGCAGTACAGGCATTGCCTATGCTGCCGCAACATATTCATATCGTTATCGTAGGACGCCGTACAGGCTACACAGAAAAGGTTGAACAGTTTATCAAAGATAACGGTTTAGGCGAAAGAGTGCATATTATCAGTAATGTCCCTTTCAACGATTTGCCCGCTTTTTATCAATCAGCAGAGATTTTTGTATATCCTTCCCGTTTTGAAGGTTTCGGTATCCCCATCATAGAGGCACTATATTCGGGTATTCCTGTGGTAGAAGCGCTGTATCATGTCTGGAAGAAGCCGGAGGGCCCGACTCTATCTACGTAAACCCGGATGATATCACCGGACTGGCTGATGCATTTAAACAAATATATTCAAATTCCGATAAAAGGAAGAACATGGTGGAGAAAGGACGGGAATTCGCGAAACGGTTCTCTGAGAAACAACAATCGGAAGAAATTATTAACATCTACAAGAAACTAATACGATGAACATACTTAAACACTCAATAAAGAAATTTATATATGGTACGCTTCCATATTATTTTATGAAAGGGTATAAGCCGGATTCTCCTTATCTGAAGTATTATAAATACATCAGAAAACATGGATATTCAAGACACTTATACGAATTCAAAGATGAGTATTTGAGTATGCCTGTTGATGTACGGAAAGACGAAAATAGGAATTTGTATTATGTACTAAAGGAGGATGGTAAACGCCTGTACTTCCAAAGAACAACACCTCCCCATAAAATCCAGAAGTATTACAGGGCGTTGATGATAGAGCAAGACCAACGCTCCGCACACCATTATTTCAATAATAATAAGGACGTAACGGGAAAGGTTTTTGTTGACGTGGGATGTGCCGAAGGATATTCTTCGCTGGAGATTATCGAAGAAGCCAAACATGTTTATTTATTTGAGCAGAACGAATCGTGGCTGGAAGCTATCAGGGCCACTTTTGAGCCATGGAAAGACAAGGTAACCATTGTTCAGAAGTATGTGAGCAACCGTAATTCTCCCAAAGAACAGAAACTGGACGATTTCTTCAGAGACAAACCGGACGAGCATCTATTTATAAAAATGGATATAGAAGGGGCTGAGCGCCGTGCGCTGGCCGGATGTGAACAGCTTTTCCGGGATTGCAAGAAAATAGATTTCGCCATCTGTACTTATCACCTACATGATGACGAGGAGGTTATTTCTGCGTTTCTTGATAAACACAACTGCACATACAGAAATCAAAAAGGATTTTTCAGACACAAGATCAGGAGTGTTGTTCTTCGAGGCAACAAGAAAGTAAATTAACTACCGATAGTCAGAAGATAGCAAATCGCAATAATCATACTTACACAAGTAGGTATCATAAATATGTTTTTCCTTCGCTAATAAATAATGCGAGAAGTGAGGCTCCCAGGAAAGGAACTTACGCGTAGAGCGACATAAGCGGAACAATAAAATATGCGAAACGATATGTTTTGACTTCTCTTTTCGGGCTGCACGACGGTAAATGTAGTGGGTAAAGAACTGATCACTGTAATAAAGAGCGAGCTTGACAGTAGCCGCTACATCCCAACCCCGCAAAGAAGCATATTCGGTCATTATATATGCCAGCACTTCCCGGGATATGCACAGACGGCACATATTACGGCAAACTTTATCACAATCTATTTCCGGTAATAACTGCATACGGTTCACATCAACCAAAGAGAAGCTATATTCATTTGCTCCATTCTGATGAATCAGAATATTGCCGGGAGAATAGTCCAAATGTAAAATACCCGCCTGATGTAATGCAAAAGTGTAACGCGCGAACGCCAGTAACTTGTCTTCATTTCCCTCAACCTTACCGTCCATCAAATAACGAACGGTTTCACCATTGTCATAGCAACAAACATAGTAGCTGTTTGTAAGAAGACCTTTCTGAAATTGTTCGATCATGGCAATCGGTTCCGGAGTATTGAAACCATGCTTCTGAAGTTCCATGGAATAGATATAGGAGCGGGCAGCTTTGGATTGGCGGAAATATGAATAGACAACACGATTAATGATGTGAGGCTTTTTAAAGCTTTTCACAACAACATCAACGTTATCCAGACTAATCCGTTTTAGAATATTACGCCCATCATACACCACCTTTCCTTCATCCGCAAAGAACTTGGGAATCTCCTCTATCTGTTTTTGCAAATGTGTGTACTTGGGATTTACAATCACTCTCATTACACTCTTCTATAAATCCTACTTACAAAGATTGTGCAAAGATAAAGAAATTAGGGCATATTCCGACTATATTTTTTTCTTTTATCGCAAAACTAAGATAAAAGGGGACAATTTAGCCCTTTATTTCGCCTCCCAAGTCTGCGCAGGCTTGCTTTATTGCCTTAAAGCAATAATATCCATGCGAAAGTTTATCGGCTATTTGCAATACATTTTTCTTCATTTCCATGTATTGTCCTGCACTTATTTTAGGTAAAATATCTTCAAGTTCCGTCAAAGAAGAGATACATATACCCACATTGTTCTTCTTCACAAAAGGCGCCAGCCCGGCTTTCTCCCAAACGATAATCGGAAGACCGCAACGTATGTAGAGAGACATTTTATGAGGAGCGTTATATTGAAGATATTCTCCCAAAGCACCACTTCCTCCCTCTAAAGAAGATCCATACCAGGCAAGTCCATATTCGCCTTCTGCCGTCGCTATCAGCTCGTCCGAAGAGACAAAGCCTTTATAATCAACTTTTCCTTCCAGTTTTTCGGTTTCAAGACCACTTCCATAGAGCACTATATCATAAGAACGGGGAGAATTTGCCTGTTTATATAAGAAATCATTATGATAAGAAGACAAAGCACCGACAAACAGGATGCGGTTCGGTGATTTCGGCACATCATTGCCGGCAACAGGTTGGCTATCGGATAAATAATCAAATATCTCCAATATCTGCAGCTTGGCCTTAATTCCATGTTCAAGCAGCCAGTCCCTCATACGTTCACTATGTACAATCACACAGTCCGAGTGATCCAAGCGCGCTATTTCTTGGGGGATAGTCAGCTTCTTACGACGAAAACTACCCAAATCATGAATCAACGTCACCACCTTGCAGCCACGTAGATGAGCCATATTGCAGACAAATGCATAATATTTCTTCAAAGGATATTGCAGTACCAGCACATCGCCTTTACGCAAACAGAGAATACTCTTCAGCACACTGAATAAGGTACGACAAAAAGCTACAACGACATTTCTATACCGGGTTTGTTTCAGCCCGACATTCCGGAAGCCATGCGACTCCATTATCTGTTCAATGTCTGTTTTTGCTTTATTTCCGGCATTATCGACACCTCGGTAATTTCTTGATAGATAACAAATCATAGGAATGATATTTTATAGTTCATTTTGCGCCAAACCCAATGCGGCAGCCACTGTATCGTCCATATCAAAATAAGCGTATTGAGCTAAACGTCCGCCAAACAAGACTCCGGGAGTATGTATAGCCAACTCCTTGTATTTCTCGTACAACCGCATATTTCTCTCGTCATTCACCGGATAATAAGGTTCGTCCCCGGGAGTGAATGCAGAAGGATATTCGCGGGTGATCACCGTATGCGGCTGCTTACCAAATTCGAAATGTTTATGTTCGATAACACGGGTATAAGGAATCTCTCTTTCACAATAATTAACGACCGCATTCCCCTGATAATTTTCCATTTCCAGACGTTCGTGTTCAAAACGAAGACTACGGTATTCCAAATGCCCGAAACGAAAATCGTAATACTCGTCAATACATCCGGTAAACAATACTTTATCCACCAGCGAATCCAGTTCTTCACGAGCAGAAAAATAATTCGTCCCCAAACGCACATCAGCTCCTTCAAACAAACTTTCAATCAGCTTATTGTATCCGCCTTTAGGAATGCCTTGATACTCGTCATTAAAATAATTATTATCATAAACGAAACGGAAAGGAAGTCGTTTTATAATAAAGGCCGGAAGCTCCGTTGCAGGACGTCCCCACTGTTTTTCCGTATATCCCTTGATTAGTTTCTGATAAATATCTTTTCCACAAAGCGTCAAAGCCTGTTCTTCCAGATTGGCAGGAGCCTGGATATGTGCATATTCGCTACGTTGTTCTTCAATCTTATCCTTAGCCTCTTTAGGAGTGTTAACTCCCCATAACTTATTAAAAGTATTCATGTTAAAAGGCAGATTATATAATATGCCTTCATAGTTAGCTAATGGAGAATTAGTGTAGCGATTAAATGTTACGAAACGGTTCACATAATCCCAGACTTCTTTATTGTCTGTATGAAAGATGTGCGCTCCGTAAAGATGTACATGAATGCCATCTACATTCTCACAATAGATATTTCCGCCGATATGACTACGTTTATCTATAACAAGACAGCGCTTGCCCGCATCAATGGCTTGACGAACAAACACAGCCGCAAACAACCCTGCTCCAACTACCAGATAGTCATATTCTTTCATATACATTCAAAAGCTATTTATGATTAATCAATGATTCCCTCAATCTTTGCAATCACCTGTTCGGGAGTTATATCCCTCAAGCAAGCATAGTCGCCCCGCCAGCAAGGCTTCTGTCCATAAACCGAACAAGGACGACAGGATAAATCGAGTTGTACTGTATTGACCGGTAATTGTTTCCACCCCATAAACCCGGCATAAGGATGAGTAGCTCCCCAAACGGAAACCACAGGTATATTCACCAGAGATGCCAAATGCATATTAGCAGAGTCCATAGACAACATCACATCCAGATGACTCATCAGATTCAGTTCCGTACGCATATTCAATTTACCGATCATGGAAACCACCGAAGGATATTTGGCAATCCAGGAGTCAAAGACTTCCTGTTCGCTTTTCCCACCGCCAAACAGAAAAACTTTCACCGCAGGATTAGCAGCAAAATGAGCAACAACCTGTTCCTGCAATTCTAACGGATAAATCTTGCCCTTATGCTTGGCAAAAGGAGCAATACCGATCCATTTTTGTTTTCCTTTCGGTCCTGTCATCGGTTCAATCTCTGCGAAATCACCCTTTCCTTCTCCATAAATAGAAGAAAAGTTCAATAAAACCGGCAGTCCCAACTTTTCTAACACATCAGCATAACGACGGAAAGAACTTTTCTGGTTCTCCAGCACTTTATGACGGCGGCGAACCAGTTTCTTTTTTCCGGCTCTCCCTTTACAAATGAAAGCAACCGGTATATTGGCAAGGCGAAACCGCAGACACAGATATTTCGAACGAAGTACGTGATGAAAGTCCGCCACGTAATCGAAATGCATTCTTTTCAGTTCCGAATAAAGGCTGTTCAATCCCCATAGCCCTTTATGCTTACCTGTCAGATCAGCTCCGACAAAATTCACATTTTCAGGCAAACTTTGAAAAAGAGGTTGCCATACGGCACGACTTAATACAGTGATTTCGTGCTGTGGATATTGCACAGCAAGCGAATGTATCACAGGTATTGTCATGGCTACATCGCCAAGAGCTGAAAAACGGATAATGAGAATACGCGCCATTCGTTATTTTTTTGCATAAAGCACCGGATTCAACGCCGGGTCGTTATACATCTTCATCTGTTTATATACTTTCATATATTTTCTTCCGGCCTCAATGTCTGCCAACAACTGTTCGATAGCAGAAGAAAGGTCTTTCTGCTGTTCCAACAGAATATTCAGCTTGGTCCGGCATTGCTCACGATGTTCTTCGGTAGTATCCGTACGTTCCACCTCCTGCTTCATGTGGTAAATTTTCAACGCAAGAATAGAAAGCCGGTCAATTGCCCATGCAGGACTCTCTGTATTGATAGTTGCATCAGAAAGCGGTTTAACAGCTTTGTATTTGTCCAAAAAATAACTATCAATCAGTTCAACCAGATCAGTACGGTCTTGATTGGACTTATCAATTCTTCTTTTCAAAGCCAGTGCTTCTACAGGATCAATTTGAGGGTCACGGATAATATCTTCGAAATGCCATTGAACGGCATCGATCCAATTTTTCAAGTATAAATAATACTCAATCGTCTTCAACTCGTAAGGATTGTTCATCGGTGCATCTACACTGTCCGTTACGTGGTAATCAGTCGTCGATTTCCAAAAAATCTCGTTGCAAAGGTTACTAAATGTCATAATCTTAACTAGCTTATAGATATATAATAGGGCAAATCTATGTAATATTTTTCAGACAAGCAACCCTTTCTTACTTTTTTATTTCCTACCTTTGTGGGAACTAAATACAGATTGTATATGAAAATTATTATAGATAATAAGATACCTTATATAAAAGAGGCTGTCCAGACAATAGCCGACGAAATAATCTACGCCCCCGGAAAGGATTTTACTCCGAAACTGGTACAAGACGCAGATGCGCTGATTATCCGGACCCGTACTCACTGCAATCAGGAATTACTGGAAGGCAGCCGGGTAAAGTTTATAGCTACGGCAACCATAGGGTTCGACCATATCGATACTGAATATTGTAAGCGGGCAGGTATCGAATGGACAAATGCACCCGGTTGCAACTCAGCTTCTGTTGCCCAATATATTCAATCTTCACTCCTGATATGGAAGTCTCTCAGAAATAAGAAACTGGACGAACTGACTATTGGAATCGTAGGAGTAGGAAATGTGGGGAGTAAAGTTGCCAAAGTCGCCGAAGACTTCGGCATACGCGTTCTACTGAACGATCTGCCACGGGAAGAAAAAGAAGGAAAAGAATCCTTTACCTCTTTAAATAAGATAGCGGAAGAATGTGACATCATCACTTTTCATGTACCTTTATATAAAGAAGGCAAATACAAAACATTCCACCTGGCAGATGAAGATTTCTTCAATTCGCTAAAACGCAAACCTGTTATCATTAATACTTCACGAGGAGAAGTTATCGACACGGGCACTCTCTTGAAGGCATTGAACAATGGTTCTATCTCAGACGCTATTATTGATGTATGGGAACACGAACCGGAAATCAATCGTGAATTATTAGAGAAAGTGATTATCGGCACTCCACACATTGCCGGATATTCCGCTGACGGCAAGGCTAACGCAACGCGAATGTCGCTGGATGCAATCTGTAAGTTCTTCCATATAGAGGGAAAGTATGAAATTAACGCTCCCGCACCCACCTCTCCTATCATTCATGCACAAAGTCAGGAAGAAGCATTGCTCCAAATATATAACCCTGTCGAAGACAGCGACTGGCTGAAAGCTCAACCGGAACTGTTTGAAGAATTACGGGGAAACTATCCGTTACGAAGAGAAGAAAAAGCCTACATAATAAAAATTGAATAAAACAATTTCTCACATATATTTATAAAGTTCTTTTCAACTCACCTGCTATCTTCCGAGAATGCATCACCACACCTTCCCTAATCAGATGATAACGCGAGTCATAGAACATACTATCAGGATAAACACAACCGGAAGGTTCCAAATAATAAGGAAAGCCTATAGCCTTCAAACTCTCCGAGATACGGTTAATGGCCAAAGAATCATTTTGAAAAGAAGAACGACAATATGGAGGAGGCAAGAAGAAAATAGTCACCCCCCGCTCACTTAAAGTAGATATTTTCTCTTTCAAATCTATAAAAACTTTTTCATCGGGTGATACCATAGGTAATGGGGCACTGTCCCAATGTCCGGCAGAAGATAGATTATAATGTCCGGTATAATCACCATATTCATTATATTTAGTACGAACTTCCATATTCTCCGGTATATCTTCTATATCCATACCTATCCGTTTTACACGTTTACGAATCAAGCGATACATCGAAAAAAAATTATGTGTATTTACCATATTATATAAGGCCTTTCCCCATTCATGCTTTATCAGATACATATCAGTCAGACCTTCATCCCCATAATAACTGCCCTCCTTAAGAAAATGATTATATTCTGCAGAAACGAGCAACACATCTCCTTTTCGTAAATGGTCGTAAACCTCCTCAAACATATAATTCAATCCCAACCCGATATGTATTCCCATATTCACAGGTTCCAGATGTAATGTATCTCTCAGAATGGAAGAATCAAAGCCAAAGCGGGCGTTAGAACCACCTATTATTAGCAAGCGGGACTGATTTCCCAATTCTTCCAAACGCTTTTCTTTATCCAGTGCAGACGCATAATTCACATATGTCAAATCATCTTGCCATGCTAAAAAGACCAACGTTCCCCAACACAATGCATTAATAACAGCTACGGGAATTAATGCTAAAAGAAGATTTCTTAAGAACTTTCTCATATTCCTTATTTAGAATTGAAAATAAATGAACTCCGAGGACTTACCCATGGTTATCTCTATGAATAAGATTACAAACGTCAGGATAGCAACGCGCAATGATTTACTTTTTAGAAACTGAATCTGCAACGCATATGGCTTATCTCGCTGAAACCATTCCAGAATCCAGAAAAGCAGAATATACAATCCTACCTCCAAAGAGTGGGAAGGCATATTGCCGGTAGACTGTTGCATAGAAAAAAGTCGTCCGATATAGCCGATAGCTTGTTCCATATTTTCTGACCGGGACAGTATCCAGCCGAGTACTACCAGAAAAAATGTTCGCTAACGAC
>OGPE01001234.1_pt1 | contig 17100 bp, 7 predicted proteins | sample 1552881 | NCBI WGS metagenome assembly OGPE01 (sample SAMEA2580236, study PRJEB22360) | human gut metagenome | biome: human gut; feature: human-associated habitat; material: faeces | place: Denmark | collected 2008/2010 | reverse complement strand
CTGCATGAACTGTACCTTATCCGCCGGCAGACACTTGGCGTGTACCTCGTCCAGCTGCAAAGTGTCCCCCACTGCTTCCGCCGCCAATTCGCTGTCGCCGGTCAGCATTGCCACCGTGGAAACCCCAGCCTGCCGGAATGCCTGCACTGCCTGTGCAGCGTCCGGTTTGATCGTATCCGCAATCAGGATATAGCCGGCATATACACCGTTCACAGCCAGATGCACTGCTGTACCAATTTCCGTCGGTGTTTCTGGCTGCAAGCCGGCATCTTCCAGATAAGCCGCATTGCCTGCCAGCACCTGTTTGCCGTCCACCCTGGCGGAAACGCCGTGTCCGGCAATCTCCTGCACGTCTTCCACACGTTCCGTATCGATTGCCTTGCCGTATGCCTCTTTCAGCGACTGGGCAATGGGGTGATTCGATGCCGATTCCGCAAGAGCTGCCAGCTCCAGCTGTTCCTCCGGTGTGATTTCCACTGCTTTCTGCTTGGTAACGTGGAATTTACCCTCTGTCAGCGTACCGGTCTTATCCATGACCACTGTCTGTGCGTGGTACAGGGCTTCCAGATAGTTGCTGCCCTTGACCAGCACACCGTTTTTCGAAGCACAACCGATCCCGCCGAAGAAACTCAGCGGCACGGAAATAACCAGTGCACACGGACAGGAAATAATCAGGAACGTCAATGCCCGATAGATCCAGCCGGAGAACGGCTGACCGGTGATCAGCGGCGGCACTACTGCCAGAATGAGGGCAGCAATGACCACGCAGGGGGTGTAATACCGTGCGAACTTGGTGATAAATTGTTCTGTTTTCGCCTTGCTGGAAGCGGATTCTTCCACCAGTTCCATAATTTTGGAAGCTGTGGACTCCGAAGCCGGCTTGGTGACAACCAGTTCTACTGCACCGCTCAGATTGACACAGCCACTGCAAACTGCGTCACCCTCTGCCGCACTGACCGGCATAGATTCGCCGGTGAGAGCCGCTGTATCAATGGTGGTGTGTCCCTCAAAAACAGCCGCGTCCAGCGGGATTTTTTCGCCGGGGCGAACCAGAATATGCTCACCGACTTCCACCTCATCTACCAGTACCGTTTCCGGCTTGCCGTCCCGCAGGACAGTGGCTTCGTCCGGACAGAGATCCAACAAGTCAGACACTGCCTGACGGGAACGTCCCACGGCAATTTTTTCGAACAGTTCGCCGACCTGATAGAACAGAATAACTTCTACAGCTTCGGGATACTGTCCGATTGCAAACGCCGCAATGGAGGCGATCGTCATCAGGAAATTCTCATCAAATACCTGCCCGTGTGCAATGTTCCGCACAGCCTTTTCCAGCACACTGAACCCCGGCACCAGATACACTGCCAGAAAAATCAGCAGTTCCGCCCACCACGGCAGCGTCAGCAGATGTGTGACCACCATTCCCACGGCAAACAGTACCGCACCAATAATGATCTTGATCAGAATTTTACGCTGTTGTTTTGTCATATGAATCGCCTCCTGTTTTTTATCATGGAAATTGGTCTTAGGGCAATACCGTGCAATGCTTATGCAGTGTTGCCCTTACTTGATGATAATCTCGCAGTCCGGTTCTACCTTGCTGATGCACTTCTGTGCAGCCTTCAGCACCTTGTCAAAATCCGTATCGTCTGCCTCCAGTGTCAGCTTCTGTGTCATGAAGCTGATGGTTGCCGACTTGACACCGTCCAGCTTCTGGATCGCTGCCTCCATTTTTGCGGCACAGTTTGCACAGTCCAGATCATTCAGCTTAAATACCTTTTTCATTTGCGTTTCCTCCATGCAATTCATTTGAACGATTGTTCATATGTTCATTATATACAATTACAAGGCAATTGTCAACCCTTTTCCCGAAAAAAATCAGACTCCACCGCATCTTCAAAGAAACAAAAGTATCTCTATCATTTCGCAGAAAAAAAGAACGTATCCAATTCGAATACGTTCTCTGTCTATCGTTATTGCTTTGTTTTATTCACTGTAGGAGAAATCTTCTCTGGTGAGAGCCGCTTCGGAGTTATAAAACTCCATTAAGGTGTTGTTGTCGGTGTACTCTCCGAGATAAGGAGCATACCACAGCCCGAAGTACGACCACACCGCGTTATCCCGAAACATGGCATTCATGTCCGGCACGTTGCTGCACTCGCTGATCGCCAGAATCTTTCCGGCGGACATGTTCCGCAGTGCCACATACTGTTCGTAACGGCTGCCGTAAGTCTGATCTTTTTCCACATACAGATCCAGTGCCGCAATGTCGTACATGCTGCTGTCCACCAGAAAGCTGCTGCTCTGTCCGTTCCAGACCCAGAGCAGATTGTTTAGGTGGTGGTACTCTGTCATACGGGTGTACAGCAGCTTCCAGAGCCACTGGTAATTCTCTGCCCCGTCGGAGCCCCACCAGTACCAGCCGCCGCCAGCCTCCGGCAGCGGTCGCCACAGCAACGGCTGCAACGCCTCTGAAATGCTGTCGATGTCCGACACCAGAGCATAGCAGTTCTGCGAGATCTTGCCCTCTGTCACCATGGCAGACAATTCCTCCAGCGACTTTCCGGCAATGTCCTCGTCTGTCACCGCCGTTTTCAGGTCATAGGAGGTGTCTTTCTCGTAGATCGTTCCCGTTCCCATGGGAGCGTTCCAGAGCCACGAAAGCCCTACCACACCGCCGTCTTTCGCCCACGCCAGACTGTCCGCCACAGCAGTGGCGTTCTGGGAATCCCCGCCGTTGGGAGAATAGGCGTTCATGTCCGCAAACCGGATCAGCGGGTATTTTCCGGTGATGTTATAGATCTCGTCCAGTTCCTTGCCGCTGTTGTCCGAGGCATATTGTCCGGTAATGATTTTGGAACCGTAGTTCTGCTGCAAAAATTGATACAGCTGCTGTGTCCTGGCAGTCGCCTTGCTGTTCACCGGTGTGGCGGAAATTTCAGAAGTCCCGTCATATAAGCTGGTATTGTTCACCAGTTCAATGCAGTCAATGTCCACAATACCGTCCACCGGAGCCACCGACAGTTCACACGCTCCTGCATTGAGGAAGATCCCCTGAATCTTGACCCGCATGAAATTGTTGGTGGCATCGGTTTTCATGGTGTAGACAGTTTCGCCGTCCACCTGAATCTTACAGGTCGAAGCGGCACTTGCCCCCACTACAACGGTGATGTCATAGTGCTGTGTCGCCGGAATCTCGGCATTCAGCACCAGACTGCTGTCATTCTTGGCATCCAGCCCACTCAGGTATCCGTTTCCGGAATAGCCCAGTCGGGGCATCATCGCCACGGAACAGCCGCTGGGAACGGCAGCATCTTCTGCCTCCAGCTTCATGGACACGTCCTGTCGGGTGATTTCCGGCACCTGTAACGCCACAGACGGGTACTGCTGTGCCGGAACCGTTTCTGCTTCTGTTGCAAGCTGTGTTGTGGCAGTTGCCACCGAAGCGGACGGCTGGGATTCTTCCTGTTCAATTTTTGCACACCCTGTCAGCAGCACACCTGCCGCCGCCAGAGCGAACACTTGTTCTTTCCTCAAAATTGCTCCATCTCCTAGAGGGATCGTCCGGAGAAACACGACAGGCAGCACACAGGCCGCCTGCCATCTGTTTCACCCGAATATTACGCTTTCAGACGATAAGTCATGCCCTTTTCTGTGGGAAACCGCAGCAGTGCACCGTCAATTTTGGCATCAACTGCTCCCGCATCACTGGACACACTGGTCACTGTATTGGTACGAACCGTGCACATATTTCCGCTGAGAGAGCGGATCACCGCAGTTTCCAGCTTGCCGGCATGCCATATCATATCCACTTCAAAGCCGCCCCGTGCCCGCAGACCGCTGATGCTGCCGTCCTGCCACGATTCCGGCAGTGCCGGCAGCAGATTGATCTCGCCGGAATGACTTTGCAGCAGGCACTCGGCAATTGCCGCCGTGCCGCCGAAGTTGCCGTCGATCTGGAACGGCGGGTGAGAATCCAGCAGATTCGGGTTAGTAGACCACGCCAGAAGCTGCTGGAAGTTCTCGTATGCCATGCCGCTGTCTAACAGTCTTGCCCACAGATTGATGATCCATGCACGGCTCCAGCCGGTATGCCCGCCGCCGTGGATCAGCCGGCGGATCAAAGTTGCACGGGCAGCCTTGCCCTGCTCCGGTGTGTAGTACGGTGTGATCAGATCTGCCGGATACAGAGCAAACAAATGGGAAATGTGGCGGTGTCCGATCTCTACTTCCTCGTAATCCTTTGCCCACTCCTGAATCTGCCCGTATTTGCCGATTTTCAGCGGCGGCAGTTTTTGCAGCAGGGTTTCCAGTTCTGCGGCAAACTCTCCGTCCCGTCCCAGCAGCTTGCTGCTTTCGATGACGTTCCGGAACAGTACCGTCAAAATTTCCGTATCCATAGACGGTCCGCTGCACAGGCAGCCCTTGGCACCGCTTTCGGTTTTATAGGTATTTTCCGGCGACACAGACGGGCAGGTCACCAGTTCGCCCTCGTCGTTTTCCGTGAGATAGTCCACGAAGAACAGGGCAGCCTCCCGCATTGCCTCATAGTGCTGGTCGAGGAATTCCAAGTCCTGTGTGAACTGGTAGTGCTCGAAGATATGCAGGCAGAGCCATGCCGCACCCATAGGCCAGATCGTCGCCGGCATCCACAGATCCTGCGGAGCCGTATCGCCCCAAAAGACCGCTGGACGGATGCCCTCCCAAGGCTCGGGTTCGCGGGGAGGCATGAAACGGTTTTCGCCCGCCGTGCTTGCCCCATACGGTATGCCACAGAAGGTGTATATATCTCTTAATAGATAGCCGCGCACTTTGCCATACTGAGTCTGTGCTACGGCAATGGAATCTCCTATATATAACTGTTGTTCGTCTTGCGAAACACTATTCGGTTGTTGCTCCGTCCTTCCGGCAGAGCAAGCGGAAAAGGTATACACGAAAATACCCGCGTAAAGCAGGGAGATGCCTTTCCTGATTTTCAACTTAACTGTTTTCATACGCAATGAATTTTTTTATTACAAAGATGAACATTTGTCGGCAAAGCTGCTTTTCACCAGCTTCGTTGTTTTTGTCAATGGTTCACTTGATACTTGTCTGTTTCTTCATTCAGGTTGTCTGTATATTCAAAGGCAGGCATAGAAAAGAATCCACACACAGTTATGCAAAGGACAGACTGCGTGCGGATTCTGCATTGTCTATCACAATCTTTTTACTCAACTCTAATAACTGTTCTATAAAGTAACTTCACCTTCCAGACGGATATCTGCTGAAGAGGCACCGATAAGTAGTTTTACCTTACCGGGCTCCACAACGAACTTATCTTGAATTTCATCCCAATAAGCGAAATCCTCCTTGGGAATATCAAGCACCACTTCCTTTGTATCACCGGCTGCGATAGGCACCTTACTGAATGCCCTCAGTTGCTTCATCGGGCGTTCTACCTTTGATTCCGGATAGCTGGCATACAGCTGCACCACTTCCTCACCGTCGCGGCTACCCGAATTCTTTACCAACACGGTTACGGTAACCTTATCCTTGTCCTGCTTGACAGACTTGATTTGCTGGTAGTCGAATGTAGTATAACTCAAGCCATAGCCGAAGGGATAAAGCACATCATCCTTGTAGTACATGTAGGTACGTCCGTTACGAATGTCATAATCCATCATGTCGGGTAGGTCGGTAATGTCCTTCACCCATGTTTGAGTGGTATGTCCAGAGGGGTTGACCTTACCAAACAAGACATCGGCCAAACCGTTGCCTTGTTCTTGACTGCAATGCGTAATGTGCAAAATGGCTGGCAGATTTTCTTGACTCCAGTTGATGGTGTATGGGAAGCTGCTAACTAGTACCAAGATAGTGTTGGGATTGGCCTTGTACACCTGCTTCAGCAAGTCTTCATCGGGCAGCATCAGCGACTTTCTATCCACAGCTTCTCGTCCGTCGCTCGGCACGGGGCAGAAGAACCAGTCAGGACGTGTGCCATACGGATGGTTTCCTACGCATACCACAGCTACATCAGCCTCCCGGGCCGCATTTACGGCTTCATCTATTGCATTGTTGGTAGCATAAATCACTTCTGTTTGTCCATCTTTCATGGCGTTGCGAATGCCCTCTAAGATAGTAATCTCATATGCCGGTGTGCCGCTATACCAGTCTTGCACAATCTTATCGGCATAAGGGCCTATTACGGCTATCTTCTTCAGCTTGGAGGCATTGAGGGGCAGAAGATTCTTACTGTTCTTCAGCAGCACCACCGACTTGGCCGTCACCTCGCGTGCTAATTGTTTGGCTTCCTCACGTTCATAAGGAGGCACTTCGTTGGGGATGGTACCGATGTTCTTATAAGGGTCTGCAGAATCTTTTCCGTCCAGCAATCCTAGCCTTAAGGCTACGTATAGGTTGCCACGAATAGCTTTGTCAATGTCTTTCTCAGTCAGTAAACCCTTTTCTAAAGCTTCCTCAATATAGGGCTTATAAACATCCAAGAATTGTCCTGTAGTAGCCTTTACCACCGCAGCCGCTCCTTCGGCCATAGTGGGATAGGCATGGTGGGCATTGACTAGCAGCTTCAGTGCTCCGCCATCCGTGCAGATAATGCCGTTGTTGCCCCATTTGTCGCGAGTAATTTCTTTCAAGCAAGGATGTACGCACATGGCCGGGCCGTTCCATCCGTTATAGGCAGCCATAAAAGCATGGCTTTCGCCTTCGGTAATGCCTTTGTAGAAGGGATAAGCATAATATTCGTAGAATAGGCGCATATCGAAGTTGCTTGATGTGCTGTCTCTGCGATCTTCGTTACTGTTGGCCAGGAAATGTTTCATCAGGGCGGCAGTACGCCAATAGCGTGGGTTATCACCTTGCAAGCCTTTGATATTGGCTACTGTCAGTCTGGCAGTAAGGAAGGCATCCTCTCCGTAGCTTTCTTCCGTGCGTCCCCAGCGCGGATCGCGTGCCAAGTCGGCATTCGGAGCACGCATTACCAAGGCTGTACGCTTGTCTTCAGGACGTTGCATGTAGTAGCGCGCTTCAAGGGAAGCCTGCTCACCTACTTTTTTCACTAAGTCCACATCCCACGTAGCGCCCAGTCCATATGATTGTGGGAAAATAGTCGTAGGTCTATCAGTAGGAATTATTTTTCCATCTTCACCTTTCTTACGTCCTCCCCAAGCAGCAGGACCACCCAAGGCCAATCCATGTAGGCCCTCGTGGTGGCGGCAAGAAAGTATGCCCAAACGGGGCACCGCTAGGTCGCTGCCGAGTAAAGCAATTTTTTCCTCCAGCATAAGTTCTTCCAGCAAGGCGTCAATACGCTTTTCGTCCGATAGTTTCGTGTTCTGAAATTTGTAAATTTTCTGCGCTCCGACCGATAGATAAGCCATCGTGAGGCACAACACAACAAATAAAGATTTCATTTTCATGATTACATAAATTGAGTTTGTAAACCTTAATATGTAGCAAATTTTGTTTTCTCACTTTAAAAATGTACAGAAACGGATAGTCTTGATGAAGGTGTCAAAATGACAACCAGTCGCAAACGGCATTCCTGTTTTTTTACACTCTCATTAAATTTCATATTATAAGCATATGGCTCTTATCACCAACCAGGATTTTGTTTCAAAACACCGTCAGATAATAGAATCTGGTTCGTGTTGACCATCATCAAACCTGCCTTGTTTATAAAGTTCTGAGGATTGAACGAGATGGTAGCAGGAGCACCCGCTGTCATCACTTCAACGCCGTTTTGTTTGGCTAATTGGGCAGCCGCATAGTCTATGCCTTGGCGTAGCAAGTCGTAATAGTTAATGCCTTCGAAAGCAAATTCAAACTGACGTTCGCGCATTATGTTTTCTTTCGTAGCTTGTTTTTCGGTGTATAACGGAGAGGTGTTGCCATCTTTATCCTTAAAGGCACGTTCGCGAACCATGTTGAAATACTGTTGCGCATTAGGGCTACCCAACTCAGCTGCCATTAGTAACACGTCGGCATAGCGAACTTGAACATAATCCTGGTGGTTTGAAATCATCAAGTTACCCGTACCGTTTTCCATACCAGCATGTGTACCATCGGCAAAGGCCAATGGAGCATACTTCTTGATATAGTAACCGGTGTATTCCTGCGATTGGACAATACAAGTTTGAACCAACTGATTGTCTTCCAATCCCTCGCCTTTTATATCAATCACAGAAGCTGTACGCCGAGTATCGCCATCCTCATATTCCTCAACGAATTTAGGATTTACTGTAGCATATCCCCAACCTTGTGCATAAGGAGCCACACCTGTTGAGGTACGCAAAGCAATGTTTACTTGCCAACGGTTACCGTCCAAACCAGACCAGTTAACACTGGCTGTACATTTTACGGTTAATACTGTCTCGTTATTACCATCACCGGCATAATCGCCATATAGGGTAGTCATATCACCTACTTCTGCTTTTTGGGCACAAGCGGCAGGCCACAAACGCCGGTATTCGGGTATCAAAGCGTATTGACCTGAAGAAATAATGTCTTCCACAGCGGCTAACGCATCAGCCTTGGTCACGCCTTCAGGCTCTTGACCATAATAACCGGTGTAGTACAAATAAGCACGTGCCAAGATGGCCTCGCAAGCATATTTGGTAATCTTGCCATCGTTTGTTTCCGATTCAGCTTTGGGATAAGCGTTTGCCGGAATATTTTCGATGGCAAACTTCAGGTCATCGAAAATCAGCTTATACACGTCAGCGGGATCTGCCTGCGGTATATTTTCATCAGTAGGTTTGGTAAGCAAAGGAATGTTACCAAACTGACGTACCACATCGAAATATAAGAAGGCACGGATGGCATGGCACTCGGCCATATACTGAGTATGCATGCTACCCGTTTCGTTCCATTGAATGCTATTTTCGCGTGTGATTAATTCGTTGCAACGATAAATGCCTGCATAATAACCAGACCAACTGGAACCTGTAGAAGAAGGCATTTCTGAGAGGTCAAAGCGATCGGTCACACGCATACCGTTACCATCGGAAGCACCGGAACCGCCGAAACATTCATACCCCATTACTTCGGCGCTAACCAAGAAATTGACAGCGCTACCACATGTTGCACGTCTATAACCATCGTAGCAGCCCAACAAGGCACGATAGGCATCTTGCTCTGTTTTATAAAAATTTCCTGTCGTAGATTCGGTCTTTGATTCCACATCCAAGAAGCCCTTAGTGCAAGAAGTCATTCCCAAACTCAGGCATAAAATGCCTGCTGCAATTATGTTAGACCTAATATTTTTCATATTCATACGTATTTTTATAAATTAGAATTTAAGATTTACACCTACAAGAACAGTACGGGGGCGCGGATAATAACCATAATCTAGGCCCGATACCCAAGAATTGTTGGAAGAACCGAAACCGATTTCTGGATCCATACCGTCGTACCCGGTAATGATGAATAGGTTTTGTACCTGAAAGTATAGGCGAGCTTGGCTGACTGCTTTGCCCTTGAATAATTTGGCGAAATCATAACCCAACGTAAGGGTACTTAGGCGCAGGTAGTCACCATTTTGTATAAATAGGTCAGAGAACTGATAGTTGATGTTGCTATCTGTAACGCGCGGAATCCGGTTACTGGTGCCTTCACCGTGCCACCGGTCAAGGATAGCTGTGGTGTAGTTTGGTGTAGGACGGGTGTGGTTACGGTAAGACTGCACAATCTGCTGGCCAAAGGCGCCGTTTGCCACGATGGAGAAATCGAAGCCTTTGTAAACGAAGCCCAAGTTCAAACCCAACGTGAAATCAGGAGTACCGTTGCCTAAGTTCACCTTATCTTTGTCGTTGATTTGACCGTCATGGTTTCGGTCCACAAAGCGCACATCGCCCGGCTGTACATTAGACTGCAGGATACCGTTGCCTGCGGCACGCCATTCATCTATTTCCTGTGTATTTTGAAAGATACCGGCAGTTTTATAGCCCCAGAAATAACCGATAGGTTGGCCATTTTCTGCACGGTAGAATTCGCTGGCATTGTTGTACAACTCATCGCCTGCACCATGGATGATACCATCGCTGGTAGGAATGTTACCTACCTCATTCTTGTTGTAGGAACCGTTCAGTGAGATGTTATATTTAAAGTCCTTACCTAACGTGTCATCCCAAGTCAAAGCCAGTTCCACACCGGTGTTCTTTACATCGCCACCATTGATGTAAGGTGCGCCTGTACCAGCCGTATTCAGAATAGGAGCTGTGAGTAACCAATCCTTTGTTGTCTTCATATAGAAATCAAAGTTCACACCAAAACGGCTGTCGAAGAAGCGAGCGTCGAAGCCGATATTGGTCTGTTCAGAAGTTTCCCATGTCAACTTTTCATTGGCCAAACGGCTGGGATAAGCGCCCCAGTTGTTACCTAATGCCGCAGCTTCGGTAGACGAATTTTGATGCGAGTTACCGAAATAGTAATATATATATTGCGACGTGATAGGTGCTAAGTATTGGTAGTTATCAATGTTTTGGTTACCTACTTGTCCCCAGCTGACACGTAGCTTAAAGTAGTCGAGCCAGCTACGGGTACTTTCCATGAATTTCTCGTTGGTCATGATCCAGCCTGCGGAGATGGATGGGAAATAACCGTAACGATGGCCACGGGCAAACTTGGAAGAACCGTCGGCACGTACCGTAGCGTTCAGCATGTAGGTCTCTTTCCAGTTCCAACCAAAGCGGACGAAGTAAGAGACCGTACGGTTTTCATCCAATGGATAACCGCTGACACCTAAACCACTGGCAGTAGAAGAAGCTGTACCATTGCTGATGTAAGCATGTTCCCAATCGTCGAATCCTTCTTTCAAGGAAGAATTGCTACCACTTAAGTAAGTGCCATTGTATTGGTAGGACTCCATACCGATCAAGGCATTGAAGGCATGGTCATTAACTTTCCAGTCATAAGTAGCCGTATTGGTCCATGTAAGTTCCAATACATGCTGCATATTTTGGGTAACACTGGTATTAGTATTACGGCTTGTAGAACCGAATTGGTATATCGGGTTGAAGTTGCGGTATTCATTGGTACTGTAGTTAGCACCGAATACAGTACGAATTTTCAGGTTCTTGATGGGCTGCAATTCGGCATAAGCGTTGCCGGAGAAGAAGACGTTTTTGTTTTGATTATGGCGCATCATCATTAAACCATAAGGGTTACCGCTTTCCTGATTCCAATCGGAATTGGAGGTATCATTGTAGGGCATGTCGTAAATGTTGTTATCGCTGTAAATGGGAACAAATGGAGCAATTTCGTAAGCGCCACGCAACGAGTTATCGTATTGGCCGCCTACGCCGACACCAGTCTTATCACGGTAAACGAAGCTAACTTGTTCTCCCACCTTCAGTAGATTTTTGAATAACTTGTGCTCAGAGTTGATGCGGAAGTTGTAACGGGAGAAGTTAGACACGTCCTTACCGCCAACAATACCTTCCTGTGACATGTAACCCAACGAAATGGCATATTGGGAAACCGTTGAACCACCCGTAATACCAAGGGTATAACTCTGCATTTGAGCATTGTCTTCAAACATTTTGTCCAGCCAATCTACATCATAGAGATTACCGTTTGCATCATAAATAGACTTATAGCCGCTCCAATTATATCCAGAACCGGTAGAGTTGCGGTGCGACTCGTCCATAATCATCATGTACTGTTCGGTATTCAATAAGTTCACTTCTTTTGCCACGTTCTGTACACCGAAGTAACCGTCGAATGACACTACAGCCTTACCTTCCTTACCGTTCTTGGTCGTCACCAACACTACACCGTTGGCTGCCTGCGCACCGTAGATGGCAGCGGAAGCGGCATCCTTCAAGATGTCGATACTTTCGATGTCGGCAGGGTTCAGGTTGGAGATGTCACCGCGAACGCCATCAATCAGATACAATGGTTCAGCATTACCTATGGTACCCAAACCACGGATGCTAACCTTGAGGCTTTCACCCGGTTGGCCGGAAATAGAAGTGATGTTTACACCAGGTGTCTGTCCCTGCATGGCCTGCAAAGGATTGGTGGTGTTCAGCTCGGCGATTTTGTCGCCTTTTACCTGGACGGTGGCACCTGTCACTAACTTTTTCTTTTGGACACCATAGCCCACAACCACGACTTCGTCCAACATTTCATTGTCTTCTATCAGTACCACATTAATGATAGAAGATGTGCCTATCTTGATGGTTTGCGACTTAAAGCCAATGTAAGAGAAGACCAAGGTCTGCCCTTCGCTGGCTTGCACTGAGTATCGACCATCAAGGTCAGTGATACTACCGGTAGAATTTTCTTGTACTTGGACACTTACTCCAATCAAGGGAAAACCGTCCGTACCCGATGTTATTACTCCCGTAATCGTCTTTGACTGCAGAGGAGATGCTTGTACCGGAACTGCTTGTATACAAGCAAGTGTTAGTACGAGTGACAAAACTACGTTGCAAAAACATAAAATTACACTTTTTTTCATATGCATTTCTCACATTTTAATTATAAGGTTAATATTAAGGATAATACATTCTCTTTCGTGTTTTAGGGTTCACACAAAACTACTTTTCAACATATCTCTCACGTTGTATAGTGCAACAATCTTTAGAGAAAAAATGAAGAGCTTTATTTTAAGGATTCACGTGCTTCCCTATCGGGATCGTAAACCACCTCACAGACATCGTTGAGCATCATCGTGGCACCCTTCTCAGCTGTGTACTGTGGCCATTCGGGCAGGCCTGCACAATTGGGATTGCCGATGCGCATGAAGTTCAACAAAGCATCGGTCATTTTCATAGAAAGGTCGCGCGGACGCTTACCACCGCCTGTATGGGTAATCATTAAGTCGGTGTTCTTCAGCCAGAAGCAGATGTCCAGACAATGGAAGGCGCGCATGCGGCCGTCGAACAAGGGAGGATTCCAACCGAACCATGCCAAATAGACCGGGGCCTTTTGTGTCAGCTTCTGGTTGGCTGTAGCAATGACATTTTCACGTGAACTCAATATTAAACCAAGCAACTCGATAGGCTTTTTGTCTGGGAAGGCTTTGGCATAAGCGTCGACTATCTTGTCACCGTTCCCACCTTTCATCTGGTTTATCATTTCAACTAATTGTTTCTTGTCTATCTGCTCCAAAGTGGAGTTGTCACGACTCAGGGAAAATTCGCAATTGGTAGTGCAGAAAATCATTGGGATGTTGGCCGAGGGGGCTGAGGGATTGGTAAAAAATCCGCCCATAGGAATATGTGTACCGTCGGCGATAGGACCGAAGTTGCTGCGGCGACCGGTAATACCAGCTTGTTCGTTATACTTGGCCATAGCACGGTTTGCTAACTCAATATAGTCGAGCCACGGCATCTGCTGTAATTTATTTGCTTCGGAAGGCTTCAAGCCGGCTTCCTGCAAGATTACTTTGCCTACGGCTGCACTGTAATTCTTGTCAATGGCATCAGCAGAGTTTCCGCTCAAAGCTATGGCCTTGTGGATAAGCCCTTGCGTTTCGGGCATGGCCACCAGAGTACACACTTTGGAACCACCGCCCGATTGGCCAATGATAGTGACATTGTCGGGGTCTCCGCCAAATTGCCCGATATTGTTGTGTACCCATTTCAAGCCGGCGACCAGGTCGAGAATGCCCACATTGCCCGATGCTTCGAATCCCTTACCGGCCACCGAAAGATCGGAAAACCCGATAGGCCCCAAACGATGATTGATGGATACGAACACGATGTCACCATAACGGCTGATATTTTCGCCATTATAACCATCTTGTTCAATACCATTACCGTTGGTAAAGCCGCCTCCATGTAGCCACACCAGCACGGGACGCTTCTTGTTATCCGTCAGTCCGGGCGTCCAAATATTTAACATAAGGCAGTCTTCGCTTACATCATAATAGTTCCAATGGTCTACAAGCGTGCTGTAACTGTTGCGATACTTCCCCTTGGTCTTTTGTGGGGCTGTGTCACCCCAGAATACAGCAGGTCGAATGCCTTCCCACGGTTCGGGTTCTCGAGGAGGCATGAAGCGGTTCTCACCCGCCGTGCTTGCCCCGTAAGGCACTCCACGGAAATTGTAGATACCCTTTAATATAAAGCCCTTCACTTTGCCGTATTGGGTCTGAGCTACGGCAATGTTATCACCAATGAACAATTGTTGTTCATCATTGTTTTCCTCTGTGCTCTGCTTGGCCTGGTTGGAGCAAGCTAAAATGCCGCACAGCAAAACGCTTCCTACACATAGTAAGGAAACCGTCTTCAACTTCATAATACCAGATTTACTTATTCGCATAACATTTGGTCTTTTATCGCCCCAAATGTGGTGAAAATCGTTTGTATAATGTTATCAAAATCTTTAATTGATTTATCAAAATCTTTAATTGATTTATCAAAATCTACTTAATGTTGTTTAAAGCGTATGATTTCAACATTGAGACAAGTCTTTGCCTATATATTCCTTATAAGCCTTTCTTACTTGTATCCACCCATCACTAACCGCTAATCTCTAAGTTGGAACCCCATTTATTGCTCATGTACTTTTTGACAAAAGCAAGGATATATTTTGATTATCGCTCGTTTTATATAATTTTGTACAGAGAAAAAGAATACTGATGTTTCACGTGAACCTTAAATGACATACTACTTGTATGAAAAAACTCAAACTGCAATGGAAAGGTATTTATGCCTTATTACTGATGTTGTGGTCTGTACCCCTGCCAGCCCAGTTTCCGCTGGTAGAACAGATATCAAGTAACTTCATTACTTCGTTTGCCGAAGATCCCAAAGGCTACATCTGGATAGGGACCAATCACGGGTTGAACCGTTTCAGCGGTTCGAATTATACTGTATATTATGCGCAAGAAGAGTCCACAGCGCTCAATAGCGACTATGTGGATAATTTAATGTTTGATGCCAATAACCGTTTGTGGATGTCAAATGAATGCGGATTGTGCGTGTGGGAGGATGGTATATTCAGACATCCGCAACAGGTAGGCTTCAATCCCATAGGGCGTGTGCTGGATCTGGATAACGAGTGGCTCATTATTACTGATCGTAAGGGGGTGGCCAAGGTGAACAAGCAGACGCTGAAAGAGGAAAAATATTATCTACAACCAGGCATGAGCATAGTCGGTGCTATTACCATTTCCAGTCAAAAGCAAGTGTGGACGGCCAACGCTAGGCACCATGCCACAGATATTTATATATTGGACAGAGACTTGAACTTGTTGCGGACGCTGAATGGCTCTAAGGATACCTATATAGAAAGTATTGTGGAAGACGCCAGCCACCACATGTGGGTGACTACAAGTAAAGGATTATTGTGTTATGACGCAAAGACGTGGGAAGAACTGCTTTTACCTACTGACTTTATGGAGGCTACACAGAACAAAAAAATACACTTCGTGCTTCCTTATTGGCAAAACTTCCTGCTGATAGGTATTTCGGGTGAGGGAATGTACCGTTACGATGTGGCTCGACGGGTGTTGACACGTATCCATGTGCAGCAACAGTTGAAGGGGGATAGATATGTCTGTTTCATCGATACAAACAACGGAATATGGCTGTCTGATCAAGAGAACGACTTTCACTATTATCCCGAAAAGGCAGCCTTTAACAATTTGTCGTCCATCTTCGAACGCTTGGAAGACCCCTTCGTGAAAAATCTTTTGTTCGACTATGAGGGCTATTTGTGGATGCGCTCCTCGCACGATATTGCCAGTTATGATATAGGTGGTGATAAGATAGCTTTCCACTTGGCAGATGGTGGCCTTTACGGGCATATTTTTATTGACTCGAAGAATAGGTTGTGGGTCATCCGGAACCGTTCGGAGGTGCGGCAGTATGCTATCCGGGAGGGGAAAATCGTACGGGAAGAGAACCATTATACCTTCCCGGCCAATGTGTTTTCCATCAGTGAAGACAAGGAAGGACGTATTTGGGTTACGCTGGCTGATAGATTTGCCACGCTGGCGGCCGACGGGAAGTTCACTTACCGGTATGCACCGGGCAGCATTTCGTTTTCGCAGTTGCAGACATTGCGCCCATCGGGTACAATGATTCTCTATACGGTGGCCAACGGTATCTATAAATTTGGTGAAGACCAACAGTTCATCCCGTTGGATTCTCTTTATTTGCCCAACCCGAATTCACTTATTATCGATAGGAACAATACGTACTGGATAGGGACTTACAATACCGGGCTGGTGCATTACGACCCACGCACACAATGGCTGGAGCGGTTTGATTTATCGTCGGGACTGATAGACAACAGCTTGAAGGCAGTAATCGAAGACAAGGAAGGGAACATCTGGTTTAGTTCGTCTACGCATATAGGAAAGTATGATGTGCAGGAAAAAACATTTTCTTATTTATATGATAACTACTTCTGCAAGGGGAAGCTGTATGCGCTGAATTGTGCGGCAGTGGCACCAGACGGTACCTTGTTTTTCGGAGGCTCGGGTGGCATTACAGTCATTTATCCGGATGTACCCATCGAGAAAGAACCAGATATCCCGCTGAATCTGGACATGATATTGGTGAACGGGGGAATACATAATAAGAGCGAGGAAAAACTATCGTTGTCTTATCGGGAGAATACAGTTACGTTCTACTATTCGGCATTAAAGTTAGAGGCGGGGTCTCTGCTGAACTATGCCTATATGCTAGAGGGCTTCGACAAGAACTGGATTGACGCTGGTTCCAACAAGCGGGTGGCCTATTCCAACCTGCCTACCGGAAAATATACGTTCAAGGTGAAAGCTCGCATACTGAGCGGAGAGTGGTGCAAGAACGAACTGACCAAGGAGGTGGTTGTTCACCCTGCACCATGGGCTACGCCCTTGGTTATTGTGTTATACTGGCTGGTCGGTATCGGGCTGGTGCTACTGGTCATCCGGCTAATTATACGTTGGCGGACACAAGAGGAGAGACTGGCATTGGTCAAGTACCAAAGGGAGATAAATCAGGCACACATAGACTTTGTGACCAACATTTCGCACGAAGTACGTACACCGCTAGCCATGGTATATGCCCCGTTGAAAGAACTGGCGAAAGAAAACAATCTGAATGAACATGAGCGTGGCTTGGTGGATATCATGTTGCGCAATGCCGACCGCTTGTTGCG
>OGPE01001227.1_pt1 | contig 17152 bp, 10 predicted proteins | sample 1552881 | NCBI WGS metagenome assembly OGPE01 (sample SAMEA2580236, study PRJEB22360) | human gut metagenome | biome: human gut; feature: human-associated habitat; material: faeces | place: Denmark | collected 2008/2010 | reverse complement strand
TCAATTATTGAAATATGACCGTTACTTCTTTGAGCTGTCAATATATATAATTGATTCAGATCCTTGCAAAAGTGGTCTACGGTCACTTCCTGATGAATATAACGTACGATTATTAATGTTGCCGCTACACTAATCGCAAGCCCTATAATATTTATTATCGTATAAATTCTAAAACGAAACAGGGCCTTGATAGCTGATAACTGATTCTTCATATTGCTTTTATTAAATAATATTCTTACTCACTTTTAATCACCTCTGCCGGATTCTGCCGGGCTGCTTTCCATACTCTCCAAATAATGCTCAGGAAAATGATAAGAAGCATTACAATAAATATTCCTCCATATATCCAAAGACTTATCGGAGTCTGTTTTACATAACTTTCAAGCCAATGTTTCATAATGACGTATCCTAATGGAAAAGCGATACATGATGCAATGATAAGCAAAAGCAGATATTCTTTAAAGAATAAATTCAGAATTGTTCCTATACTGGCACCATTGACTTTACGAATAGCAATCTCTTTACGACGTTGCTCGCACGATAAAGTAACTAAAGAAAAGATGCCGAATACGGCAATTGCTATGCATATAAAGGAAACAATACTCAATAGCATACTTAAAGAATTTTCCGATTTCATGTACTCATCGTATTTCTCCTCCATATTAATCAAACGTAATTCTGCATTCGGATTAACTTTATAAGCTTCTTCTCTCAATTTTTGAGAAACATTTTTCCAGGTACCCTCTTTAAACTTAAAAATCAAATGACCTCTATTTTCACTTTTTTGCTTGTTGTCCGGCAAGAAGAATATAGCTGGAGTAACCGGATGTATCGGGGCATTATAATAAATATTTTTAATAACCCCTTTCACTATATAATGCCTTCCTAATTTATCAATTTTCTTTCCAACCGGTTGTGTCCATCCGAAAGCTTTCACAGCAGCTTCATTTATAACAACCATATTTTTTCCATCCTTTTCATCCAGCATGCTTCCCTCCAGCACCTCAACTCCAAAGAAATCGGCATATTCTTGATTGATCGTCTCATCTTCTAGATCTATATATTGCTCACTATCAGTTGTCTTTCCTTCCCACTCCTTTATCCTGAATGTTGAAAAATACATTTTGGGAATAGGTGTCTGAAAGCCACTCAAATACTTTGTAACATCGGGCATCTGTTCTAATATTTCTTTAAAAGGAACATTTTCAGAGCAATAAACAACAGCTCCCACATTATGCCGTTCTATTCCAAGTTCTTTGGTATTCAACAAGAAGTTAAGTTGCTTCATCATCACCAAAGTACAAAAAACAAAGGCTATACCAATAAACAACTGAAATAAAATGCTACTCTTATAAAACCAACCGGAGAGATGAAGATTAGATTTTTTGTTTATATTACTAAGTAGAGTTCGCTTGCTAATGTATCGTATAAGCAGAGATGCAAAACCAACTGTCACGGCAATCAATGATAGTATATAAACAAATACTTCGATATAAAAAAATGAAACACCCTCATTGATTTGTGACAAACGTTTAAAAGTCGGCAGGATGAGTTCTATCAATACCAGCCCTATTCCTGAAGATAAAATTAGTAACAAGACAAGTTCTGTAAGAAGTAAAGTGAGTAACCCACCATTTGATGAACCATTGACTTTCCTCAACGCTAACTCACGTTTACGCATCCGGATACGAGTTATCAACATTGTTAAATAATTACATATTCCACAAATTATAACCAAACCGCTAATACATGCAAAAAGACGAATATGATTCAACTTCACATTCACATCTTCCCTCGGATGACTACTCCGCAATGTGGATAATGGAGCAATAAGCGTAGAATTTGGATATTTATGACCATCTTGTTGTACTTCATATTCTGACAACCTCTGTTTCAATGCTTCTATATCACAGTTGGGATAAATACGAAAAAGCGTTTGACATCGTTGGTTCCCCCAATTGGGGTTTGTATCATGAAATGGCAATAATATATCAAATGAAAACAAAGAGTGTCCTTCCCATGACTTTACAACTGCAACGATTATTTTTTCTTCGTTACTTTCCTCTAAAATCAAGTGTTTACCTATCGGAGATTCTTTCCCAAATATTCGCTTTGCCGTATTTTCTGTTATAGCAATTTCATCCTTTTTTAGCTGTAGATGGTTATCTCCATCCAATACTTTAATATTGAACATTGAAATGAAATTTGAATCTACCTCTATACGTCGTACCACAAACTCAACATCCTCATTCTTAATTTTTTTTTCATTCCAGTCATAAAATATACGACATACTTTCTCTATCTCCGGACAATTCTTTGCCAAATAATCAGCTAGAAAACTAGATGAATTATAGGTAAATCCGTCTCCATAAAGACGAAAGCTACTGCCTGCCAGATAAATGCGATCGGCTCCCTCATGAAAATTATCATACGTCATTTCATAACGTATCCATAATACCGACAGCGCAAAACAGGTAAAGCCGACTGCTAATCCAATAATACTAACAAGACTTTGTGTTTTATACTTTATCAGATTACGAAAGGCTACTTTCAGATAGTGTTTTATCATGATATTGTTATTTTATTATTCATTTTTGATAACTTCCGCAGGATTCTGTCGGGCGGCTTTCCATATGCGCCAGATGATGCAGAGTAGAATAATAATCGCCACTACAACGAAAATCCCTACATATACCCAACCGTTAATCGCAGTTTGTCTCACATACGTTTCAATCCATTGCCTCATAACCACATATCCCATTGGAAAGGCTATGACAGCAGCAATAATCAGCAATAGGAAGTATTCACGGAAAAACATCTGCAAGATATGACGAATTTGCGCCCCGTTCACTTTACGTATAGCAATCTCCTTTTGACGTTGCTCACATGATAGAGTGACCAATGAAAAAATTCCGAAAACGGAAATGAGTACACAGACCAATGACACGAAGCTCAACAGTTTCATCAGTGCATCCTCGGAGCGAAGATATTTACCATATTCCTCCTCCTCGCTAAACAACCGTAAATAAGCATGGGGAAATTCTTCTTTGTGGAGCTTTTCTATAGCTTCACGACATTCGTTCCAAGTCCCCTCTTTGAATTTAAAAAGGATACTGGCACGATTCAGGAGATATTCTTGTGCTTCGGGGCGTTGAAAGGCAATAAGTCCCGGCTTGCTTGTCGGAGAACGATAACTAAAGTTTTTCACCACTCCGACAACTTTGTATGCAATGTCCTGACGACCATTGGTGTTATTGCCGAAAGTCTTTCCTAAAGCATGTTTCCATCCGAATTTCAGGCACGTACTTTCATCAACCACAACTTCATTCTGCTGGCTCTTTTCAGATATAAATTCACCTTCCAGCAATTTCAAATCATAAAACTTAAAAAATTCCTCCTTTGCCGGCATTATGCCAACAAGTAGTGTTTTTTCTGTCACTTTGGGCAGCCCATCCCAATTTGTTATTTCTGCATACATCATCGGACCGGTTGGAATAATTGGAAAGTACGCAGGAGGTAAAGTTTCTGTTACCATAGGGAGAGCTTTTATTTTCTCTGCCCATTGATGAATGTCTCCATTCCACAATGCCACATTAGCCACATGATGACGTTCCATACCTAAATCCGTATTTTTCAGGAAATGTAGTTGCTTCATGATGACAACTGTGCAGAAGATAAAAGCAAGACTGACAATCAACTGTACGATAATACCTATTCTGCGAAATAAGTACGGACGGGCAGTAGCAACACTTCCTTTGATCGTTTCCTGCAATGTTCGACGACGAAAATAGGATAATGGCATCAGCGCAAACAGAAACGACAGGATGATTACTGCCAGAAGATATATCAAAATTTCTCCATAATATGAACTGGACTCTATCTGCGTAAAGTTCAGGAAGCGGGACATACTCATCTCCACCAGCAGCAATCCGCCGATCAGAGCAATACATAAAAGCAGCAATAATTCAATGGCAAACTGTACAGACAAAGCTTTATTGCTTGCTCCATTCACCTTACGAAGTGCCATTTCACGGTTGCGCATACAAAGGCGACTGATAAAAAGCGTCAAATAATTGAATAACGAACAAATAATCACCAGTCCGCCTGCTAAGGAGAAATAGAATATATAACTGAAAGAGATAACAACATCTGCTTTATCTACATAATCCGAATAGCGCAAAGCTGACATCCGGGTAATCAACAGATCGGAAAGTTCGCTCTCTTTCTCAATATCGTTGATGCAAACGGTGCTCATTTTTGTTCGGAATGCGTCTATATCTGTTCTTTCGCGTACACGAATAAGTAGCTGCTCATTTGAACTTCCCCACTGAGGAGAATGTCTTGCCGGAGCCAGTATATTATATGGAATATTGGAATGGTTAGACCATCCACTCACAATTGCTCCTATTTTACATACGCGTCTGCCTACTTCCACCTCTTTCCCCAATGCATCCTCTTCTTTGCTGAAGAGCCGCTTCGCAAATTCTTTAGTGATAGCAACTTCCTGACCATCACATTTCAGGAAGTTGACAGTACCTTTCAATAATTGTATATCAAAGAAGTTCATGAAAACAGAATCTGCGGCAATCATTCCGATCTCCTGCTCGGTATCTTCCATACGGAATTTTACATAATGTGCGGTAAAAGCGGTTACAGCTTCTATCTCCGGCATTTTGTCTTGCAAATATTTCATTAAAGGATATGGAGTAAATTTACTTGTACCGGGTTCATTGGCGTAATGCGCACGTACCAGATAAATGCGATCGGCTCCCTCATGAAAATTATCATACGTCATTTCATAACGTATCCATAATACCGACAGCGCAAAACAGGTAAAGCCGACTGCTAATCCAATAATACTAACAAGACTTTGTGTTTTATACTTTATCAGATTACGAAAGGCTACTTTCAGATAATGTTTTATCATGATATACTTTTTATTGATAGCTTGTGCTTACATACTAACTTCGGTCACCACCTGTCCATCAAACAGGTTTATGATACGGTCGGCATAACCGGCATCGTGTTGTGAGTGGGTCACCATGACAATGGTGGTTCCCTCTTTATTCAGTTCGCTCAATAGCCCCATCACTTCTTTACCGTTTTTGGAGTCCAGGTTACCGGTTGGCTCATCGGCCAGAATCAGTTTAGGGTTGGCCACGACGGCACGGGCAATGGCAACACGTTGCTGCTGACCACCGGAAAGTTGTTGCGGAAAGTGTTTACTACGATGAGTAATGGCCATTCTCTCCATAGCTGACTCTACCCTCTTTTTCCGTTCGGCAGCGGAAATACCCATATAAAGCAAAGGAAGTTCGATATTTTCGTATACGTTCAACTCGTCTATCAGGTTAAAGCTCTGAAATACGAAGCCTATCACGCCTTTGCGAAGACTGGTACGTTGCGACTCGGTATACCGGGAGACTTCCGTTCCGTTCAGATAATACTCTCCTCCTGTCGGGTTATCAAGTAGCCCCAAAATGTTGAGCAATGTTGACTTGCCACAGCCGGAGGGACCCATGATGGCTACAAATTCACCTTGTTTCACTTCGATACTGACGTTATTCAACGCCCAAGTTTCTACTTCTTCCGTTTTGAAAATCTTCTGTAAGTCAATGGTCTTAATCATAACTGTATTGTTTTTAGAATTATTAATTTTATTCGTTTTTGATTACTTCTGCGGGATTGAGACGTGCAATCCTCAATATTTTAAAGATAATGGTAATTACTGTCAATAAGGTTACTCCCCAAAATATGCTTCCCCAATATAATATTCCATCATTAAAAAATACGGTGTACATTTGTTTCCACAGTTGCAATACCACGTAAATGAGCGGAAAGGTGATGGCGGCAGTCACCATCAGCAAAATCAGGTACAAACGTGCAAACAGCCAGATGATGGAACGTATTCCGGCTCCGTTCACTTTGCGAATGGCAACCTCTTTCTGGCGGCGTTCTGTATCGAGCGTAATGCTGGAATACACTCCCAACAGGGTAATGATGATGCTTACAATTGCAAAAAACGAGATGATATCTTTCAGAATATATTCCACTGCCTGCACTTCGTACAAATCATCCTGAAATGTACGTACTTGGGAAGAAATATTCTCCGGCAGCACTTCACGACGGATGGTTTCCATCCATTTCATGACTTCTTTTTGCTGTTCAGGGTAACATTTCACATAGCAGTGACCTATGTATTCAGAAGAATCATAAAGTGTGAAAGCATATCCGCCATTATGATTATGTACATCTGTTTGAAAGGGGGCACATACTCCACAAACGGTGAAATCACTGGTCTGGTCGTAAAAGTTCATTCCGATGATATCTTTCTTTTGTCTTTTCTGCCAGACTTCATCCATTACGAGATCCTTTTTTGTCCGGATCGTCCTGCCCTCCGTTATCGGAATATTCATAAAGGTGAAGAAATTCAATGGTACACACATTACATTAATATCAATCCAAGAGTTATCATTTCCTTTCTCCGTCATTAACAAGTTTCCGGATATTCCATGAGTATAAGATATATCAGATAACAAAATATCTTTCACACCGGCATGCTGCCTGAAACGTTCTACCATTTCCTGTTTTTCTTTGTTTTCCAGAAATGGATAGTCCAGCGGAATACTAAGAATCGTTTCTTTATCTTCCTGACTTAACGTATGAAATAAGGTTTCAGTCACCTTTCCTGATTGCAAAAACAGGCTGACAGTCAGCGTTACGAATATCCAGCAAATAAAGAACTGGACGCCGAGCATAAAGTTACGTCCCCACTGTTTCCCGCGACGTTTTTGACCTCCATAGATACCTGTCTGTATGGAAGACCTGCGAATACGGACGGATACCAGCAGACAGACTGCCATGCAAAGCAATGCAAGAAAAACAATGTATTGCAGAATATGCTTTAATAGTGTTTCAGGAGGGAAAGTCATTGTGAGGCCTGGCAAAGAGAAATCCATTCTATCTCCAATTAGTTCGATACCCCATATCACCAAAAATGAGGATGCAAATACAATCATCAATGACTGTGTTAATAACAGGCAAAACAGCCGTTTCCAATCAGAACCAAGCATTTTCATTATGGCGTATTCCTTAGTGCGATTCAGGAAAGAGCCGATGAGAAAATGAAAGAAATTAATCAATCCGACCAACAATATCAATATGCCGACAATTCCGGTGACCCATCCCAGAATATAAATACCTTTCTCCTGCGACCGATCTCCTATATAACGGGCAACAACGGTATAAGTCTCGTTATATAGACTATAAGTATAGTCGCGCTTGGAAAATTGTTTTTCCAAACCGGTAATGCCAACCTGCGGAGATAACAAAACGTATGTCCGGGCTCCCGTTATATCGCGACGTTTCGGACTCTGAAAAAGTCCCTCACTGTCGTTGATAACCAATGCGTCGGTATGACACATAAAATTAAAATCATTGTTCAGTGGAAGATCTTCCATCACTGCTTGGATTGTGTACACAATACCTCCTGTCTTTGGTGTACTGTCCGGAGAAGTATAAAGCCGTCTTGTAAGAGTCAGGTGTTTGCCAATGGTAGTCTCCACCTGACCAAATATCTTTATGGCAGTGGACCGGCTTATAATAACCGCGTTGGGCATCCGGCTTGCTGTCTGCCAGTTACCAACTACCATTTGCGGAGTAAAGACTTTATTGTATAGGGTATCGACTTCTATAATTTCAAGATCGTATGGCAATGATTTATCCGGAGACAGTTCAACCTGAAAAGAGCGTTCACGGGGATATGCCATACAAGAGATCGCTTCCACTTCACCCATAGCCCAAGTACGGAGTTCTTCGGATAATGCTACTTGTGTGCCGGAAAAATAGTCGCCAGTCTGTTCATTATAGAGATTTAACTCGACTATGCGGGAATAATTGTCAAAGCAATTATTGGTAGATTCTACAAAACGACTGCAATACATACATATACTAAAACACAGTAGTCCTACTGCCAATCCGATGGTGGAAATTATATTCTGTGCCTTGTACTTCCACAAGTTTCTAAATGCTACTTTGAAATAGTGTTTTATCATAATATCTTAGATTCATTCAGTTTTTATAATTTTAGCAGGATCAATATGCACAATCTTGTTTATTTGCCAGAATAGAGTCCCTAAAGAAATACCACCAACCAATAACAAAGCTATCAAAAAGATTCCTATACCTATAGGAGCTTTCACTACAAAATCCTTTGTGTATTCATATATCAGATACCAGGATAATGGAAGAGCTACTGCAAAAGCCCCACCTAATATGACAAGATACTTGCGTCCTAGTAAAAGATATAAATCTTTCAGTGATGCTCCATTCACTTTGCGAATTGCAACCTCATGGGAACGCTGCCTAATGTCAAATAATGAAATACCAAACAAGCCAAGACAAACTATTACAATAGCTATACAAGCGAAAAGAGCATAAACAGAAGCTATCTGGCGATCATTTTTATAAAGTTCAGCCACATCGTCCTTCAACAAAGAATATTTAAAATCCTCTGTACCATACACTTTCTTTTGAATACTTTTCAAATAGTCAATAACTGCCTGTTCTTTGCCGGAGTGGCAATATATCTGATATAAATCACCGTCTAATTGACTACCAACCATAAAGACCATCGGATGGACACCTGTACTAATATGTCCGTCATAATAATCGTCTATTACAGCAACAATAGGTTGAGCCGGAAAATCCGGGACGTTTCTTTTCATCATTTCATCAACCAGCATAGCTCCCTCACATTGCGTATATCCTAAGGCTTTCAATGCCGCACGATTTACAACGGCCACTCTATTTCTTGAGTCTTCATCCATTTCCGGCAGACTTCCATCCACAAACGCAAGATTGAAAACTTTAAAGAAATCAGGAGTAACATAAGATTGCAACAACGCAACTGTTTCTCCTTTTACACTTTGAAAGTTTGTAGAATAATAGTCTCCCAAAATAGATGAATGTCCCGTCGTCCAATACTGAATATCCGGACAACTCTTCATGAGTTGGTCTATTTCAGTAATCCTCTCTTGCCGTTGTTTGATAGTCTCCATAGTGTAAACTGCGAAATCTCGTGATTCATATATCAAGTTTGCTTGAATTACAGACTCTACACGAAAACCAGGATCGGTATGTAACATAAAATTCAGTTGCTTGCTGAAATAGATTGATAATACCACTAACAGGAAAGTAATCATATATTGCAGAAAAAGAAAGATCATACGTAAACGAACCGAATGGTTATCTGTACCTACCTTCCGGATTGAAACAGCCAACAAAGAACGTTGGCACTGCACAAACGCATAAATAGATACTAACAGAGGCAAAAACAACAAAATAGAGAATGATAATATCCCATCAAATGCAGTATACATCAGCTGACTGCCAAACATGGATGATACAGGAATATTTGTCACCTCTACAATGAGCCAGGCTACTATCATGGAAGCAGCGATCAATAAAAAGTTTTCTATGAATATTTGCTTAAACAACGCTTTTCTATCAGCTCCAAAAACTTTCCGCAAGCTATACACCTTACCTCGTTTCACCATCAATACCAGATAAAGATTGATGAAATTCATCACACCTGCAAGTAATATCAACAGGCAAATTCCTCCTAAAATAAATAGTTGGGAACGGTTTCCGCTAACTAGCATATCTGGTCCGGATCGACCAATTAAAGCCCGATCCCAATACATATCACTTATAGGAACTAGAGAGAAAGTGTATTTCCGACTATCCCCGCTACGAGCATCCTGATTGATAAACCGGGGATAACTCCCGGCCTTATTGGCTTTCATTACTTCCGTTTCTGAAGTGAAACGGATAAAATCCAAAGGCATACGCTCCCATAATGATGATAGTTTTGAAGAGAGGACCAAGTCAAAATTAAACATCCGCTTATTAATTGGTTCCTCTAATATGCCTGTCACCCTAATCTCCTTTCCATTCGAATAAGTGAGAATCTTGCCAATAGGATTTTCTTTGCCGAAAAGTTTTTTAGCAAAACCCTCCATTAACAAAACTGACGCCGGATCTTCCAAGGACACTGAACCTTGTAACACACGGTAAGGGAAAAGTTCAAAATAAGCACTATCTGCTGCCATAGCTTGAACAGGAATACGATTTGACTGATAGGTCAAATAATCATTTTCGAGCAACACGATGCGTGAACGCGTCACTATGCCACTATTATCAATGTAAACACTATCCCGGCTCCCTATTTCGGCAACACTTAATACCCGATTTCCTTCAAACGTTGTCTGTACACCATACACTTGATTACGATCAATGCAATGTGTGTCTACTGTAAGCTCACGATGAATATAACGAAGCAGAATAATGCAACAAGCTAAACTAAAGGCTAACCCGAGCAAATTAATAATAGTATATGATTTTGTACGCAACAAAAAGCGTATCGCATAGTACAATGTTTTCATGTTTTATCTATTTGTTATTTTTCATTCATTTCAAGATCAATTCTTCCGCATCGCCAAAGGTATCATATCCGGTGGTAATAACCCAATCTCCCGGCTGTAAACCTTCTACTATTTCATATTGTTGCGGATTCTGTCGACCAATATTCAATGGCACGCGAACTGCTTTTGTCTTTGATGCATTTACTTTATAAATCCATTGTCCGCCTGTAAACTGATAGAAGTTGCCTCGCGGAATAATGAGCGCTTGCTCCGGCTGTCCCAATTCAATCTGTACCCGGAAGCTCTTGCCGACTCTTACATTATCGGGCATATCTCCGGTAAAAATAAGATCAATATCAAACATACGATCTTTCACTTCGGGAACCACTTTTGTTATTTTCAGCGGATATTTGTTTCCTTGATAGTTCACAGTAGCCGGTAGTCCGGTGGTGATCCGGTCGATATAATATTCGCTAAGTGAAGTATGGATTTTGTATTGATCGAGCACTTTTATTTCAGCAATGCTTTCACCGGAGGAAACCTGCTGCCCCGGAGTGACCTTTACGAAACTAAGCTGACCTTTCAGTGGAGCTGTGACCACCAAGCTATTCAGTCGTTCGCGAGTACGTTCGTACTTTTTCCGTTCCCGCTCCCGGTCGTTACGAATCAATTCCTTACGTATCATCGTGACAGCAGAATCATGTCGCAAGCTCTCTTGTTGCAGGGCTGCGTTTTTCTGTTTGTAACAATATTCATCTTCAGCTACCTGCAACTGCGCCTTACTCTTCACTCCCATCTGAAATTCTTCGCGGTCGAGAGCGATGCTTTTTTTCAGGCGTTCCAATTCGTAGCTATTTGTCAGGGCTTGCTGTTTCAAGTTCAGACTTTTTTGTTCCATTTCAATCTCCTGCTCCTGATAGGTAATCATTTGCTTTTCCCATTCGTCACGCTGGTCTTCAATATTGCGGAGCAAATCGGGATTGGAAAGAATAAGAATGGTGTCTCCCTGCTGAAGCAAACTTCCCTCTTCACCGACAATCCTTTCCACGCTTCCAGTTTCACGAGTATTGATCTTGATGGTCAGTATAGGCTGAATGAGCCCTTCCACATCTACATATTCCATGAAATCAGACTCTTTCACTTCTGCAATCTGTATATTTTCGGCATCTATCCGTAGTTTTCTGGGACCTAAAGACAAAGTAATCACATAAATCAAAAAGGCGGCAAATAAAAGCCCTCCTATCAGATAGTATCTGTAACGAATGTACCACGGTTTCTTTTCTAATTTTATATCCATGAGATTATCTGGTGTTTTACAAGTTTCTATTAATTAGGGTTCCATCACTATTCTTTACTGACTTTTCGTTGTTCTCTATTCAATCAGAAGATGGTAGTCTTCTGTCAGTATCGTATTTCGCTCAAAATCATATAGTGTCATGCTACGGAGTGTATAATATAAACTCCAATAATTATATAAAGCCGAAATATAGTTACGGCGGGCACTATCTTTCTCTGAAATGGAAGCATTCAAGTCAAGAATGGTAGATTTACCTAATAGATAGAGTTTGCGGGCCACTTCACTTCTTCGTTGGGCTGTCTCATCCGTGCGGGCAGCGATCCGGACACGTTGCGTTTGCAGATTGAATTGTTTGACGAGTTTACGAACGTTCAGTTCAAAGTCCGTCCGGCTCTGTTCGACTTGTGTGTAAACCAGATCACGATTGGAACGGGCTACTCGCACCTGTCCTTTTCCACGTCCCCAGTCTAGGATAGGAAGAGAAATGCCGATACTTACGTATTGCTGGTCCAACAAATTTCGATAAGCGTCGGGCAGTTTGTCAGCAGTCTGCGTCAATCCGAAACGGAGATAGATATCTGCTTTCAGGCCGGCATTGGCGCGGGCTTTCGCCACAGCACTCTCACTTTCCAGTTTCCGCCTTTCCATCGTCTGTATATCCGGACTGTTTTCGTAAGCCAGTGCCAGTGCTTCATTCAGGTTCACACTGAAATCCGGAATTTGAGGACTGACAAGGACACGTAATTCCCGATCTTCGTGAATACCAAGATAGGAACGGAGTTCCTGCATACAATTATCCATTTCAATAAGGGCATTCATGCGGTTTGTCTCTTCCGTCAAACGGTTAAGTTCCAGTTGCAGCATTTCATTTTCTGTGATGGTACCTATGTTATAGCGGCCTTGCGCATAACGGTAAAGTGTATCGGCATTGGCGTAATTAAAGGAAGCAATATCGTAATCGCTCTGGGCGGTGGCCAAGGCAAAGAATTTATTAATCGCATTGGCTGATACGAGTTCAAGCGTCTCTACGTAGCTTTTCTTTGCCTCCTGATAGCGCACGGGCTCTATCCGTCTATCCCATTTCAAACTATTGTAGCCAAAAAGAGACTGGCGATAACCGATCATTATGGGGGAAGTCTGCCATGAGTATTTATGTTCGCTGAACAGATCCATGCGTTGAGCGGAGGTTTCGAGAAAGAAAGAGCCACCGGTCCAGGATAAGTTCTGTGAAAGATTCAGGGTTAAATCTGTATTCAATAGATTTTGTTCGACAAACTTTACCGAACCGTCTCCCATCGTTATCTTGTTAATGGCACGGTTCAGATTCGGATCGGATGTCAGGCTTAAAGACGGCAGATAATTGGCACGATAATATTTATAGTTCCAATACGCAGAACGGAAACTGTGGCGTGCCGTCTGTGCATCGGGAGATTCCATACGGGCAATCTCTATGACTTGCTTCAATGACAGCTCTGTGGTTTGATCTTGAGCAGTCAATAGTTCTGTCAACAATAGTCCGAGAGATATGAAGATTAATTTCAGATTCATTCGTTGGTTATATTTGTTATTTATCATTCAAAAGATGTGCCATTCAGATAAACAGTTATCATTCAATAATATAGTAATATTCCTTTCATTCATTCAGTGTGCATATACGCACAAAATTAGTGCGCAATCGCACACACAACACATGAGATTTATCCATATCTTTGCTCCCGGAGTTTAAATGGATAGAAGATATGGAAGAAGTCAACAAATTAGGAAAGATACTCATAGTAGATGATAACGAGGACGTGCTCTTTGCCCTCAACCTCCTACTGGAACCGTATACGGAGAAAATAAAGGTGGCTACTACCCCCGATCGGATCGAGCATTTCATGACCACCTTTCATCCCGATCTTATCTTATTGGACATGAATTTCAGCCGGGATGCCATCAGCGGACAAGAGGGATTTGAAAGTCTGAAGCAGATATTGCAGCTTGACCCACAAGCTATTGTTATTTTTATGACTGCCTATGCGGATACGGACAAGGCCGTCCGGGCCATCAAAGCCGGTGCTACCGATTTTATTCCCAAGCCTTGGGAAAAGGATAAATTGCTGGCTACGCTTACTTCGGGTATGCGACTGCGTCAGTCACAGCAGGAAGTCAACATGCTGAAAGAGCAAGTAGAAATTCTTAGCGGGCAAAATGCTTCGGAAAATGATATTATTGGAGAGTCACCGGCCATGCAGGAAGTGTTTGCCACGATAAATAAACTAAGTAATACGGATGCCAATATACTGATTCTCGGAGAAAACGGTACGGGAAAGGATGTGATTGCCCGACTATTATATCGTTGTTCTCCACGATACGGCAAACCTTTTGTCACGATTGACCTGGGAAGTATACCCGAACAATTGTTTGAGAGTGAACTGTTCGGTTTCGAAAAAGGCGCTTTCACCGATGCCAAGAAATCAAAAGCGGGACGAATGGAAGTGGCGACCAACGGGACTTTGTTTTTGGATGAAATTGGCAATCTTTCACTTCCTATGCAGTCTAAATTACTGACTGCTATCGAAAAAAGGCAAATCAGTCGTTTGGGAAGTACGCAAACCATTCCCATCGACGTCCGTTTAATATGTGCCACCAATGCTGATATCCGTCAGATGGTGGAAGACGGGAATTTCCGTCAGGACTTATTATATCGTATCAACACGATTGAAATACATATACCTCCACTCCGTGAACGCGGCAATGACATCATCCTGCTTGCCGAACACTTTCTGAACCATTATGCCCGCAAATATAAAAAAGAAATGCACGGACTGACACGGGAAGCCAAAAACAAACTGCTGAAATATGCATGGCCTGGAAATGTGAGAGAACTTCAACATACGATAGAACGTGCTGTAATCTTGGGAGACGGCTCCATGCTAAAACCTGAAAACTTCCTTTTTCATGCGACACCTAAACAGAAAAAGGACGAAGAAATGGTACTGAATCTCGAACAACTGGAACGGCAGGCCATTGAGAAAGCGCTCCGGATCAGCGACGGAAACATCTCCCGTGCTGCCGAATATTTAGGGATTACCCGTTTTGCATTGTATCGCAAACTTGAAAAATTAGGCTTATGAAACGATTTGAGTTCAAAGTAGCATTGCACATCTTAATTATTTTTCTGCTTTCTATCGGCAGTTGTCTGCTGTATCAAAGACAGTTATGGTTCAGCACTACCGTCTGTATTCTCTTTTTGATAGGTGCCGGTATGCATCTCTACCGAATACAGTTCAAGCAAATCACCTTGTTACGACGATTGACGGATGGACTTCGCTACAACGATATGACGCAGAATCTTCATCCGCCTTTCAAAAATAAGATGATGGATGAGTGGGCACAGGAGCTTTCTAATGCATTGAAGGACTTTCGGGGAAAGTTATTGGCAGAGGAAGTCAAGCATCAGTATTACGAGAGTTTATTAAATAAAGTAGATACTGTCGTACTCGTAACCGATGCTTCCGGGCACATTGAATGGATGAATCAGGCTGCAGTGGCCCATCTGGGGCAAATATCACAACTACCGGACGTACTTCAGGAGGCTTCTATCAGCAATGATATGTCCATGATCCGCATCGAGCAGAATGGTATCGTTCTGGAAATGGCTATTTCCTGCACCACATTTGCTACACAGGGGAAGAAACAGCGGTTAATCAGTCTGAAGAATATTCATTCTGTACTGGAACGTAATGAAATGGAGGCCTGGCAAAAGCTGATTCGTGTATTAACACACGAAATCATGAACTCCATCACTCCTATTATTTCTCTTTCGGAAACGTTAAGTGAAAGGGGAATCCCCGAATCACTCGGAGAAAAGGAGTATTCTGCTATGTTGCAAGCTATGCAGACTATTCACAGAAGAAGTAAGGGATTACTAGGATTTGTGGAGAATTACCGGCGACTGACACGAATTCCGATACCTGTCCGTACTAAAGTATCTGTTGCAGAATTGTTTATGGACTTAAAGAAATTATTCCCGGAAGAGTATATTCATTTCGAAATGCCTGCATCTGATTTATTTTTATATGTAGACCGGGCACAGATAGAGCAAGTGCTTATCAACTTGTTAAAAAACGCCCGCGAAACATGCGAGCGAAAAATAGATAAAGAGATACAGATAAAGTTTTTCTCTAAAGACAACCCGACATTAACAATATCTGATAATGGCGAGGGAATTCTAACAGATGTTTTGGACAAGATTTTCGTTCCTTTCTTCACCACCAAAACATCCGGTTCGGGCATCGGATTGAGCCTGTGCAAACAGATCATGACTTTGCATGACGGAAGTATTAACGTAAAATCAGAAATAGGGAAAGGAAGCTGTTTTATTCTTACTTTCCCTAAATGAGAACCACCGAAAGCCTCCCGAATCCTTTAATACGATGATTAGTCTGGGTAGTAGAGGAATTACTTATCCTCTACTACCCAGACTATTTGTATCGGGATTTAACTCCTTAACCGCCTCTTTGACCGCTTTATTAGTTGGCTTGCGATATGCTTCCGCTTGTTGAACGGGGACAATCTCATTCACCATTCTTTCATATCCTTTTTGCTCTAACAAGTGCACTTCTTTTTCACCTGTTTCTTTTTGTTTTCTTGTTTTCATAAGGCTTTTCATTTTAAAATTCTTATTTATAAAACAGCAAACATCGAAAGATAGTTCATACTCACAGATAATTTATGTACGGGGCAACCACCCCCAATATACCATTATGAGCTTGTTCACTCCGGTACAGTTATGAACAATTTAATATTCTTTCTCTATAATAGGCACAATTCTTCCATCCCCTTCACTCTTCCTCTGTATCACCGATTAACAGGGAGTTTGCAGGTGAAGAGCCGTTCTTTCACCTTCTTTTCATCGTGAACAAAATCAAATAGCCGCTTACCCTGATTACATCATTGAGCAAGATTAGTCAAGCTATTTCGTTATTAGTTTCAACCCCATTTGAAACTAAAAGTTTCACGCCTTGAAACAAAGTGTTTCTCCTAATGAAACAAAGTGTTTCACACCGAGAAACGAAGTGTTTCAAGGATTGAAACTATTTTTGAAACCTAATCGCTTACAGGTGAAGAGGTGGTGAAGTTGTTGCCCTTCACCCGCAAACTCCCTATTCATCGAAGAGACAGAGAAAAGGTGAAAGAGGAGATGAAAAGATGAATTACGATGTCCGATGATACTTCTAATCTCTGACAAGAAAAAAAAGTGCGGTCGCAAAGTGATGAGATTCAAGGTATTGAGAAATAATAGGTAAAAAACATTCGTTTAGCTATTGTTAATTAAAAAATACTCCCTATCTTTGCACCGCTTTTGAAAAGAACAACCCTTCAAAAAAGTAGCGGGGTGTAGCGCAGTCCGGTTAGCGCACCTGCTTTGGGAGCAGGGGGTCGTGGG
>OGPE01001224.1_pt1 | contig 17176 bp, 10 predicted proteins | sample 1552881 | NCBI WGS metagenome assembly OGPE01 (sample SAMEA2580236, study PRJEB22360) | human gut metagenome | biome: human gut; feature: human-associated habitat; material: faeces | place: Denmark | collected 2008/2010 | reverse complement strand
GCGATTTAAAATGGCGAGATGCGTTGCTGGTCGCACATCGTGTGAACAGTAACGAGTTTTAAGAGGAAATGGTGAAATCAGATGGAGTCAGTCATTTGGTTTCACCATTTTTATACATTAAATTTAATTAACTGCCTAACTTGTTTATGTGCAAAAAGTATTAAGAAAGTGTGAAAAAATAGAAATAATATTGACTTACTTTGTGAAAAGTACTATATTTTCATTTAGTTAATTAACTAACTAATTTTCACTGTTCATTCTGTGGAAAAAGTGATAGTCAGATTTTTTTGTAGAATGTATCAATAGATCAAGGAGGGAAAAGAACGTGAAGTGTCATAAAGAGGATGCCCCATTACTTGGATTGATGGGACAGAGTATGCGCCTGATCGGAAAGAGAGCACAGGAATTGTATGCAGAATACGATTTGAACAGAGCCCAGTCAGGGATCTTATTTGCCCTTCATCAGGAAGATTCCATGTCTCAGAAAGAACTTGCGAAGCGCCTGAATGTAACGCCGCCGTCAATTACATCGATGATCAAGAAGATGGAACAGGAAGGTTACATTACAAGAAAAGCCGATGAACAGGACCAGAGAGTGATGCGCCTGACTCTTGCACAGAAAGGGAGAGACAGCATTGCTTATGTGATCAAGACAGCTGAGAAACTGGAAGAAAAAGTGTTTGAAGGAATGAGCGCGGAAGAGAAGATGCTTTTTCGCCGGCTGCTCCTGCAGATTATAGAGAATGTGGAGTAGTGAATGAAGTAGATTACTGTCGCTGAGAATCAGCGGTTAGTGATAAATTGTGTGACTTGAAGAGAGTTGTTGTTGCTTGCACATATTGCGAACAGTAACAGAGAATTACCAGGAAAGGAAATACGCAGATTATGAAGAACTTATTCAAATACGCTGCATCGTACTGGAAAGCTATGATTGCGATCGTGCTGATTCTGGTTGTGCAGGCGTATTGTGATCTGTCCTTGCCGGCCTACACATCAGATATTGTAAATGTAGGAATCCAGCAGCGCGGTATTGAAGATGAAGTACCGAGACAGATTGCAACAGAAGAAATGGAAAAATTGCTTTTGTTTGTATCGGAAGACGATCAACAGACGGTGATGGATGCATATACAGAAGATAATACTTCTTATAAAAAAGAAGCTTATGTCTTGAAAGATTCTGTTGCTGAAGAGGAAAATACGATGGAGAATCTGAAAGATATTCTTCAGATTCCAATGATGATGACATCCGGAATCGAGTCCGGAAGTGACACAACAAAGCAGATGGAAGACAAGCTGAAAGAGCAGATGTCCCAGGGAATGGCGCAGAGCATGCCACAAGGGGCAGACCAGACAATGCCGGAAGGAATGCCACAAGGCGAATCCCAGGCAGTGTCACTGGATGACATGTCTATGTTTGATCTTCTGAAAATGCTTCCGGCTGAGCAGAGAGCAACAATGGTTGAGAAGATTGAAGAGCAGATGTCAGAGATGCCGGATACAATTCTTGATCAGGCATCAGTGAGCTTCTGCAGGAGTGCATATAAAGACCTTGGAATGGACATGGATCAGACACAGATTCATTATCTGTTAAAAACAGGAGGTCAGATGGCTGCACTTGCTCTTCTTGGAATGGTAGCAAGTATTATGGTTGCATTTCTGGCATCAAGAGTTGGAGCAAGTGCAGGACGTGATCTGAGAAGTGGAGTATTCCATAAGGTTGTTGGATTTTCAAACAACGAGTTCAATCACTTCTCAACAGCATCTTTGATCACGAGAAGTACGAATGATATCCAGCAGATTCAGATGCTGATCGTTATGTTGCTTCGTATGGTTCTGTATGCGCCAATCCTTGCAATCGGTGGAGTGCTGCAGGTTATGAAGACGAATGTATCCATGTCCTGGATCATCGGACTTGCGGTTATTATCATTGCATTTGTAGTTTTGTTGCTGTTCCTTGTTGTTATGCCAAAGTTCAAAGTGCTGCAGAATCTTGTTGACAAGTTGAACCTTGTAACAAGAGAGATTCTGACAGGACTTCCGGTTATCCGTGCCTTCAGCACAGAGAAGCATGAGGAAGAGAGATTTGATGATGCAAACCGCACTCTGACAAAGACGAATCTTTTCGTCAATCGTGCGATGACATTTATGATGCCGGTGATGATGTTAGTCATGAACGGTGTATCTGTTCTGATCGTATGGACAGGAGCACATGGAATCAGTGATGGACAGATGCAGGTTGGAGATATGATGGCATTTATCCAATATACGATGCAGATCATTATGGGATTCTTAATGCTTTGTATGATTTCAATTATGCTTCCAAGAGCAGCTGTGGCAGCAGACCGTGTTGAGGAAGTATTGAAGAGTGAGACAATGATCCACGATCCAAAGCAAGAAAAACATTTCCCAGAAGACGGAAAAGGAGTACTTACTTTCGATCATGTATCTTTCCGTTATCCAGGTGCAGATGAAGATGTTCTGGAAGATATTACATTTACGGCAAAACCGGGTGAGACAACAGCGATTATCGGAAGTACCGGAAGTGGTAAGTCTACGCTGGTAAATCTGATTCCACGTTTCTATGATGTGACATCCGGAGATATTACGCTGGATGGTGTAGATATCCGTGAAGTGAAACAGCACGAACTTCGTGAGAAGCTTGGATATGTTCCGCAGAAGGGAGTTCTGTTCTCGGGAGATATCGCATCTAATATCATGTTTGGTAATTCACATGGAAGTGATGATGAGATGATCGAGGCGGCAGAGATTGCACAGGCAACAGAATTTATTGACACAAAACCGGAGAAATATAAGAGCCCGATCTCACAGGGAGGTTCGAATGTATCCGGTGGACAGAAGCAGAGACTTTCTATTGCAAGAGCAATCGCAAAGCACCCGCAGGTATTTATTTTTGACGACAGTTTTTCTGCCCTTGACTATAAGACGGATGTAACACTCCGCCGTGCGCTGGCTGAAAAGACAAGCGGAAGTACGGTGCTGATCGTTGCACAGAGAATCAGCACGATCCTGCATGCAGAGCAAATCATAGTATTGGACGAAGGCAAAGTGGCAGGTAAGGGAACTCATGCGGAGCTTCTCAAGAACTGTCCGGTATATCGTGAAATCGCAGAATCCCAGCTGTCCAGGAAAGAGTTAGAAGCAGCGTTAAATGAGCAGACAGATGGAAAGGAGGATCAGATTCATGGCTAGAATGCATGGCGGTCGAAGACCGAATGAAAAAGCAAAAGACTTCAAAGGAACAATGAAGAAACTGATCCGCTACATGGCAATTTACAAAGTACAGGTATTTTTCGTAGCCGTGTTTGCTATCTGGGGAACGATATTCAATATTGTCGGACCGAAGATTTTAGGAAAAGCAACGACGGAGATTTTCAATGGACTTGTAAGTAAAGTTTCCGGTGGAGACGGAATGAATTTCGGTAAAATCGGACAGATTCTGCTGACTGTTCTTTGCCTGTATGTGATCAGCGCAATCTGCAGTTTTGTGCAGGGATATTTGATGACGGGGGTGTCTCAGAAGACAACCTACCGTTTGAGAAGAGAAATCTCCGAGAAGATCAACCGCATGCCGATGAGCTATTTTGACACAAAGCCGGTAGGTGAAGTGCTTTCCCGTGTGACAAATGATGTTGACACACTTGGACAGAGCCTGAACCAGAGTGCGACTCAGATGATCACATCGGTTACAACTCTGATTGGTGTATTTATCATGATGTTGTCAATCAGTCCGCTGATGACAGTGATTGCAGTTTTGATTCTTCCGCTTTCTGCCGGATTGATTGGATTCGTAATGAAACATTCACAGAAATATTTCGTAGGGCAGCAGACATACCTTGGAAATGTGAATGGACAGGTAGAAGAAATCTATGGTGGTCATAACATCATCAAGGCATTTAATAAAGAAGAGGAAGTAATTGAAGTATTCAATGAAACAAATGATAAGCTGTATGATTCCGCATGGAAATCCCAGTTCTTTTCCGGTTTGATGATGCCTGTAATGCAGTTTGTAGGAAACTTGGGTTACGTGGCAGTGGCAATCCTTGGCGGATATCTGACAATTAAGGATGTGATCGAGGTTGGAGATATCCAGTCCTTTATTCAGTATGTACGTAACTTTACACAGCCATTACAGCAGATCGCACAGGTGGCGAATATGCTTCAGTCAACAGCTGCAGCATCAGAGCGTGTCTTCGAGTTCCTGGAAGGACCGGAAGAAGATCAGACAGTAGAGAATCCGGTTTCTGTAGAGAATCTTCAGGGAAATGTTGAATTTGAGCATGTACGTTTTGGATATAATGAAGATAAGATCATCATTAATAACTTCTCAGCGGATGTGAAAGAAGGCCAGAAGATCGCAATTGTTGGTCCGACAGGAGCTGGAAAGACAACAATGATCAAATTGCTCATGCGTTTCTATGATGTGAATGGAGGTTCGATCAAGATTGACGGACACGATGTCCGGGACTTCAATAGAAGTGAACTCCGTGAAATGTTCGGAATGGTTCTGCAGGATACCTGGCTGTTCCATGGTACGATCAGTGACAATATCCGTTACGGAAAACTGAATGCGACAGAGGAAGAAGTGATTCAGGCAGCGAAGGCGGCACATGTGCATCGTTTCATCCAGACACTTCCGGGTGGATACAATATGGAACTGAATGAAGAAGCAAGTAATGTATCCCAGGGACAGAAACAGCTCCTCACAATCGCAAGGGCAATCCTTGCAGATCCGAAGATCCTGATTTTGGATGAGGCGACAAGTTCAGTTGATACCCGTACAGAAGAAATGATCCAGAAAGCGATGGATAATCTGATGAAGGGAAGAACAAGCTTTGTTATTGCTCATAGATTATCAACGATCCGAGATGCAGATCTGATCCTTGTTATGAAGGACGGAGATATCATTGAGCAGGGAAATCATGAGGAACTTCTTGCAAAAGGCGGTTTCTATGCAGATCTGTATAATTCTCAGTTCGAAAGTACGACAGAGATCGCGTAAAATAATAAGAAACTCTATTATCTCTTCCAGATTAGAATATGGCAGGGATAATAGAGTTTTTTCTATAAAGGATTAGCTAAAAATTCAATCGTATATTGTTCAAGTGAAGCAAGAAGCTTATCAAGTGGAAATACCTTAAGATCATTTACTGCATCCACGGTAACACTGAGATATCCATGCAATGAATCCAGGACTTGCTGTACATTTTCATACTGAATTTCATTGATTCCTGGATTTATTATCTGTGCGTTCAGATCGAGTGGAATGTGATAGCGGTTTACAAGATGAGTATTCATCTTTGTATAGTCCCCGTAATAATATTCCTCAGTAAGATATTTTTCAAAAGGGATATAAGTCTGGAAATTTCTGATATAAACGGTTACAATTTCTTCTTTTGTATCTGTAATCTGTCCGGTTTCATCATAAAAATCAACAATCTCCGGAATAAAATCCTTGAAAAACCGACGGTCGATATATAAATGAAAATAGTAGCCCAAAACACTGGAATCAGAAAGAAGAGAGTCGTATTTAGCAGTAAAACGTGTTAAATCCGGAAATACCATCATCTTATCGCGATAAACAGGATTCCGGAAATGTGAAAGCTCTTTTTGGTCTGTCGCATCCGGTAGAAGATTCCCAATCAGAAAATCATTTACAGATTGAATCGGATAAGGAAAATCAGGGTACTCGTAAAGATGGCTTCGCAGCATCTGGGCTGCAGTTAAATGTAAAATAAAACCAGGCATGAGAAAATCCTTTCATATATAAAGCTGATATTATCTTAACATGAAATGAGTATATTATACAAGCGAGCTGATACAGGAGTAAAAGAAGTCCTTTTTGTCATGTCACGAATTTGATATTTTGAGTTCTTATTTTGTATATTAATGTGTTCTGATTTGATATTCTTTTATCACAGTAAAGATAGAATTGCAGATAGTAGGAATTGCTGCAATTTGTTTATAATAAGTGTGATAGGAGAATGTGAAGTATGAAATATGGTTTTTTTGACGAATCGAAAAAAGAATATGTGATCACAAGACCGGATACACCGGCACCTTGGGTGAACTATCTTGGATCTCCAGAATATGGAGCAATTATTTCTAATAATGCAGGTGGATATAGCTTTGCAAAATCAGGAGCGAACGGAAGAATTTTAAGATATATCTTCAATCAGTTTGACCAGCCGGGAAGATATATCTACTTAAGAGATCAGGAGAGTGAAGATTATTGGTCAGCTTCCTGGCAGCCGGTAGGAAAAGATCTGAATTCTTATAAGAGCGAATGTCATCATGGTACAGCATACACAAAGATGATGGCTGATTATAGCCAGATCCATTCAGAAGTAAGATACTATGTTCCGCTGAATCAGTCTTATGAAGTATGGAATCTTGCAGTGACAAATACCTCAGATCGCATGCGCAAGATCAATGTAACAGGCTATGCAGAATTTACAAACAACAGCAATTACGAGCAGGATCAGGTAAATCTTCAGTACTCTCAGTTCATTACAAGAACAGTGTTCCGTGGAAACCGTGTGCGGCAGATGATCCATGCCAATCTGGATCAGCTGGAAGATGGAAAAGATGTGGATGACAAGATCGTTGTTGACCGTTTCTTCGGACTTGCAGGTGCAAAGGTTGATTCCTGGTGTGGAAGCAGGGAAGGTTTCCTTGGAAGATATCATGGATACAACAATCCGGTCGGAGTGGAAGATGGTATTTTAAATTGTGAAGGAAATTATAATGAAAATGGATGTGGAGCATTAGCTACAATCCTGACTTTATATCCGGGAGAGACAAAAGAAATAGCATTTATTGTTGGTATGAAAGAAGATGCTGATGCAGAAACAATCATGTCTCGTTATGAGAATTGTGAAACAATCTGCAGAAATGAACTGGAAGAACTGATCCAGTACTGGCATGGACATCTGTCCCATTTCCAGGTGAAGACACCAAGCGAAGAATTTAATACAATGATTAACACATGGAATGCATATAACTGCTTTATGACATTTATCTGGTCACGTGCTGCATCCTTTACATATTGTGGACTGAGAAATGGATACGGTTATCGCGACACAGTACAGGATATCCAGGGTGTGATCCATCTGGCACCGGAGATGGCAGTAGAGAAGATCCGCTTCATGCTTTCTGCACAAGTAAATAATGGTGGAGGGCTTCCACTTGTAAAATTCACACACAATCCGGGACATGAGGATACACCGGATGATGCTTCTTATGTGCAGGAGACAGGACACCCGGCTTATCGTGCAGATGATGCGCTGTGGCTGTTCCCAACAGTATACAAATACATTTCCGAGACGGGAAATCTGGAATTTATCGATGAAGTGATTCCGTTTGCAAATAAAGAAGAAGGTACCGTGTACGAGCATTTGAAACGTGCAGTAGATTTCTCCATGAATCATCTTGGAAAGCATGGTATGCCGGCAGGCCTTTATGCTGACTGGAATGACTGCTTAAGACTCGGAAAAGATGGAGAGTCAACCTTCGTTGCATTACAGTTCTACTATGCAATGACAATTTTGAAGGAATTTGCTGAGTATAAGAAAGACACAGAATATCTGAATTATCTGGAGGAAAGTCAGAAGAAGCTGGAAAAACTGATCCGGGATCTCTGTTGGAACGAAGACCGCTTTATCCGTGGCTTCACAGAGGATGGTGAAGTGATCGGACAGCGCACAGATCCGGAGGCAAATATGTGGCTGAACCCACAGAGCTGGTCTGTGATCAGTGGACTTGCAAATGAAGAGCAGGCAGATCTTGCACTTCAGAATGTATATGACAAACTGAATACAGAATATGGAGCAATCCTGATGGACCCTCCGTATCATGCACATGCATTTGAAGGTGCCCTGGCTGTGATCTACAATGCCGGAACAAAGGAAAATGCAGGAATTTTCTCACAGTCTCAGGGATGGATCATTCTTGCAGAGGCGCTTCGTGGACACGGAGAGAGAGCATTTAACTATTTTATTGAAAATGCACCGGCTGCACAGAATAATCGTGCAGAGATCAGAAGACTTGAACCATACTGCTATGGACAGTTTACAGAAGGAAAACACAGCCCGAACTTCGGCCGTTCTCATGTACACTGGCTGACAGGAACAGCATCTACGGTTATGGTGGGATGTGTAGAAGGAATTCTCGGAATGCGGCCAGACTTCTATGGACTGAAGATTGCTCCGTCAGTACCGAAAGAGTGGGAGGAATTTGAAATCGAAAAAGATTTCAGAGGTTCACATTTACATATCGTTGTGAAAAATCCGGGGCATGCAGAGTCAGGATGTGAAAAACTTTTCGTAAATGGAGAACAAATGAAAGATAATTATATTCCACAGGAGAAGTTAACAAAGACAACAGAGGTAGAATTATTCCTTTCTTAAATGAAATGACGAGGGACTGGACATGAGAAAAATCAATTTTACAGATAAAAACGGAACATTTACGATTACAAATCCGGAAAATTATAGTGGACTTTACTTACCATTGGCAGGAGAAGAAGGTCTGAAATCCAGTATTACACCAACTTTGGGGGGAGATAGTAAAACGGACCAGAATCATTTCCTTCTCGAACCTGTCAGCATTGAAAACCTTCACAATAACCGTGGCACCAGAAATTTCTGGTGTCGGGTAGAAGGAAAAGGCTACTGGTCAGCATGTGGAGTTTCAGCGGAGCAGGAGTTTGATAAATATACAGACAGACAGGATGAAAGCACTCTGGAAGCAGGAATGATGTGGCAGAAGTTGACAAGAACTTCAAAAAAATATGATCTTCAGTCAGAAATCACATCCTTTGTTTCTATTGATGGCACAACAGAGATCCAGCTGATCAAGATTACAAATCTTTCGGAAGAAGAACAGGAAGTAACACCGATCGTTGCCATTCCGGTTTATGGAAGAAGCGCAGATAATATCCGCGACCACAGACATGTCACATCACTTCTTCACAGAATCGACACGAAAGAATGTGGCGTAGAAGTTACACCAGTATTATCCTTTGATGAGCGTGGACATCAGAAAAATGATACGACTTATTTTGTATATGGCTTTACAGCAGAAGGAAATGCCCCGAAGGAGTTTTATCCGACTGTTGAAAGCTTTATTGGAGAGGGAGGTTCTTTCCTGATTCCGGAAGCAGTACGTGTAGAAAAAACGGGATGTACCGCAGGCTGCCATCTGGAGGGGAAAGAGGCTGTTGGGGCATTCAGGTTTGAACGCAGAAAATTAAAAGCAAATGAATCAATAGAGTATGTTGTTCTTGCCGGAGCAACGGGAGAAAAGGCTTCCATTTCAAAAATCTGTACTTCATTTGGTACGAAGGAGCAGGCGGAAAACGAGCTTGCCAAAGTGAAAAAGTATTGGACGGAAAAAGTAAATGTAGAGTTTGAAACCGGTGATGAAGCTACAGACAATTATCTGAAGTGGATTTGCTTCCAGCCAATTTTAAGAAGAATTTATGGATGTTCCTTCCTTCCATATCACGATTATGGAAAAGGAGGAAGAGGCTGGAGAGATCTCTGGCAGGATTGCCTTGCACTTCTGATTATGGATCCCTCAAATGTCCGTCAGATGATCGTGGATAATTATGGCGGAGTAAGAATTGATGGAACAAATGCGACAATCATCGGAAATAAGCAGGGTGAGTTTATTGCAGACAGAAACAATATTACACGTGTCTGGATGGATCATGCATTCTGGCCATTTGTAACGACTCGTCTGTATCTGGATCAGACAGGAGATATGGATGTTCTGTTTGAAAAGGTTCCGTATTTTAAAGATTTGCAGTCTATGAGAGGTACTGCACATGATAAGCTTTGGAACAGCGAATATGGACAGAAGCAGAAAACAGAAAGAGACCACATTTATTTCGGAACAGTTTTGGAGCATATTCTTTTACAGAATCTGTGTGCGTTCTATGATGTAGGAGAGCATAATGAAATGCGTCTTCATGGTGCCGACTGGAATGATGCACTGGACATGGCATGGGAGAAGGGGGAAAGTGTTGCATTTACCTGTGCTTATGCCGGAAATTTGAGAAATATTGCAAAAACACTCCGTCAGTTGGAAGAAATCAGTGGAAGCAGCAAGATTGAAATTGCACATGAGATGGAAGATCTTCTTGCAGGAAGCGTGGAACTGTATGAAGACGCAGCACGTAAGCAGGCACTCCTTGCAGGATACGCAAAGAAATGTGAACATAATATCAGTGGAGACACAATTGTTGTAAGATTGGATCAACTTGCGGCTAATCTTGAGGGAAAAGCAGACTGGATGATGAAAAACATCCGTGCCAACGAATGGGTGAAGGATGGAGAAGATGGCTGGTTCAATGGCTATTATGATAACCATGGCAGAAAAGTAGAAGGCGTTATGGATGAAAGCGTGAGAATGATGCTGACCGGACAAGTATTTGCCATTATGAGTGGAACGGCAACAGAAGATCAGGTGGAATCTATCTGCAGGAGTGCAGACAAGTATCTTTATGATCAGAAAGCCGGCGGATACCGTTTGAACACAAACTTCCATGAGGAAAAATTTGATCTTGGAAGAATGTTTGGATTTGCTTATGGCGAGAAAGAGAATGGAGCAGTGTTCTCACACATGGCTGTTATGTACTCAAATGCATTGTACCAGAGAGGATTTGCAAAAGAAGGAAATAAAGTACTTCAGGCACTTTTAGATGCAGCAATGGAATTTGATAACAGTAAGATGTATCCTGGACTTCCGGAATATTTTGATAATCAGGGAAGAGGCCTCTATGCATATCTGACAGGCGCTGCAAGCTGGTATATGCTTACCATGATCACAGAAGTGTTTGGGGTGAAAGGAGATTGCGGTGACTTGAAGATCGCACCTGCACTTATGCCGGAACAGTATAATCAGGATGGAAAAGCAGTACTTAAGATGACATTTGCCGGAAGGAACTTTGAGATTATATTCTATAATAAAGAAAAGAAAGAATTTGATCAGTTGAAGATCCAGAAAGCAGCTTGTGATGGAAAAGCATTAGAAATAACAGATGAAAGGTGTACAATACTTTCAAAGAGAGAGATTCAGATGCTCTCAGTGAAAGAGACACATAAGATTGAAATTGAATTAGTATAATCGACAGATTAAAAAAGATAAAAATACTGTCAGAAAGAGAATTGCTTTCTGACAGTATTTTTTGTGGGAAAATCTGCGAATTCTTCTGTGAAGAAATCTGATTTTACCACATGCTTTTATAGTATTTGTCCCGGTACTTCTTTGGAGTGAGCCCGGTAAAGTTCTCGAATGTCTGGATGAAGTGACTCTGTGAAGAAAATGCAAGATAATTTGCGATATCTACAATTGATTTGTTTGAGTATCGCAGCAGATGAGTTGCTTTTTCTATCTTCTGTTCACGGATATAATCGCTGACAGAGACTCCCAGATTCTGCTTGAAAATGCGCGAAAGATAATTCGTGGAAAGTCCGGTGTGGTCAGCAAGAACCTGAATCGTGATTCTTTCTTTGATGTGACTGTAAATATAATCAACACATTGCATAACGGGTTTTGATAAAATGGAACTCTTTTTCTGAAGAATCATCTTACCTGTAAAATCCTTTGCCATCTCATGGTGAAGATCTGCAACCTGACGGATCGTTGTGCAGGAATCCATCTTCAGAATATAGAAGTCACTGAGCCTGTAAGCCTGCTCTGGTTCGAGCCCACCGTCGATACAATAACGGGTCAACATTGCAGTGGTGACAACAAAATGGTATTTTATATTAGTAAGCGCATTACGGGATAGAACACCTGTTCCATCCAGACGAATAAATTCATCTTCGGAACAGTTTTTAATGACTGCTTCCATGTCGCCGGAGCGTACAGCATTATAGAAAGAATATTCTACAGTTGGTGATCTGTGAAGAGTTTCTAATTCGCTGTTTTCGAGTTCTGTATTGTACCATTCATTAGATAAAGTCATAAAAAACCTCCTTTTTTATATTATGACATGAATTTGATATTTTGTTAAGATAAATAATATAATCGGAGGAAAAAAGATGGTATATTTAGTTCAACAACAAGAAAAGCATAGCAGAGTGCTTAGATAAAGGAGGATTTATAAATGAAAAAGAGAGTTGTTGCGATTCTTATGGCAACAGTAGTTGCTGTTGGATCACTTGCCGGATGTGGAAGCAAAGGCGGAAATGGCGGAGAGGCCAGTACAGAAGAAGGAAAGGTAATTAACATTTATTCTTGGAATGATGAGTTCCGTGAGAGACTGGAAGCTGTATATCCTGAAGTTGAGTCAACATCCAAAGATGGAACTGTTACAACATTGAAAGATGGAACAGAGATCCACTGGATCATCAATCCAAACCAGGATGGTGTTTATCAGCAGAAACTTGATGAGGCACTTATGAAACAGGCAGATGTTGATACAGATGATAAAGTAGATATCTTCCTGTCAGAGACAGACTATGTATACAAATATACAGATGCTGAAGCAGACACTGCAGTACCACTGAAGGATCTTGGAATTGATCCGGATAAAGATCTTGCAGATCAGTACGACTTCACAAAAACAACAGCATCTGATGCAGACGGGGTTCAGAGAGGATCTACATGGCAGTGCTGCCCGGGAACAATGGTTTACCGTCGTGATATTGCAAAAGAGGTATTCGGAACAGACGATCCGACTGCTGTAGGTGAAAAAGTAAAAGACTGGGCTGCTATGAAACAGACAGCAGAAGAATTGAAGCAGAAAGGATATTATGCATTTGCTTCTTATGCTGATACATTCCGTCTCTATGGAAACAACATTTCTAATTCATGGGTAAAAGATGGAGACACAAAGGTTACAGTTGATCCAATGATCATGCAGTGGATTAATGATTCAAAAGAATGGCTGGATGCAGGTTACTTAAACCCGACAGTAAAAGGTCAGTGGAATGATGACTGGAACAAAGCAATGGGAAGTCAGTCCAAAGTATTTGCATTCCTCTTCCCGGCATGGGGTATTGATTTCACATTGAAACCGAACTGGGATGGAGAAGACGGTGTATGGGCAGTAACAAACCCACCGCAGGAATACAACTGGGGAGGATCTTACATCCATGTTGCAACAGGTACAGATAATCCGGAACATGCAAAAGATATTATCCTTGCTATGACAGCAAAAAAAGATAATCTGTTAAAGATCTCCCAGAATTACTCAGACTTTACAAATACAAAATCCGGTATGCAGGAAGCAGCAAACGATGATGCTACATATGGTTCAGAATTCCTTGGCGGACAGAACCCATTCCAGTACTTTGCACCAGTTGCTGAAAACATCAAGATTGCACCACTTTCCGCTTACGATCAGGGATGTGTGGAGTTGATCCAGAACGCATTCAGCGATTACTTCCAGGGCAAAGTTGACTTTGAGAAAGCAAAATCAAACTTTGAAACAGCAATTAAAGAACGTTATCCTGACATTACAGAGGTTGTTTGGCCAGAATAATGTCTGGAATGAACAGCTACTAACGCAGGGAGCTCTGTGACAGCAGAGCCTCTGTTCTGTTAGAAGATATTGTGGAAAGGAAGAACCATTATGAAGAAAAAGAAAAAAAGTATTGATTATGGAAAATGGGGATATATATTTATTCTTCCTTTTTTCGTAGCATACATTATTTTCTCATTGATACCGTTGATCGATACAGTAAGGTATAGTTTCTTTGAATATTACCGATCAGGAATTAAAGAGGTTGGACCGAATTTTATAGGAATGGCAAACTATGTGAGTCTTCTTCATTCAGATATGCTGAAATATGGAGTGAATACTTTAATTCTGTGGGTGATCGGATTTATACCTCAGATTGTGATCGCGCTGGTACTTGCAGCGTGGTTCACTGATGTCCGATTAAAGATTAGAGGGCAGCAGTTTTTCAAAGTTGTCATTTATCTTCCAAACCTGATTATGGCATCTGCATTTGCATTGTTATTCTTTACAATGTTCTCAACAAATGGACCGATTAACTCAATTCTGATGTCAATCGGAATCCTGAAAAAACCGATCGATTTCCTTGGATCTGTAATTGGAACAAGATCGTTGATCGGATTTATGAACTTCCTGATGTGGTTTGGAAATACAACTATTATGTTGATGGCAGCAATCATGGGAATCAGTCAGGACGTCTTCGAGGCATCTGACCTGGATGGATGTAACAGTATCCAGAGATTCTTCTATATTACACTGCCTTTGATCCGTCCAATTCTGGCATATACATTGATCACATCCATTATTGGCGGACTTCAGATGTTCGATGTTCCTCAGATCCTGACAAATGGACAGGGTAACCCGAACAGAACATCCATGACTCTGATCATGTTCCTGAATAGTCATCTGAAGAGCAAAAACTATGGAATGGCCGGTGCACTTTCTGTATATCTGTTTATCGTAAGTGCAATCCTCTGTTTCTTTGTATATCGTATGACAAATGATAACGATCCGGATGGTTCTAAGAAAGCAGCTAAGAAAAGAGCAAAAGCAGAAAGGAGAAAGAGATAATGAAATCAAAAACAAAGTCAAGTCGTGGACGTAGCATACTGGCACATACCGTATTGATTCTGTTATCTTTTATGTGTCTGTTTTTCTTCTATGTATTGATTATAAATGCAACACGTTCTCATGCAGAGTTACAGAAGGGATTCTCAGCACTGCCGGGAAAATATTTCTTTACAAATCTAAAAAATGTAGCGAATGACGGAAGCTTCCCGATGTTCCGTGGTATTTTGAACAGTTTGATCGTATCAGGGTGTTCAGCAGCATTATGTACCTATTTTTCAGCTCTGACAGCATATGGACTTTATGCTTATGATTTTAAAGGGAAAAAAGTAGCATTTACATTTATTATGGCAATCCTTGTTATGCCTACACAGGTTACAGCAATGGGATTCCTGAAATTGGTTACGAACATGGGAATGTATGATTCTCTGCTTCCATTGATCATTCCATCAATTGCATCACCGGCTGTATTTTATTTCATGTACAGTTATCTGCAGTCTTCCCTTCCGATTTCTCTTGTAGAAGCGGCAAGAATAGATGGATCTGGAGAATTTAAGACATTTAACCACATTGTTCTTCCAATCATGAAGCCGGCAATTGCAGTTCAGGCAATCTTTACTTTCGTAGGTTCCTGGAACAATTACTTCGTTCCGGCTTTGATCATTCAGTCAAAGAATAAGATGACAGTCCCGATCCTGATCGCAACACTTCGTGGAGCGGACTATATGAACTTTGATATGGGTAAAATTTACATGATGATCACTGTTGCGATCGTGCCAATCATTATTGTATATCTGCTTTTATCCAAATACATTATTGCAGGTGTAACACTTGGTGGTGTAAAAGAATAATGAGAATTAAGAACCCCCATAGAGAGAATGCTATGGAGGTTCTTTTCATGAGAATTATAATATTAAAAACAGGAGTATAATTATATGAAGAAATGGATTTACAGTGGAACTAGAGAAGAACAGCCGTCAGAGAGAGAACTGATGCATGGAAAGCTTGCCAGAAAAGCGGCGTCAGAAGGCATTGTTCTGCTGAAAAATGAAGGAATCCTTCCATTAAAGAAAGATACAGCTGCTGCACTTCTTGGGTATGGAGCAGAGAAAACCGTAAAGGGTGGAATTGGTTCTGGAGATGTTAACAACAGAAAGAATATTTCTATTTATCAGGGACTGAAAGAAGCAGGAGTAAAAATTGTAAGCGAAGACTGGATCAGCGATTATCACAATCGCTATGAGCAGGCGAGAGAGGCGTGGAAAGAAAAAGTTCTGGAAGAAGCTAAGAAAGTAGATAATCCTTTTGATGCCTATGCAGAGAATCCTTTTGCAATGCCGCTGGGACGTAAGGTGGCAGAGGAAGATATCTGTGAAGCAGATGTGGTGATTTATGTGATCAGTCGTATTTCAGGAGAAGGAAAAGACCGCCGCAAAGTAAAGGGAGATTACTATTTAAGCGAGAGAGAAGAGGAAGATTTACGTTATCTTGCAGAAATGAACAAACCTGTGATCCTTATTCTTAATGCAGGTGGTCCTGTGGAGCTGACAGATATTCTGGAACAGACAGACAATATAAAAGGAATCTTAAATATTTCTCAGCTTGGTCAGGAAGGGGGAGATGCCCTGGCTGATGTACTTCTGGGAAAAGAAGTGCCGGGCGGTAAACTGACAACAACCTGGGCAAGGCGATACGAGGATTATCCGGCTTCAGAAGAGTATGGGTATCTGAATGGCAATCTGGAAAAGGAAAAATACAAAGAAGGTATTTATGTAGGTTACAGATATTTTGACAGCTTTGACAAAAAGGTGATGTTTCCGTTTGGGTTTGGTCTTTCTTATACTATGTTTGAGATGAAGTGTTGCAGCATAAATATGGAAGAAAGTAAGATCAGAGCAGAGGTTCAGGTTACAAATACAGGAAATGAATATGCTGGTAAAGAAGTGGTACAGATTTATGTTACGCTTCCGCAGACAGAACTGGAAAAAGAGTATAAGAGACTGGCAGGTTTTGCAAAAACCAGACTTCTGAAGCCGGGAGAAACACAAACACTTACTGTTGAGATTCCACAGAAACAACTGGCTTCTTTCAATGAGGAAACACATACATGGATAGTGGAAAAAGGCAAATATGGCATTCTGATCGGAAACAGTTCAGACAAACTGAAACTGGAAGCAGTTCTGGTAGTTTCAGATGATACAGTACTGGAACAGATGGATAAAATCTGTCCGCTTCAGGAAGAACTGGAACAGATTTATCTGACAAAAGAATTGAAAGAAAAATCTGTGCAGAGACAGGAAAAACTGATAACAGCGCAGGTTCCGGAATATTATTTTAAACCTGCGATGATACCGGCAAAATCGGAAGATGTCGGAAAAAATCAGGAAAATCTGACAGAGGAAGAAAAAAGATTTGTTTCTGTTCTGGAAGACAGAGCTACAGAAGAGCTGATTCCTCTGCTTTATGGAAAGATTTCAGAGAATATCAGTACTCTTGGTGCAGCAGGGATTCGAGTACCGGGATCAGCAGGTGAAACCTGCGGTACTTTGGAAGAGTATGGAATCCCTTCTCTTGTTATGGCGGACGGTCCGGCAGGGATCACCCCTTCAGGTGCAAGCC
>OGPE01001211.1_pt1 | contig 17282 bp, 8 predicted proteins | sample 1552881 | NCBI WGS metagenome assembly OGPE01 (sample SAMEA2580236, study PRJEB22360) | human gut metagenome | biome: human gut; feature: human-associated habitat; material: faeces | place: Denmark | collected 2008/2010 | reverse complement strand
AAAGCCCGCAGGCGTCGCAGACGGTTCGGCCACAGCGTCGGATTCGGATGCTGCGACCGGTCCGGATTCGGCGGCCGGTTCGGATTCTCCGGCGACGAATGCGGCTTCGGACGCCGCTTCGGGATCAGGCTCAAATCCGGATTCCCCCTCAAGTTCCGGCTCGGAATCCGACACCGCAGGCTCCGCCATTCCGGGCGTCTCCGTATCGGGATTCCCCCCGGCAAACGCCCCGGCAGAATCGGCCGCGACCGTCGTATCGGGTTCGGAAAACGGCTCTGCGGGTTCCGCCTCCGCATCGAACGCGGGTCCTGAAACGGCATCGGGACCGGGTTCGAACACGGCTTCGTCCGTCGGGTCGAGCGAAAGCACCGCCCCGAGGTCGATGGGCACCGGAGCCGCCGCAGGCTCCGTCTCCGCAACCGGGAATTCCGGAAGGGATTCCACCTCCGTAAAGCGCACCGCATCGTAGAGCGTCCGCAGTTTTTCCAGCGCCAGGTCGCGTTCGAGGGCCGGAATCTCCCCGGAAGGCTCCCAGCCGTCGACAATCGCGGTCAGCTTGCGCAGTTCGGCACGTATCGTCTTCAAATCCATCATTGCGTACTGTTTTGACCTCCAAAGGTAGAAAAAATTTGCGAAAGCCCAGCCATTCCCCGGAACCTTTTGTCCGAAACATCTCCGAACGGGTTTTTCCGGGACATCCGGACCGTCCCGCCGGGCACGGAAAAGGGAGCGGCGGCCGAAGCCGCTGCTCCCTTGCAGCTGTCCCGCACCCGCGGCGTCGGCCGCCGTGCCGGAGAGACGAATCATTCGGTGATCCGGAAACTGCCGCCGAGCGTGCAGTCGGAGTCGTGCCCTACCCAGACATGGTAGTCGCCCGGCTCCTGGCCCCACTTTTTGTCGAGACGCCAGAACGAAAGGTCGTCGGGCGTCAGTGTGAAGGTCACCTCGCGGCTCTCCCCGGCGCGAAGCATGACCTTCCGGAAACCTTTCAGTTCACGAACCGGACGCGTCACACCGGACAGCAGATCGCGCACGTAGAGCTGCACGACCTCCTCGCCGTCGCGGCCGCCCGTGTTGGTCACGCGGACCGACACGCGAACCTCGCCGCCGACGGCGGTTTCGGGCGTCAGCACCCGCAGGTCCGAATAACCGAACGTCGTGTAGCTCAACCCGTAGCCGAAACAATACTGCGGCGAATTGGGTACGTCGAGATAGCGCGAAGTGTATTTGTTGGGCTTGCCCGACTCGTCGGCCGGACGTCCCGTGCTCTTCATGTCGTAATGGATCGGAACCTGCCCCACCGTGCGGGGAAAGGTCATCGGCAAACGCCCCGAGGGGTTGTAGTCGCCCGACACGACATCGGCCAGCGCCTCGCCCGCCATCGTGCCCGGATACCAGGTCAGCAGCAGGGCGTCGGCAAGTTCCGCTTCGCGGGCCAGCCCCATAGGACGACCCGTAACCAGCAGGACGACAACCGGTTTCCCGGTTTGCTTCAAGTTCTCCAGCAGGTCACGCTGCGCGTCGGGCAGCGCAAGCGACGCAAGGCTTGCCGCCTCGCCGCTCTCCCCCGCCTTCAATCCGAGCGCAACCAGCACCACGTCCGACTTCGCGGCTGCGGCCACCGCCTCCGAAATACCGCCTTCGAGGGCCTTGTGCGGGTCGCATCCGCGGGCATAGGTCACACGGTCGGCTCCGAAACGCGCCCGCAGTCCGTCGAGAAAGGTCGAGGTCCGGCCGGCCTCGGCGAAATGAACCCACGAGCCGATCAGGTCCCACCGGGAATCGGCGAAAGGTCCCACCAGCGCGATCCGGCTCCCCTTTTTCAGGGGCAGCACGCCGCCGCGGTTCTCCAGCAGCACCATCGAACTGCGGGCCACGCGGCGCGCGGCATCGAGATGTTCCGGGGCGTAATAGCACTTCTCGCGCTCCTTCGCCTGGTAGCGGAAAGGATCGTCGAACAGCCCCAGGCGGAACTTCACGGCCAGCACCTCACGGCAAAGGCTGTCGATCAGCGACTCCGGGATACGCCCCTCCCGCACCAGTTCGGCGGCATGGAACAGGTAGGCGGCGCTCATCATGTCCATGTTGACCCCGGCGCGCAGGGCCAGTTCGGCAGCCTGCGCATCGTCGCCCGCCACGCCGTGAGCTTTCAGTTCGCCGATCGTGCCGTAGTCGGTCACCACGAATCCGCCGAAGCCCAGTTCGTCGCGCAACAGGTCGCGCATCAGCCAGCGGTTGGCCGTGGCCGGAACGCCGTCGAGGTCGTTGAACGAGGTCATCACCGTCGCGGCCCCGGCATCGAGCGCCGCCCGGTAAGGCGGCAGGTAGCTGTCGTGGAAAACCCGCTCGGACATATCGACCGCATGGTATTCGCGCCCGGCCTGCGGAGCGCCGTAGGCGGCGAAATGCTTCACGCAGGCAAGAACCGACGAAGGGTCGGACAAGTCGCCCTGATAGCCCCGCACCATCGCTTCGGCGACACGCGCGCCCAGATAGGGGTCTTCGCCCGCGCCCTCGGAGACACGGCCCCACCGGGGGTCGCGCGAAACGTCGCACATCGGCGAAAAGGTCCAATGGATGCCCATGGCCGAGGCTTCGCGAGCCGAAACGCGGGCCAGCGACTCCGCGGCGGCAGGGTCCCACGAGGCGGCGACGGCGAGGTTGATCGGGAAGATCGTCCGGAAACCGTGGATCACGTCGGCGCCGATCAGCAGCGGGATGCCCAGCCGGCTCTCCTCGACGGCGATCCGCTGCAACCGCTCGGTCTCCTCGAAGGACTTGATGTTGAATACGCTGCCGCAGCGCCCTTCGCGGACCAGCCGTTCGACGGAAAGTTCCGTCTTGTCGGGTCCCGTGACGGCGCCGCCTCCGCGCTGCTGGACCAGCTGGCCGATCTTTTCGTCGAGCGTCATGCGTTCGACCAGTTCCGCGGCGCGCCGCCGGTCCTGCGGGGTGACGGGCTGCGCCCCGGCGGGATACAGCACGAGGGCCGCCAATACGGTAAAGATGCTATTTTTCATCGGTAAAAGTTTGAAAAGACATGCGAAGGTAATGAAAATACCGCAAAAAAGGGCTTCGGAACGGAATAAACTCACTCCCGCCCGAAGCCCCCGCGATCGCAGCGGCGTCACTCCTTCACGCAGCGCATACCGTAGGCTGTGGTCATCTTCCGTTCGTAATAGGTCCCCTCGCCCGTGGCGTCGCCCGCCTTCCAGTCGTACATCGGGAGCGGCTTGCCGCCGGCGAGCGTCGACGAACAATAGGCTGCCGAACGCCCCGGATAGTGGATGCGGCCGTTATCGCCCTTGCGGAACATCGTCGACGGGCCGATGAGGGTTCCGCCCGAATTGAGCGCATACCAGCGGCTGTACGTGTCGCCCGAATCCTGGTTCTTGGCGGCGTTGCCGTCCACGTAGGCAAGCAGCGACTGCCATTCGGCCGCCGTCGGCACCCGGTATCCCACCGGGCAGGGATCGTTCAGCCCCTTGCCGCCCTCGGTCCAGCCTTCGGACATCGCTGCGGACGACCGGGTATAGAACGTCGTCGGATTGCCGTTTGCCGTTGCGGCGGTCATCTCCTCACCGCTGATCTGCCAGCCGGCGGTGCGGGAGGCGTTGAAAACCACCTCGCGCGTCATCGCGCCGAAAGCATCGGGATACTCCGCATGCCCCTCGTAATATTTGTTCTTCGAGAGGATCTTCGCGCCGATGAACGGCTCCTTGCGGCCCCACTGATAGAACAGTCCGTAGGAGCGGAAATCCTGCACACAGGCCTTCGGATCGGTCGAATGGTATTCGGCCCCGACATTGCGGTCCTGCCAGGCGATACCGCCGACGGTCACGTCCGAAGGCATCTTGTCCACGACCCAGACCAGCCACGACCAGACAACCGCGCCTTCGGCGTCGAACAGCGCGACCAGCCCGCTGCCCTGCTTCGACTTGGCCGCAGTGCAGGTGATTTCATTCCGGGAAGCGTCGTAGTCAAGCCCCGAAAGCAACTCTGCGTCGGTGGTCCAGACCCAGTCCGCCGCAACGCCCTTCACATACGCGCCGTCGGTGCGCCGCGCCGGAAACGCACGGGTTTCACCCGCCCGGACCACGACCGTATTCGCCCCGGTCGACCGCTGCACGACGGTCACCTGCTGCGGTTCGACGCCCTCCATCTCGGAGAAGACGGTCAGCGTCGCGCTGCGCGGACGCACGCCCTCGCCGTCGTCGGTCAGCAACAGTTTCACGACCGAACTTTTCGTCCCTTCGGACTGCGACACGGCGCACCAGTCGGTCGCGCCCTCGATTTTCCATGCCACGGATGCACGCAGGTTCAGGGCCGGTTCGCTCCCGGCGCCGTAGACGGTTATATCGGCGCCGTCCTCCGCCAGCACGAGGATCGGCTCGAACTTCTCCTGCGTCACGGTCACGGTGTGCTTCTCTTCGCCCGCGGCGTAAAAACGCACCGCGGTCGTGCGCTCCTCGGGCAGGAAACTCTGGTCGACCGTCAGAACGATCTTCTTCGTGTGCGAACCTTCAGCGACGTTGGTGCGGCACCAATCGTCGTCGCAGGAGACCGTCCACGGCGAATCGGCCGTGATTTCAAGGACGCTGCGCCCTCCGAACATATCGAACGTCACGTTATCCTCGAGCAGTGAAAGGTTGGATTCGGCGACCTCGGGATCGTCGCTGCACGCCGCACAGCAAACGGCTGCCGCGACGGTCAGAAAAAGAAAAAGTCTCTTCATCGTTGAAGTTGTATTTAAGGTTTTGTTCGAATGTCGTATTTACCAGGACACGGACGATTCGTAGGTATGCCCGAAACTGTCGGTGACCCGCACCATGCCGCCCCGTTCGCTGCCCGGATCGACCCGGAACATATGCCACGTATTGGTCGGCGTCCCTCCGCGCACACCCGTCGCCAGCACCTCCTCGTAATAGGGATCGGTGCGCTGCGTCCGCTCCATCGCCTCCGCCTGCCCGCCCGAAGCGGGAATCCACTCCACGGCGCTCCAGGCCGTGTCATAACCCCAGACATTGGCATAGACACAGGCCGAATTGGTGCGTCCGGGTGCATAGAGGCGCATCTGCATATCGCGCTTCCCGCCCGCCGGCTTGTAATACCACGAGAGCCGTTCGCCATCGACCTCGACCACGGCATAGCCGCGCGGCGTGCCGTCGCAGTTGACGTCGCCGTTGATGAACAGGTCGCCCGGCGTGCGGGCGATGCAGTGCATGACCTTGCGTCCGTCGTCGTAACGGTAAATGTCATGGTAGTGCTTGTGCCCCCCGAAGGCATGGACCTTATAGGGGCTTATCGCATCGAGGAAACGCTGGAAATTGCGGTGGTTGCGCGCTGCGGTGTTCTTCGTGTGATAGAGAATCGGGCAATGGGACGAGACGACGAGCGTGCTGCCCGCCGGAACGTAGCGCAAATCGGCTTCGATCCAACGGCAAATTTCGTCCGTAAGACCGATCGTATACTCCTCCCCGGCGGTCGGCGCATGGTCGAAAAGGATGTTGTCGAGGAACAGATAATGGATTTTCCCGATGTTCACCGAGTAGTTCGCCGGACCGAAATAGCGTTCGTAGCTCTGCAAGGCGAGCGAATCGGTCAACTCGGCCGGATCGTGATCGTGGTTGCCCGGCAGGCTGAAGGTCGTGAAGCCAAGCGTCTCCAGCCCCTGACGGTACTTCGGGAAAAGCGACATATCGTTCCAGACCAGGTCGCCCAGGCTGACTCCATAAACCTCCGTCGGAAGCCCCTGCACGGTTTTCAGCACATCGGGAACGACATGACCGAGATAGGAATCCACCGACGTGTTATCGGCAGCCAGCTGAATGTCGGCCATAACGATCAGCGAATGGCGGTCGGACGGAGTCTTGCGTCGTGTCAGCGTAAAATCGGCCCGGTTGACGGCCTGTTTGCGGTCGATTTTGCGGTAGAACCGCGGACAGCCCTGCGTGGCGGGAATCTCGCAGTCGGCAGGCACGGAGACAAAGACGAAATTGCGCCGCGCGAGGTCGGAGGCCAGATAGTAAATCCCCCGTTCGTCGGTCGCCGTCACCTCCAGGCCGTCGCTCACCACCACCCCGGCAATGCCATTGCCGGCGCTGTCCTTCACGATTCCCTTCACCGTCATTCCGGCCTTATCGGGAATCTGTCCGGCGGTCGGGCCGTCGTCACCGCCGCCCTCCGAGGAGGAGCAGGCCGCCAGGACAAGGGCGGCGAGGCACACCGACAGAAGCCGCATGTAGAATTTTGACATATTTTTTTGCATTGAGGATGCGGAGGAGGCCGGACCTCCTCCGCATCACGGTTATTTCATCACGACCCGGATGATTACGCTGTTCTTTTCGGGACGCACCTTGCCCTGATCATCGGCCCTGACGGAAAGCGGCAGCACATAGGAGGAATCAATGCCGTCGGCAAGCATCGAAGCGGCATCGAAGCGGATTTCGGCGCGGTCCATGACCCTGTCCCCCGACAAGCGCACTTCGGGGTCGAAGGCGAAATACCTGTCGGGCATCACCTTCAGTTCGAGTCCGCTTTCCACGTTATAGACATCGAGCACGGAGGGGTCGACCACCAGTTTCACGGTGATTCCGTCGTCATTGTAACCGCCCTTGTAAAGATAGAGATCGTAAACGCACGCCTGGCCCGAAGCGGCATCGTATTCGAGGACCTGGAAATCGTTCTTCGGGATGCAGACCATAGTGTCCACCGTCTCGTAGACGACGTAATCGTCGCCGCACCCTACGGCTCCCAGCAGAAGCAGGAGGCATATCGCAAGATTCTTCATCGCAATCGGATTATTAAGGTTAGTAACCGGGATTCTGCACGAGGTTGTAGTTGATATTGATTTCGCTCAACGGAATGGCCATCCAGTAGGTCTTGGGGGATTCGAACGTGCGGACGCCGCTCTCCTTCATCGTGGAGACCCGGTAGAAATCGGCCGCCGTCCTGCCGTCGAGATTCCACGCCTTGGGACGCCGGGACATCGCTTCGCCCGCCTCTTTCCAACGGCGCAGGTCGTGGTAGCGCATGCCCTCCATCAGCAGTTCGATCGAACGCTCCCGGTGCAGCACCTTGCGCAGTTCGTCGCCGGTGGGAATGCCCCCGGCCAAGGCCCACGAATCCTTGAAATCGGGCAGCCCCGAGCGGCGGCGGACCAGATTCAGGTAATTGAGGCTCGCGTCGCTCAACGACCCGTTGTATTCGAAATCGGCCTCGGCATAGCTCAGGTAGAGTTCCGCAAGGCGGATGTAAGGATAGGCGTACTTGCGGTAGGTCCACGACTTGGTGTCGTAGTTGAAGGCCGACTGGCGGTGAATCCACTTCTTGAGAATATAGCCCGTACAGCTCTGGTACTCCTTCGAGGCGTCGAGCACGCTGCCCTGCATCTCGCCGGCGCGGCATTTGAGAATGAACTCCTCGCCGTTGATGGCGTACTTGCCGCGGTCGTAGCCCACCGACGCATAGAAGCGCGGCTCCTTGTAGACATGAAGGTTGACAGTCTCCTTTTCGGCATTATAGGCATAGGGGTCGATATGCATGGTCTCGGGGTCTCGGTCCCACGGCAGGCCGTTGTGCGTGTAGTACATCTCCACGCACTCGAACGTCGGAACGATGTTGATGCAGAAGCCGTCGGTACTGTACGGCAGCTTCAGGCGCGCGCCTCCGTAACGCTGCAAGTGCCCGATGCCGGTCTGGTCGCCCATTGCCCAAAGGTACTCGGTCGTGTTCCAGAGCGGTTCGACGAAGCAGTCGTGGTAGTTGATCTCGCCGCGCTCGGCAGCGGTTGCAGCCGCAGTCGCGTTCGGGCTTTCGTAGAGCCTGTGCCCGTTGTCCTCGGCCAGCGTGATCGCTTCCTGGCAGGCGTCGAGCGCCCACTTCCACTTTTCGGGATTGTAGGTCTGGCTCATCAGCGGCGTGCCGTCGTTGTTGCGGAAACGCGCGTAGAACTCCGTGTTGCCGTTGCAGAGCGGACTGGCGGCATAGAGCAGCAGCCGGGCCTTCATCGCCTTGGCCGCCACCGAGGTGGCGCGCCCCAGGTCGGCATCGGGACGCGTCGGATACCCGTGCAGCAAATCGGCCGCGCGGTCGTAGGTCTCGGCGATGAACGTCACGCATTCGTCGAACGGACTGCGGGCCACATAGACCTGCTCCTCGGGAAGCCCCATGTCCAGCTGCCCCCTGACGAGGATGACCGGGCCGTAGTGAGTCAGCAGCACCCAGTGGTAATAGGCGATCAGAAAATAGGCTTCGCCCTTGAACTCGTCGGCCACGGACGGCGAGATGCCCGGGACTGCGTCGATATTGTCGATCATAATGTAACAGTAGCGGATGCCCTTGTACATGTCGTAGTTCGTGCGCCCGGACGGGGAAGAGGTCGTCGCGTCCCACAGACCGTAGTAGGTCTGGCTGGCGTTCTCCTCGTTGTAGAGCATGCTCTTGTAGGGGAAATAACGGGTCTGGCCGTTGGTGGCGGTGATAATGTCGTCGCCGGCGCAGAAGTCGGGCATGTAGCGGTAGGCCGCGATGTTGGGGGCGTAGGTGTAGAGCGTATTGAGGTACTTGCGGGCCTCCTTGGAGGTTTTGAAGATGTCCTCCTGCGTCGCCTGCCCCTCGGGAACCACGTCGAGGAAATCGCACGCGGCAAGCGCTCCGGCGCACGCAAACAGCAAAATGGATATGATTTTTTTCATGTCGCTCGAATTTTAGAAGTTATACTGAAGGCCGAGTTTCACCACGCGCTGCAACGGGTATTTCAAGCCGTTGCCGCTTCCCATTTCGGGGTCCCAGTATTTGAAGGGCGAAATGATGAACAGATTCGTGCCGGCCAGATAGGCGCGCAGGCTTTTGTACGTGAAACCCAGTTCGACGCTCTTCAGGCGCAGGTAGCTGCCGTTCTTGATCCAGAACGACGAGGTCTGCGTGTTGTTGGCGTTGTAGCGGTAATCCAGGCGCGGATAGGCGGCATTGGGATTGGGATCGGCTTCCGACCAGTGGTCGTCGGCAACGTACTGCGTCATGTTGAAGCCCGAATACTGATTGTCGCGGAACGGGTGCATGTCGTACATGCGCAGCGAGACGCGCGCCGTGCCCTGGAAGAAGAACGAGAAGTCCCAGCGTTTGTAGTTGACCGAGGCGCCGAAGCCGTACAAGATCTCGGGCACGGTGGGATAACCCAGCGACGTGCGGTCGTTGGCGTCGATCACGCCGTCGCCGTTCAGGTCGCGGTATTTGATGTCGCCAGGCAGATAATCGGGCATGAAGGTCTGCCGGGGCGAGTTGTCGATCTCCTCCTGCGAGGCGAAAAGGCCGTCGGCGACCAGTCCGTAAACCGAATTGACGGGTTTGCCCAGCACGGAGTTGTATTTGTTGGGCAGGTATTTCGCCTCGTCGCGGGCCTTCACCTCGTTGTGCGCATAGGTGAACGTTCCGCGCACGGAGACCAGCAGGTCCTTGTTGAACGCCTTGTTGTATTCGAGCGAAACATCGACGCCGCGGTTCTCCACCTCACCCAGATTGCCGTAGGGCGTGACGCCCGAAAGGCCCATCGTCGAGGGCAGCGAACGCCGCTGCATGAAGATGCCGGTACGATTTTCCTTGTAAACGTCGACGTTCAGCGTCAGGGCGTCGAACAGTCCCAGTTCAAGTCCTACGTTAAGTTTGGTGCTCTCCTCCCACGTGGCCAGGGGATTGCCCACGGTCTTGATCTCGTGTCCGGTCTGCTTGACGAAGTTGGGCGAAAACCACACGTAGAGCGCCTTGTTCATGTTGACCGTCGTGAGATAGGGGAAACGGACGATATTGTTGCTGCTGTCGGCCAGATAGTCGTTGCCCGAAAGACCGTACGAAGCACGGATTTTCAGCAGGTTCACCTTGCTGCGGATACCTTCCCAGAACGGTTCGCCCGACACGACCCACGCTCCGGCGATCGAGGGGAAAAACCCGAAACGACGACCCGATATGAAGTTCTCCGAGCCGTTGTAGCCGAAGTTGAACTCCATCAGGTAGCGGTTGTCATACCCATAGGTAAAACGTCCGGCGAGACCCTGCTCGCGGTAAGGAAGCACCTTGTACTCATCATTGGCGGGCTGATTGTCGACCTTCTCCTTCTGGTGGTAGACGAACAGGGCGTTGACGTCGTGTTTGCCGAACGTGCGCGAATATTCGATCTGCCCCTGCAACGAGATCTCACGGTAACCGTTCCGCCCCGTGGAGGTTCCCAGATAGGACGATCCGGGCGTGCCGATGCTTTGCAGGTTGTAGTCGAAAGTCCCGTCGCCGTTGTCGGTATAGTCGGTCATTTCGTAATAATAGGGAGAAAAAGAACGGTAAGTCGCCGCATAGGTCTTGTTGTAGAACGAGACCATGCCCCGAACCTTCAGTCCCTTGGTGACGAAATCGAGGTCCTGGTCCACCGAGAAGGTCGTGGTGATGTACTGCGTATGGCGCTGTCCGTATCCGCGGCTCAACAGGGCATAAGGATTGATGTCCGTAGAACCACCGTCCCACGAAGGGGCATTTCCGAAAATCGGGTCGTCGAGATCCTCCACGGAGCCTTTGGGATAGATGGCCGGGAAAGCGACCGGATTGGCGCGCATCGTATAGTAGAACAGGTCTTTCACCTCTTCGACGGGACGGTGCCAGAAAAGCAGTTGCGTGTTCATCTTCAGACTCACGCGGGTCGTTCGGGTGAGCTGCGCGCCGACGTTGGCCTGGAAAAGGTATTTCTGCGAATTGATGTTGGTGTTGAATTTCGACTCCGCGGGCTTCTTCAGGATACCGTTTTCGTTGAAGATCGAAGCATTGAGGAAATAGTCGACCACCTTGCCGCCGCCCCGCACATTGAGATTCATGTTCTCGTTGACCGTAAAATCCTTGAAAAGCATCGAATACCAGTCATTGTCGGGATAGACGTAGGGATTGAGCCGGTTGCGCGTGCCCGTGATCTTCTCGTCCGAAAAGTGCTGCACATAAGTTTCGCCCGCCGGGGTGCGGGTGCGCAGCGCCTCGTTGTAGTTCTCCATGTAAGTCACGCCGTCGGCGATGTCCTGCACGCGCGTCGGCATCGAAATGCCCGACTCGAGACGAACGTTGATCGCCATCTTCTCCGACTGGCGGCCGTTTTTGGTGGTAATGATCATTACGCCGTTGGCGCCGCGCGAACCGTAGAGCGCCGTGGCCGTGGCGTCGCGCAGGATCGAAAACGACTCGATCGCCTCGGGCGGAATGTTGTTGAGCATCTCCGAGACGATCTCCACGCCGTCGAGAATCAGCAGCGGCGATTTGTTAGCCCCGAAGGTCGAGATGCCGCGAATCCAGAAATTCGCACCGTCGGCGCCGGGTTCGCCCGACGACTGGGTCGAGATGACGCCGGCGATCTTGCCCGCGAACGAGGTCGAGAGGTTGCTCGACGTCACCTTGAGCGTACTGGGACGCACGACCTGCACGGCTCCCACCAAACTCTCCTTCTTCTGCGTGCCGAAGGCCACGACCACCACGTCGTCCATGACGTTCGACGCCTCGATCAGCGTCACGAGCTTGAACAGTTCGACATCGGCGACGGCGATCTTCTTGGTGTCGTAGCCCAGAAAAGCGAAGGTGACGTGTTTCGTTCCCGCCGGCACCTTGAGGGTGTAGTTGCCGTTGATGTCCGAGGTGGCGCCGACGGTCGTCCCCTCGACATAGACCGAAACACCGACGATGGGCTTGTTGTCGGCCGAAGAGATCACCGTCCCCTGCAAGACGATTTCCCTACCGGAATTCGCAGCCGGGAGGGGGGGGGTGACGGCGGCGTTTTTCCGAGCGGGCGCTTTCGAGATGATCACTTGGTTTTCGCGCACCCGTCCGGTCAGCTCCGTTCCCTTGAGGACCGCGGACAGCAGTTCGTCGATGGTCGCAGACCTGACCGAAACCGAAACCCGGCGGTCGAGCAGCGGCCGCACGTCGTCGGTGTAAATGAAGGCGTAGCGGCTGGTCCGCTCGACCTCGGCAAAGACGCTCGACAGCGTTGCGTCCTTCATCTTCACGGTCAGCGACGATTTGGCCCCGGCGTCCTGCCGGGAGGCCCGGACGGGCTGGAGATTCACCGGAAGCAACAGCATCGCCGCCGCAAGAATCCGCAGCATACGGCATGTCGAGCCACTCCTCACAAAGAAAAGTTTCTTCATAAGTAACAGTATTAAGGTTAGTATTTAAGACTGGAATTGGTTGTCAGCGATATACGGCGTCGGCGCAATCGTCGGGGGCAGGCCTCACCGCCACCGAGCCGTCGGGCCCCCGGACGTAGGCAATCCGGAAAATGTCGGAGAGCACGTCGAGCGTGCCGTCCAGGTCGTCGAACAGGATCAGCTTGCCGGTACACTTCCGGCTCCCGATCTCCCCGGAGCAGGTTATTTCGATCTTGTAGAACGCAGCCACCTTTTGCAGGACTTCGAACAGCGTGTTCGAGGTGAAGAACAACAGTCCGTCCTTCCAACTGATGTATTTATAGGGATCGACCTCGTAGACCGAATAGCTGCCGTCCTTCATCGAGAAGCGTTCCGAAGGATTCAGCGTCACCGATTCGCCGTTGGCCACGTCGATGGCCACGGAGCCTTCGACCAGCACCACGGCCGACGAACCGTCGGCCCGGGGCGCGGTCGTCACGTCGAACGACGTGCCCAGCACGCGGGTCGCAAAATGGTCGGTGTGCACGATGAAGGGACGGTTCGCATCCTTCGCCACCTCGAAATAGGCTTCGCCCTCGACGAAGACGTCGCGCGTGTCACCGAACGCCGACGGGAAACGGAGCACCGACGCCGAATTGATCCACACCCGCGTCCCGTCGGAGAGTTGCAGATGTGCGCGCTTGCCCTTGGGGACCACCAGTTCGCTCGTATGCACGCGCACCTCCTGCCGGGGTGTCCTGCGATCGGTCTCCGCCCCTTCGTTCTCCTTGCCGTCGATCAGGATTTCGCCCTTGGGCGTAAGGCTGATACGGGCGATGTCGTCGTACACCTCGCGGCTGCCTTCGCGGGTCACGAGCGTGATGTTCTCATAGGCCTCGGCCGAAGGCAGCCCGGAACCCGTGAAATCCGCACTCCAGAACAGGGCCGCCACGACGCCGGCGACCAGCAGGGAAGCGGCGGCGAAGAGCGCCGTCCGGTTGCGGCGGCGGGGAGGGGCTGCAAAACGGCGCCGGGCGTAATGGTCGGTCAGGATGCGGTCGAGCAGCAACTGTTTCTCCACGGACGGCAGCGCGGGATGGGTCTTGCCCACACGGCGCACCAGGCTCACGGCGCGCTCGAATTCGACCAGGTCCTGCGGATGGCGTTCGGTGTAACCGCACCAATAGCCGTCCTGCGCCCGCTCGGGATCGAGACACCACAAAACGAAGTCCGGGTCGGAGGTGAAGAACTCCGCCGTGTGCTTCTTAATATCGTCCGGTTTTATCATTGATTCCAATCGTAATCTTCAAACTGCATGCTGCGGCTGCGGCGCCGCGCTCTTCCCTATGACGGCGAATCCGCCGTTTTGTCCCCCTCGAACCGCAAAAAACAGCGTCCGCCGTGTCAAGTGGCTATTTTCATCGTCTTGCCGCACTCCCTGCCCTTCCGAAGTTTGCCCAGCCCCTTCGACACGAACTTGCGGACGGCGTGGGGCGTGGCGTCGAGTATGACGGCGATGTCGTCATACTCCATCTCGTAGACGAAGCGCAGCAGCAGCGCCTCGCGCTGCTTGGGCGAGAGCTGGTTGAGCAGCGACTCGATCGTTTGGCGGATGCGCAGCACGTGCTCCGATTCGATCATCGCGTCGAGCGAGGTCAGCGACACCCGCAATCCCGGCTCCCGGTCCGAAAGGTCGCATTTGTCCACCCGCGAACGGTGCAGGTCGACCAGGCGGTTGTGAACGATCCGGAAAAGGTAGGCCTTGATGTTGACGATGCGGCCCAGGTCGACCTGGCGGGTCATAATGTCGAGGAATATGTCGTGGATGACATCCTTGACCGTTTCGTTGTCGAAACCGAACCCCATGCCGTAGGCATAGAGCGCATCGGCGTAACTGTTATACAACATAACATATACGTCGGTCTCTTCGGCATACTGCCGGTCGATTCGTCGGGTGTCGTACTTGCGTTGCCGAAACATTCGGTTCATTGGTTTGGTCGGTCATTCGATATAACGGAAAACCGTCCGGTTTGTCCCCCTGCAAGCGGTAAAAATCGAATAAAAAATGCGAAATAGCAAATTTTCGCTCCCCGGGGGACAAAACCGGAAACAGTTCGTCTTAAATTCGAAACCAATCTCTTTCGGAAAAATGATACGAAAACCGTATTTCAGTCTGTTCCTGCTCTGCCTGCCGCTCTTCTCGCTGTGCAGTTCGGGAAACGACGATCCCGCACCCGCCCCTGCACCTGGAAAAGAGTGGCTCGATCCGATTCGCGTCGCCACCTACAACATCCAGTACGACAACTCTTCCGATCAAGACAACAAATGGACGACCCGCCGGGATTTGCTTCGCCAACTACTCCAGAGCGAGAAGTTCGACATCTTCGGAGCGCAGGAGCCTTATCTGACCCAGATCAAGGACATCGAGCCGTTCCTCGACGGATACACCTGGGTCGGAGAAAACGTCATCGGTGACAAAACGGCCCAACGACGCCACTACAACCCCGTTTTCTACCGCAAGGACAAATTCGAAGTATTGGATATGGGATCGTTCTGGTACTCCGAAACGCCTTCCGCCCCCGGGTCCAAAGGCTGGGACTCCTATTCGCCCCGCATGTGCAACTGGGTGCATTTCCGCATCCGCGCGAACGGACGGGAATTCTACCATTTCAATTCGCACTTCGACCACATAGGGACCACGGCCCGCGCCGAGAGCGCCAAACTGCTGGTGGCCAAGGTCCGGGAGATCGCAGGCGGCAAACCGGCCTTTTGCACGGGTGACTTCAATTCGAACCAAAACACCGAAGCCTACAAAACGATCGCCGGATCAGGCATCCTTGCCGACAGCTACGTCCGCTGTCCGTCCAAGACCAACGGAGACTGGCCCACCTACAACGGCTACAAATACATCTCGACGCCTCCCGCCGCTGCGTCGCGCATCGACCACGTCTTCGTCACGCCGAAGGACACGAAGGTCGTTTCGTGGCGCATCGTCAACAACAGTTACAACCGGAAATACCCCTCGGACCACTTCCCGGTCGTGATCGAATGGTCGCTGGCCGAATAGCCAGCCTTGCTGCCGGCAAATAAAACCTCTTCGCCAGTTGGCGAAGAGGTTTTATTTGCCAAGGGATAAACGGAACGGACAGAAGCGCTTTTTTCCGCGCCCAGAGCCGGAAACCATCCCCCTTTCCGCTTTTACCCGCGAGCGTCTCCGATTATTGAAAAGAAATTCGTATCTTTGTGGGCTTGTTTCACGATAAGCGCAATTTGTCTGACAGCAACATAAACGAAACGAATAAATGGCGTTACAATGCGGCATCGTCGGCTTGCCGAACGTGGGTAAATCGACCCTTTTCAACTGTCTGTCCAATGCAAAGGCACAGGCGGCAAACTTTCCTTTCTGCACCATCGAGCCCAATGTGGGCGTGATCACGGTCCCCGACCGGCGGCTGATCCGCCTCGCGGAGATCGACAACCCCAAGCGCGTGGTCCCGACGACGATCGAAATCGTCGACATCGCGGGCCTCGTGAAGGGCGCCTCGAAGGGCGAAGGTCTGGGCAACAAATTTCTGGGCAACATCCGCAACACGAATGCGATCATCCACGTCCTGCGGTGCTTCGACAACGGCAACATCACCCACGTCGACGGCTCGATAGACCCCGTGCGCGACAAGGGCATCATCGACACCGAATTGCAGCTGAAGGATCTCGAAACCGTCGAGAACCGGCTCTCCAAGACCCAGAAGCAGGCCACCTCGGGCGGCGACAAGCAGGCCAAGCGCGCCGTGGAGCTGCTCTTGCAGTACAAGGCGGTGCTGGAACAGGGGCTTTCGGCCCGCACCGTGGAACTCGACAAGGAGGACCGCAAACTGGTCGCCGACCTCAACCTGCTGACCGACAAGCCCGTGTTGTACGTCTGCAACGTCGACGAAAAGAGCGCCGCGACGGGCAACGCCTACACCGAGGCCGTCCGGGAGGCCATCGCCGGCGAGCAGGCCGAAATGCTCGTCATCGCCGCCGCCACGGAGGCCGACATCGCCGAACTGGAAGACTTCGACGAGCGGCAGATGTTCCTCGAAGACCTGGGACTGGAGGAGTCGGGCGTGGCGCGCCTGATCAAATCGGCCTACAAATTGCTCAACCTCGAAACGTTCTTCACCACGGGCGCCGACGAGTCGCGGGCCTGGACATACGTGCGCGGCATGAAAGCCCCGCAGACGGCAGGTATCATCCACACCGACTTCGAAAAGGGATTCATCCGCGCCGAGGTCATCAAGTACGACGACTACACCGCTCTGGGTTCGGAGAAGGCGTGCCGCGATGCGGGCAAACTGTCGATCGAAGGCAAGGAGTATGTCGTCGAGGACGGCGACATCATGCACTTCCTGTTCAACGTCTGACGCCGCAACCCGGGATCGTAAAAAAATTAAAGAATACAGCTATGGAAAGACCAGTTCGGGTGCGCTTCGCGCCCAGCCCCACCGGGCCGCTGCACATCGGCGGCGTCCGTACGGCACTGTACAACTACCTGTTCGCCCGCCGGCACAAGGGAACGATGATCCTGCGCATCGAGGACACCGATTCGCAGCGGTTCGTCCCCGGAGCGGAGGATTACATTCTGGAATCGCTCAAATGGTGCGGCATCGAGATCGACGAAGGCGTGGGCGTCGGAGGGCCTCACGCCCCCTACCGCCAGAGCGAGCGGCGCGAAATCTACCTCAAATACGCCCTGCAACTCGTCGAGGCGGGCTGGGCCTACTACGCCTTCGACACGGCCGAGGAATTGGACGCCCTGCGCAGGGAGGCCGAGGCGCGCGGCGAGGCGTTCGCCTATAATTATGCGGTGCGCGAAAAGCTGGCCACGTCGCTGGCGCTGCCCGCCGAGGAGGTGAAGGCGCGCCTCGACCGCGGCGACCAGTGGGTGATCCGCTTCCGGATGCCCGAAAACGAAACGGTCGCGATGGACGACCTGATCCGCGGACACGTGGAGGTCAACACCTCGACGCTGGACGACAAGGTGCTCTACAAATCGGCCGACGCGCTGCCCACCTACCACCTGGCAAACATCGTCGACGACCGGCTGATGGAGGTGTCGCACGTCATCCGCGGCGAAGAGTGGCTGCCGTCGCT
>OGPE01001206.1_pt1 | contig 17328 bp, 7 predicted proteins | sample 1552881 | NCBI WGS metagenome assembly OGPE01 (sample SAMEA2580236, study PRJEB22360) | human gut metagenome | biome: human gut; feature: human-associated habitat; material: faeces | place: Denmark | collected 2008/2010 | reverse complement strand
CGCAGACGTCCGCCGGTGTGGTTGGCAACGGGAACTGGGTAGCCGTACTGCTCGTAGACGCAGGGCGTGCAGAGCGTCCGGACGCCGTCGTCGTCGGGCAGCACGTCCCAGCATACGAACTGGTCCTCGCTGAAACGGATCAGATCGACGGCGTCGGCCAGCTCCGCGGCCGTGCGGCCGGGCTTTTTGAGCAGCCACGAGGCGTAGGGCGCCGAGGCGCAGTTGGTGAGGTTCTGGTAGGGCTGCTGCCCGAGAACGGTCATGTCCTCGAACTGTCCGGTCTGGTCGAAACTTTCGAGTGCGTTGCGGCGCATCCACTCCGCCGCCCGGGCGAGGCAGCCGCGGTAGCGGGTGACGCCGTACTGGTTTTCAAGCCGTCCGAAATACTCCATGACCGGCGTGAGCATCGCCTTGCAGCCGTTGACCGGCTCCCCGGTCTCGAAATCGACCTTGATCGGGAACGAGCCGTCGGCGTGTTGCAGCCTGGAGTAGGTCTCCGCGATGGCCAGCGCCCGGTCGTAGCAGATCCGGTCGCCCGTCGCGTCGTAGAGGTCGAGAAAGGCGTTTCCGGCGGCGCAGGCCTCCATGGTCATCGTCTTGCCCCGGTTTTCGGCCCGCGACGAGGAGATCAGGTCGGAGTAGTAGGTCGGCGGGAAGAAGGCCAGCGGGTCGCCTTCGGGACGGCTTCGGTCCATCAGGAACCGGGCCGCGTTCCGGGCGATGGCGAGCGCCTCCTCCCGGTGCGCAGGCAGCAGTTTCGCGACCAGCACCTCCAGCTGGATCGTGGCCCCCACGATTTTGCATGCGTAGGTGTTGTGGCGGTAGGTCATGTCCGGCTCCGCGGCGGTGAGCCAGCGCCGGATCGCCAGGAGTTCGTGGATGTACAGGGCGGCCATGCGCGCCGCCTCGGCGTAAGGCCTCACGTTGCCGTTGTAGGGCGGCCGGAAGGGGAAGTCCCGCAGGAATTCCCGCTCCCCGGCCTTTCCCAGGACCCGTCCCGAAGCGTCCAGCCCCTCCGCCGTGACCCGCACCCGGCCTGCCGGAATGTCGTTCCACACCGGGGCGAGGCTCTGCTGCGGGGAGTCCGCCTCGAAACTCCACGAACGTCCCGTCGGAACGCCCGGCCCGAGGACCCGCCGGGGTTCGGGGTCTTCGGTCGGGGCGTCCTTGCGGTAACGGGGCGACTCGACCATCGAGGTTCCGAGGTGCGAGACGGTGAAACGGTATTTCACGGCGTTTTCCACCGGTTCGAACCCGAAGGCCGGGGCGTAGATGAACTTCGTCGCGAAGGCGTTCCAGAAGGGATTTCGCCCTTCGTATCCGGGCCGGATCGGGTCGAGGTACTCCCGCATGGCGGCCCGGTGCAGCCGTTCGGCCTCGGTGCCGCCGCAGGCGCAGGCCAGCAGGCCCGTCACGGCGGCGATCAGGAGGAGGGTCCGGTGTCGCATCGCCGTCACTTTTTGCCGAGTTCGGTGATCCGGAATTCATAGCTGCCCTTCGCCGGAGCGTCGGGCGGCGAGGCGAGGTTGATCCGCCGCAGGCTCGGACCCCACACGCCGGAGAACCTCCGGTCGGTGAGTTCCATCACGTCGACCGAGGCTTTCAGCGACGCCGGGAAGGTCATCTTCACGACCAGCCCCTCGTCGCAGAGAATCAGCAGTTCCCCGTCGGGCAGCGTCCGCCCTTGGTGCGTTCCGCCCGGCAGGACGACCGATCCCTTGACCAGGAAATGCTCCACGTCCGGCTGCGTCCGCGCGTCGAGCGCGAACGAGTCGGTGATCGTCACCGAGGGTGCGCCCTTCGGGGCGAGACGGTAGGTCCTGACCCACTTTCGGCATCCCGACTCCGGCGGATAGGCGTCGGCCAGATCGAGCGAGAACATCCCCTTGGAGAGGTCGCACGACGTGTTTTTCGACCGGTACTGCGCGCCGGCGGGCTGGGCGGCGCCGTTGATCATCGGCAGGTTGTGCCAGTCGCACTGCATCGACCAGATTTTGTAGCGGTCGTGGTTGAACGTCTGCTTGGTGTAGGTCCCCACGCCGGCGTCCACGAGCACCGGGATGTCCCGGACATAGACGACGCAGCTCCCTACGTCGTTGTGGTTGTGGCTCTCGTTGTTGTAGCCGCCCTTCGCTCCGAGAAACCATCCCGAAGGATTGCGCATGAAGCACATTTCGGTCTCGGGATACCACGTGGCCGGGGGTACGCCGCGCCGCAGGTTGCGGCGCACCTCCGCCGGAGCGGTTTCGGCCGCAAGGCGGTTCAGCGAATCCGCGGCCTCGCGGATCAGCGGGTTGAACCGCACCGTTTCGAGCGCCCGGTAGGCGTCGTTGCCCGTGATGACGGGGTTTCGGAATTTTCCGCTCGCGGGGTCGGCCAGGCAGTAGAGCGCGAAATCGGTCATCTCCCTGCTGCCCACCGCATGGCCGTAATTCCAGATCAGTTCGCTGGGGTTGTTCAGCCTGGCTCCGGCGTCGGCGAAGTTGACGACGTAGCCGTTGCCGATGTAGGAGCGGGAGACGAACTCGCCCATTTTCCGGATGCGTTCGTTGCCGAACAGCGAGAATGCGCCGTCCGAGGCGTCGTACAGGATCTGGAGGTAGTCGTAGACCTTCCCGGCCGCCGCGCCCCAGTAGGCGGGGCCTTCCTCGCAGGCCCCGTCCTTCTGGATGTAGTTGAGGAACAGGTCCATGGATTGGACCGACTGGGCCACGGCCCGGTCGAGCCGCTCCTGGTCCTTCTCCATCAGCAGGAAGCACAGGATCACGTCCGAATTGCACCACGGGGTCCAGTTGTTGAGCATTGATCCCCTGGACGCCAGTCCCAGCCACCAGTTGGCGCGCCGTTGTCCGGGATCGAGGTACGGGTCGAGGATGTTTCGCCGGACGGCGTTCTCCGTGGCGACCGAGATGGAGGGGTCGAGTTTGTCGAATTCCCGGTGGAAGAAGTGATAGGCGATGGAGACGATGGAGCCGTAACGCCCCGATGCGAGGTCGATGAGCTGTTCGCGGGCGTCGGGAAGCGACCGCTTGCTCCGCTGCCGCCCCTGGTGCGCCGAGAGCACCCACGAAGGCTGCTGCGCGGCCAGCCAGACGCCGTTGGCGAGCTGGTCGATGAACCGTCCCTTCCCTTCGGCCAGTTCGGCCAGGATCAGGGCGATCATCGCGCCGCGGTTGGCCCCCTCGGGCCTCTCCATGGCCTGCCGGTCGCCCGTCCGCTCGAAGGCGAGGTAGGCGCTGGCGGGGATGTGCTGCCATTGGTAGTCGAGCAGCTGCTCGCCCCGCCGGATGACTTTCCCGGCGTCGGGACCGAAGAGCGCGGCCCAGCCCGCACGGTCTTCGTAGGCGGGGAACGGGAACCATGCTTTCCCCGCTGCGAAGGATTCGGCGACGCCCGGTTTCGAATATTCGGCCTGCAACAGGTTCAGACCGTCGTTGCCGGCGGCGGCCCGGATCAGGGCCGCGACCGACAGGAGGATCGACAGAAGGGTTGTTTTCATCGTTTTCGGTTTATTCGTTCGGGGAGAGGGTCACGGTGAAGGTGTCCGTCTGGCCGGAGGTCACCTTGGCCTCGAAGCCGGCTTCGTAGTAGCCCGCGTTGCTCGCGTCGTACGATTCGCCGACGGTGGACCAGGTCTTGAGGGTGACCTTGGCGTTGTTCTGGCTGGTCACCTTGAGGTAGAGTTTTTTCGACGCGCCCTGCAATACGATCCGGTTGCCCTCGACGGTCGGTATGGCTCGCGTGACCATCGTCCACCGTACGTCGGCCGCCTTGTTGTATTTGGCCTTGACGATGTCCTTCACCACGAGGTCCGTGTCGTTTTCGAGCGTTACGGTCCGCGTGGCGCTTTCGCATTCGGACGAAAGGATGTCCGTCATGTCGATCGTGGCGCCCTTCGAGGCGGAGGTGTTGATGACGCTCGAGATCTTGGCCCGGCCTCCGGCGCGGTGGAGAGCGTCGTTGACGGTGATGGTGCTGTGGTTGTAGTTGTTGTAGCGGAAGACGGCCCAGCGGAAGGCTCCCTGGTCGTAGCTTCCGAAACCTCCGGTGTAGCCCGGCAGATTGATGTTTTCGACCGTGCCGTAGCTCTGGAGGCCCAGATCGGCGGACCAGCGCGTGCCCCAGGCGTCGTAGACGAACGACCCGACGTCCATGTGGCCGTGGCTGTAATTCGCCCGCCCGGCCTTGATGCCGAGGAACTTGTCGGTGTCGGTGAAGGTCCAGTCGCCGTGGACCAGCACCACGGGGTTGATGCCCTTGCCGCTCCACACCTTCTCCTCCGGGGGCGCAATGCTGTTCAGGTCGAACTTGCTCGCATAGACGATCGCCATGGGGAAGTACTTGGGCGAGTCGTAGGAGGTGTAGCGGCCGTCGTTGAGTTTCATCAGCTCGCCGTACAGCAGCGACTGGTCGTTGAACTTGTGGGCGAGATACCACAGCGGCGGGAAGGCGATGCTCGAAGGCGCGCAGTCGCAGTAGTTGAACGCCATTTTGTTCATACCCTCCATGAAGAGAATCCATTTGCCGGTCTTTTTGAAACCGTCGACGGCCGAAAGGCCGTTGTCGGTCCCCGTGCACGACTCCATCGCCGCGAGCATGATGCATTCGAAGGCCGTTCCGTAACCCCAGTAGCCGTAGCCTTCGGGGTAGTTGCCGTCGGGGTTGTACATCTCGGGCATGACCGAGGCGTTGCTTTCGATCGCCTTGTCGATGATGCTCCGCGCGTCGTCCTGACAGGTCTCGTAGACGGCCAGCGCCGCCACCACCAGTCCGCCGTTGCAGACCTGGTTCCAGTTGGTCGCCGAGGTGTAGAAGTTGAGGTTCCACTTGCCGTTGAGCGCGCAGTAGAACGCGTAGTCCCGAATGGCCTTCTCGGCGCTCTTCTTCGTCGCGTCGCTCAACCGGCCGTAGAGCCAGTCGTAGCCGATGCCCACGCCGTGGGCCATCTCGGCTCCGTCGAGGAAGTGGGTCGCGGAGTTCCAGTCCTTGAAGGCGCAGACCGTCTGCATGTCCTTCTCCGCCTTTTCGAGGTATTTGTCCTCCCCGGTCAGACGGTAGGCGTAGGAGCAGGAGATGATCCGGTTGGCCGCCTCGGTCGAGACCGACAGCAGCCGCTTGCCGGTGACTTCGTAAACCAGATCCTTGGCCGTGAGCGCCTTGTCGGCGTAGGCCATGATGCACTCGTGGAGTTTCTTCAGGTTGGCGTCGGACCCGGCGGCCAGTTTCGCCTTGATGGCCGTCACGTCGTCCTCGGACATGATGATCCGCGGGTGGTTGGCCGCCGTGAGTTTCGAATAGTCGCCCGGACCGGACGGCTGCTCTCCGCCGCCGCCGTTTCCGCCGTTCCCGGACCCGCTTCCGGGTTTGTAGATCATTCTGTCGTCGGCGCATCCGGAGAGGACGCATGCCGCCGCGACGAACCAAAGCAGTTTTTTCAATATCTTCATGGCTGTAAAGTTTTTTGTTCGCAAACCGGGGAGTGTCCGGCCCGACGGCCGGGCGCTCCTCCGGATTCCGGTTGTCAACGGTTTTCGGTGTCCTGCATGCAGCGTACCGACATGCCGGCCGCACGGCCGCCGCCGTCGTTCCACGTGCCCTGCGACGTGCGGTAGTAGAGCTGGTAGACGTTGTGGTCCGAGGCTTCGTATCCGTGGTAGGACGAATTGGACCAGACGCCCAGAATGTCGTTCTGGTTGTTGTTCGGGTTTCCGCCCGACGAGGCCCATTTCAGGCCGCTGAAGTGCCAGTAAGCCTTGTTCGTGCCGTCGTATTTGTAGATCATCGACTGTACCGAGTTGTTCTTTTCGAAGGCGTCGTCCTTGCCGGCGAGCACCTCCTTGTAGACTGCCGGGGAGGCCACCATCCAGCCTTTGGGGCAGGGATCGAAGATCGACTTGGTGCCGTTCGCGGGCGATCCGGCCTCCGCCGTGCCGTTCGGGTTGCCCCAGAAGTCGTCCTTGCGGTCGGTGCGCTTGCCGGTCCAGTCGCCGAGCCACCAGTCGCCGTTGTGCTTCGAGGCGCCGTCGGTCTTGAAGAAGACGCCCGGATTGCTCGCCGAAATCTTGAGGTCCGTCGCGTTGGTCGAGGCGACCGTGTAGGTGATGCTGCCCCAGGAGAAGCTGAACGGGCGGCCCCACTGGAAGTAGGCTCCCACGCCGTGCCAGTTGTTGTAGTTCGGGGCGTAGCTGTCGCCGATGTAGCGGTCCATGACCACTCCGCTCTTGTAGGGGTGTCCTGTGACGCCTCCCGGCAGATACCAGACGGTGAAGGCCCAGATGAATTTCTTTTCGGCGTTCAGGAGGCCCACCTTGCCGAACCATCCCAGATAGCTGCCCTTCGTGGTCTTGAGCGTCAGTTTGCAGTCGCTTCCGATCTCCACCTCCTCGGCATAGTCGACCGGGGAGTCGGGGTTGTTCCGCTTGCCGTTGATCGCCAGCGTGTAGTTGGTTCCCGAGAGGTTGTTGGCGAAGATGATTTTGGCGTATTTCGGCTCTTCGCAGCCGTTGAAGAAGCCGCGCGCCCTGACATCGACCGTGATCTCCTCGCCGTCGGCGCTCGTGACGAAGGTGTTGGCCTCGCCGTAGGCCCAGCCCTCGGCGAGATAGCGCGTCTCTTCGGGCTGATACCAGGCGAACCGGTTGTCGGCCGGGGAGACGTTCGCCACGGTGATCGTGTTGACGGCGTTCGCCTTCAGCTCCTTCACGTCGACCTTGACGGGGATGGTCACGTTTTTCGTGCCGTCGGTCATGGCCACGGAGACGTAAACCTCCTTGCCGGTCAGGTTCACGGGCAGCGTCACGAGCCAAAGTTCCTGCGCCGAGGAGAGCGCCTGCGGCTCCTCCACGACGACGGTGGCGTAGTTGCGCGGGGTCTCGGTCCGGGTTTCGCCCGTGGCGACGTTGACCGAGATGTCGCCGGAGACAGCCTCGCCGTCACACCACAGCGACGCGCCGTTGAGTTTGTAGCCGGCGTATTCCGTGCTCGAAATCACGAGCCGGACGTACGCCACGGCGTGCCGCAGCGAGAACGACGCCGAGGGGGACTTGCCCGGGGCCGCGGCGGCGGGGTCAATCGTGGTCTTGTCGTAGGCCAGGGTGTATTTTCCCGTGTGGGAGGAGTCGCCCGGGCGCGCCTGACGCTGTTCCATGGGAACGGACGCATGAAGAGCGCCGTCGCCGTAGGTCGTGTAGGAACTGTACGGATAGTAGACGATCAGGTCCATGCTGCTCTCCACGGCGGTTTCGGTTTCGAGGACGAAAATGCCGCTGTTCTTGCCGGCGTCGCTGGCGTTCAGCGTCGCGCTGGCGTTTTGGAAAAGGGTTTCGACCGGGGAGATGATGCCGATCCGGTCGCCCGACGACCAGAGGACCGGGTAGGAGTTGCCGTCCTTCACGCCGATTTCGGTCCGGGTCTCGGGGAAGGTCCTGCCGACGAACGTGATCATGTTCCCGCCCTTGCCCGGTTCGGCCTCCAGCGACGGGTCTTCCGTGTTGCAGGAGAGGAGAAGCAGGGCCGTTGAGACGCTATAAAGTAGCTTTTTCATATCGTTTGCTCGTTTTGGGTTTTACTGCGGGTTGTCTTCGAGGTTTCCGGCCGAATTGTCGTTGCTGATTCCCTCCGGATCGCCCTCGGCCGTGAAGGTGAGGTAGGCGGAGTGGCAGGCGCGGCCCGTGCGGTCGTAGACGATGACGGCGCAGAAGTAGTCCTGCTCGAAGATCAGGTCGGTGAGCTGTGTCGTGAAGGGCAGTTCGGCCGCCGTGCCGTTCGCCTCGACGTACTTGATCAGCGGGATTTCCCGCGTGTAGTCGAGCGTGAGCGTGGAGACGCGGACGCCCGTCACGATCTTGGCCCCGTAGAAGTTGCCTTTTTCCAGCGCCGCGGTGACGGTCGCCTTGTTGTCGGCGATGTCTCCGACCTCGATCTTCGCGGCGGGCATGTTGGGGTCGTCTTCGGGTTCCGACGAGGAGTCCCCGCAGGAGAGGGCGAAAAAGCCGGTGAGGAGCGCGGCCGAGAGTATGAGAATCTTTTTCATTTCGATAAACGGATTGAGGTTAAACAATCAATAGACCCAGCCCGGGCGGGTGGTGAGCGAAGCGTTCCGCTGCAACTCGCCCTGCGGTACGGACCACGGCCAGAGGCAGTCGTCCCAGTACCAAGCGTATTCGACCGTGTTGTCGCCCCACCACGACTGGCCGCCGTGGACGTCCTGTCCCTGGAACTTGGTCTCCTTATAGGTTCCCCAGCGCACTTCGTCGAAGAAGTTCACCGCCTCGACCGGAAATTCCACGCGGCGCTCGTAGCGTACGGCCTCGCGCATGGCGTCGAGACCGCCGATCGTGATGCCCGGCATGTGGGCGCGGGCGCGCACCTGGTCGATGAGGTTCTTCGCCGGGGTGAACTCGTTCAGCTCGATCAGCGCCTCGGCCCATTGCAGGATGACGTCGGTGTAGCGGATGAGCGGGAAGTCCGTGTAGCAGCGCTGCCGGTCGATCAGTTCGCCCTTGAGGAAACGCACGTACTTGCGGTAGCAGTAGTAGGCCGAGGTGCGCTTGTCGAGCCAGAAGTCGCCGCCGCTGGTTCCTTGCAGGTAGAGCGGCCAGCGGAGCTGCTTGCCGATCATGTTCTCGTCGCCGTTGAGTCCTGCCGTGAAGCAGTCCACCGGTTCGTAGGGGGTGACGATCGTCTGCTTGAGCCGCGGGTCGCGCTTGTCGTAGGCGGCCTTGATCCGGGCCTCGTTGCCGTTGTCGAGGTAGTAGCGGTCGAAGATGTCCTGTCCGCAGATGCCGATCGCCTGGGTCTTTTGCGACGCCAGCTTCGCGTTGCTTTTCAGCCCGTCGCGGCAGAAGAACACGGCCCGCTGTCTGGGCGTCAGCTGGTCCCAGTTCTCAAGCCCGGTCACCTGGCTCCATTTGAACTCCGTGCCGTCGTCGTTCTGGTAGTAGTCGACGAAATCCGACGCCGGTTTCACCTCGTCCCAGCCGCCGTAGGTGTCGCGGGCGCCCACGGCCTGCTGGATGTTGTCGCAGTAGCCGGACTCCTCGTCGTACTGGATGGCGAAGATCATCTCGTTGTCGCGCTCGTTGTCGGGGCTGAAGAAGTCGATGTACTCTCCCCGCCAGAGGTCGTAGCCGCACTGGCCGACCTGCTCGAAATCGTTGGCGGCGTTCTGCCACTCCTTGAGCCACATGTAGGCCATGCCGCGCAGGGCGTAGGCGGCGCCTTTCGACGGGCGGCCGAAGTTGCTCTCCCCGAGGGTGTTGTCGGGGAACGACGCGTTGTCGATGCAGTATTTCAGGTCGGGCAGCACCACTTCGCGCCACACGTATTCGGCGCTCTCCTGCGTCCGCGTGCACTGCTCGTTGGAGATAGGCTCGAGGTAGACCGGGACGCCCTGCCAGAATTTGTTCAAGCGGGAGTAGGCCCAGGCCCGGAGGAACCGGGCCTCGCAGAGGTAACGCTCGTAGGTCGGGGCGTCCAGTCCGGCCTTGTGCAGGTTCGTGACGGCGTCGTTGGCGGCGTGCACGATCGTGTAGCAGAACCTCCATTCGTGCGCCAGCTGCCAGTCGTTGGCGCGCTTCGCCTGATTGTAGAGCAGGTAGATCGGGTAGTTGTTGGCGTAGTAGTCGGTGCAGAATCCCAGGGCTTCGATGCCGTACTTGTTGAGTCCGTCGAGGTTCTCCGAGCGGACCTGCGTGCCGTTGCTCTGTTTGCGGTTGTAGAACGTCTCGTAGAGTCCGTTCATGCCCTTCAGGGCGAGTTCGGGCGTGGTCCACATGTTCTCGCTGGCGATCTGGTTTTCAGGGGCCGTGTTGAGCAGGTCCACGCATGAAGCGGTCGTCAGGGCCGCTGCGGTGGCAAGGATCGTATAATATAGCTTTTTCATAGTCGTTAGAATGTTATCTGTGCTCCGAATGTGACCGAACGCATGAGGGGATAGCCGATGGCGGAGCCTTTCTCCGGGTCGAGGCCCGGGTAGTCGGTGATGGTGAGCAGGTTCTCTCCCGATACGAAGAACCGCAGCTGCTGGACGTAGAATTTCTTCGTGATCCGGGAGGGGAGCGTGTAGCCGATCTGGACGTTCTTCAGCTTCAGGTAGTCGCCCTTGTATTCGTAGAACTCGCTGGCCTGACGGTTGTCGCCGGGAGTGCCGAAGGTCAGCCGCGGATAGGCTCCCTTGAGGTTGGTTCTCGCGTCTGCGGGATTCTCCGGATCGAAGAAGTAGTGGTTGTCGGCCACCCGTTCGCTGATGCCGTGTCCGTTCGTGGTCTGGGTCCCGTTGTAGTAGAGGGCGTTCCAGATGATGTAGTAGTCGAACGCGCCCGACCATGTCATGTTGAAATCGAGCCCTTTCCAGGCGAATCCGAGGTTGACGCCGAGGTTGTACGAGGGCGTGCTCGTGCGGCCGTTGAAGTCCATGTCGTTGTCATCGCCGTAGTTGCCGTCGCCGTTCCGGTCGGCGTAGATCAGGTCGCCGTACCAGAGCTGGTCCTTGCTGAGGGCCGTCACGCCGTTGAACGTGTAGCCCGTTTCGAGCATGGCTTGCACCCATTCGAAATCCTGCTGCGTGCGGATCATGCCGTCCTTCGGTCCGGCATTGACGTCGACGGCGCCGCCCCTGTAACCGCGTCCGTTGCCCTTGTAGAGCCTCCGGAGGTAGTGCTCGCCCAGAGCGTGCCCCTCGCACAGCTTGCCGCTGCCGTAGCCGGCCGTGACGTCGGAGAGGTTGTTGGTGTAGACCCCGTCGGTCCACGTTTTGACCAGATCGCCCTTGAACCTGGTGACCCGGTTTTTGTTGTACGAGAAATTCACCCCGGCATAGTAGCTGAAATCCTTGCCGATGCGGCTTTTCCAGTTCAGCGCCAGCTCGACGCCCTTGTTCACCACGCTGCCCAGGTTCGAGGGCACGCCCGACACCTCGCCCATCGTCATGTAGATTGTCGGGGTGTAGAGGATGTCCGTGGTGTTCTTGCGGTAGTAGTCGATCTCCGCCGTGAGCCGGTTGTCGAAGAAGCCCATGTCGAGGCCGATGTCGGTCGTGGCGGTGGTTTCCCACTTGAGGTCGGCGTTGCTCAGCGAGGAGATGTAAAGCCCTTTCGAGCCGGACCCGTCCACCACGACGTTCTGCGTGGCGTAGACCGCCTGCCAGGCATAGTTGCCGATACCCTGATTGTTGCCGGCCTTGCCCCACGATGCGCGCAGCTTGAGGTTCGAGAGCCAGTCTTCGGTCCCCTCCATGAAACGTTCCTCGTGGATTTTCCATCCGGCCGAGAACGAGGGGAAGATGCCGTAGCGGTTGTTGCTGCCGAAGCGCGAGGAGCCGTCGGCGCGGAGATTCGCCTCGAACAGGTAGCGGTTTTTGTAGGCGTAGTTGACACGTCCGAAGTAGGAGCGCAGGCCCCAGCCGTTTTTGGCCGTGCTCGACGATCCCGAAAGCGTTTCGTAGGTTCCCAGGTCGTTCAGCGTCCAGTCCGTGGCTCCCTGCTTGCTCACGCCCCAGCCCCAGGTCCGGTATTCCATGGCCGAATAGCCGAACAGCACGCCGAAGTCGTGGTCGCCGATGGCGGCCGTGTAGCGGGCGAGGATCTCCGAGGAGAGGTAGTAGTTCCGCGAGGTGGTGTTCGAAACCCCGGCGTTCGAGAGGTCGGAACTGGAATAGCGCGTGTCGGTGGTGTAGTCCCAGTAGCCGTTTTCGCGGCCGTAGGAGTGCCGTTCGCCGAAGGTCGGGGAGTAGTTCACCGTGGCCTCGACGCTCACGCCCTTGTACGGGCGGATCGTAGCGTAGACCGAGCCGTTGACGCGGGTGGAGTTGTTGTAGCCGCCCGAGCCGTACATCATTCCGAAGATGTTGTTGGCGTTCGAGGACTCCTCGGCGGCCAGGGCGGGACGGCCCCAGGCGTTGACGGAGCCGGGATAGACGCCCGGGGTGGTCTGGTACAGGGCGTTGAAGGCTCCCGAGATGTTGGCCAGCCCGTATTCCTGGCGTTGTCCGAACAGCCGGACGCCTGCCGTGAACCACTTCGTGACGTCCGCTTCGAGGTTGGTGCGGAAGTTCACCTTCTGGGTCGAGGAGTCGATGCCGAACCGCCCCATGACGCCCTGATTGTCGAGGTAGCCCAGCGAGAGCAGGTAGCGGATCTTCTCCGACCCGCCCGAGATCGAGAGGTTGTGCTCCTGGGAGTAGCCGTTCTCGAAAATCTCGTCGAACCAGTCGGTGTTGGGGTAGAGCGCGAAGTTCGGGACGCCGTTTTCACCGACCCCGTAGGGATCGGCCGACTTCTCCCGCCAGAGGTCGATGTTCGACTGGGAGAAGATGCGCGAGGTCCCGATGTTGTCGCACGACTCGTTGATAAGCTCCATGTGCCGGGCGTAATCCGAAACGAAGTGCAGGTCGTTGTAGGGCATTTGCAGGATGCCCTTGTAGGAGTAGCTGATCTGGGCTTTCCCGGACGAGCCGTTTTTCGTGGTGATGAGGATGACGCCGTTGGCGGCGCGCGTTCCGTAGATCGAGGCCGAGGCGGCGTCCTTGAGCACCGAGATCGACGCGATGTCGTTCGGGTTCACGTTGTCCATGCTCCACTCCACGCCGTCCACGAGCACCAGCGGGCCGTTGGCGCCGGAGGTGAACGAGCCGTCGCCGCGGATGCGGATCGTCGCGTATCTTTCATATTGGTCTATTGGGTCGTTTAATTCTGAATATGCATTTCCATATTCTCTACCACCAATAAATATTTCAAATCTTTCTGTTAATCTTGGGTCTTTTGGACTTCTTTTTGCAAGTGGTGAAATTTCTACTGGGTAATCATATATAAATGTTGGTTGTATTAATGTTTTTTCTACATATTCATCAAAGAATAAGCTAATTACATCTCCTCTTGTTTCTTTTGTTGGATCTGGAATTTCTAATCCTCTTTCTTTTGCTAATGCAACAGCTTCTTCGTCTGAATTAATTTCGTTGAAGTCAACTCCACAAGCTTCTTTGATACTGTCTATCATAGTAATTCTTTTCCATCCTGGTGTTAAGTCTATATCTTGACCTTGATATGTTATTTTTGTTGTTCCTAAAACTTTCATGGCACATTTTGTGAATATTTCTTCTGTTATGTCCATCATATCGTTGTAATCTTGATATGCTGCATATAATTCTATTGATGTAAATTCAGGATTATGTCTTATGTCCATTCCTTCGTTTCTGAATATTCTTCCCATTTCATATACTTTGTCATATCCACCAACTATTAATCTTTTTAAGTTTAATTCTGTTGCAATTCTTAAATACATTGGTAAATCTAATGCATTGTGATGTGTTATAAATGGTTTAGCTGTTGCTCCACCTGATATTGTGTTTAATATTGGTGTTTCAACTTCTAAATATCCTTTTTCATCCAATATTCTTCTTATTTCTGTAATTATTTTACTTCTTGTTTCAAAAGTTTTCTTTACTTCTGGATTCATTATTAAATCTACATATCTTTGTCTGTATCTTAAATCTGGATCTTTTAATCCGTGGAATTTTTCTGGTAATGGTCTTAATGATTTTGAAAGTAATGTTACTTCTTTTGCATGTACAGAAATTTCTTCTGTTCTTGTTTTAAATACAAAACCTGTTATTCCAATAATATCTCCAATGTCATATGTTTTAAATGCTTTGTAACTTTCTTCTCCTAAATCGTTTATACTTACATAACTTTGAATTTTTTCATCACTATCTAATATTGTGCAGAATGATGCTTTTCCCATTATTCTTTTTGCTATAATTCTTCCAGCTACTGTTACATCTTTTTGTTCAAATTGTTCATAATTTGCTTTTATTTCTCCAGCTGAATTTGTTCTGTTAAATTTTGTTATTTCAAATGGGTCTTTTCCTTCATCTTGTAGTTCTTTTAATTTATCTCTTCTTATTTGCATTAGATGGTTTATATCTAATTCTTCTACTTCGTTATTATTATTATTTTCGCTCATTTTATTTTCTCCTTCCGAGGGATTGAGGGACGTTCCTTTTTCTCCCCTTTTGCGGGGACTAAGGGACACTCCTCATAATCCTCTTTTTTTCATTTTATTTTTAAAAGGTTATATTTTTGTTTTTGTCAAAAATATATTACTCGTACCACTCAAGTTCCCAGTCACTGATTTTAACTGTATCACCTTCACATACGCCAAGTTCTTTAAGTTTATCTTCAATTCCCATATTCTTTAAACATTTTTGGAAATAGTACATAGATTCATTGTCTTCGATATTGATTCTACCCATAAGTCTATCAACTGCTCTACCTTTAACATAGAAGATTCCGTCTTCTTCGTATGCTTCCCATTCTTGGTCTTTGTCTTGCAATGTATATACTACTCTGTCTTCAATTTCAACTAGTTCTTCTTTTGGCAATGTTTTTAGAACTTCTGTAACATGGTCTATTAACTGTTCAACTCCTTCACCTGTAACTGATGATATTTTGAATAGTTCTAGTTTTTCTTTTTTTGCTAGTTTTTCTAGCTTTTTTAAGTTTGTATCATCTTGCATGCTGTCTATTTTTGTTGCAACTAATATCTGTTTTCGTTTTACCAACTTCTCACTATATTTTGCAAGCTCTTGGTTGATTGTATTATAGTCTTCAATTGGATCTCTTCCTTCTTGTCCAGATACATCAATGAAGTGTAATAGCAATCTTGTTCTTTCAACATGTCTTAAAAATTGAATTCCTAGGCCTACTCCTTCACTTGCACCTTCTATAATTCCTGGTATATCTGCTATTACAAATCCATCACCATTTTTTGTTTTTACAACTCCTAGATTTGGATTTATTGTTGTAAAGTGATAGTTTGCAATTTTAGGTCTTGCATCTGTTACTGTTGATAAAAATGTTGATTTCCCCACATTTGGAAATCCTAGTAAACCTACATCAGCCAACAATTTTAATTCTAATATTAATTCTTTTTCTTCTCCTTTTTCTCCGTCTTCAGAAAATCTAGGAGCTTGTCTTGTAGGTGTTGCAAAGTGTGAGTTTCCTCTGCCACCTCTACCACCTTTTAATATTAATTCTGTTTGGTTTGGTTTAGATAAATCTGCAACAACTTTTCCTGTTTCTGCATCTTTTACAACAGTTCCTATTGGAACTTTGATATATAGGTCTTCTCCATATTTGCCATTGCAACGGTTTCCACTTCCGTTTTCTCCGTCTTTAGCTTTAAATTTTCTGTTATATCTAAAATCAATTAGTGTGTTTTTGTCTTTGTCGACTTGAAAATAGATGTTTCCACCATTTCCTCCGTCTCCTCCATCAGGGCCACCTGCTGCTACATATTTTTCTCTTCTAAATGTTGCAGCTCCGTTTCCTCCGTTTCCTGATTTAATCATTATTTTTGTATAATCTGTAAACATTTTTCATCTCCTCAATGTCTTTTATATATAATTTTATCTTTTAGTCTTTTAACTAATGTTAATGTTCAAAATTTTTTAACCTCGGTTCCTTTGGGACATTTTTGTCCAATTAGAAACGTCCCAACTGGTTTAATAATCTAGCATCATTGCTTTTTTTACTTTCTTCATTGTTTCTTTTGCAACTTCTCTTGCTTTTTCAGTACCTTCCATTAGGATTTTGTCTACTTCTTCTGGATGTGCTTCATAATATGCTCTTTTTTCTCTAATTGGTCTTAATTCTTCTATTATGTTTTTAGCTAGTTGTTTTTTACATGCTACGCATCCACGTTTTCCTGCTTTACATTCTTCACATACTGTTTTTACTTCTTCTTTTGGTGTGAATAAGTTGTGGTAGTATGCTACCATACATATATCAGGATTTCCTGGGTCGTCTTTTTTTATTCTTGCTGGGTCTGTTACTGCACTCATAACTTTTTTTGTTATTTCTTCTTCACTGTCTGATAGATATATTGCATTTCCTAGTGATTTACCCATTTTCTCGTTTCCATCTAAGCCTTTTATTCTTTTAGAATTTGATAGTACTGCTTTTGGTTCTTTTAATACTCCTTCTCCATATATGCTGTTGAATTTTCTAACTATTTCTCTACATTGTTCAATTAGTGGTAGTTGGTCTTCTCCAACTGGTACTAGTTCTCCTTCAAATGTTGTTATGTCTGCTGCTTGGCTTACTGGGTAGCCTAAAAATCCATATGTTACACTTTCTCCAAATATATCTCTTTTTTGTGCTATTTCTGTTTTTACTGTTGGGTTTCTTTCTAATCTTGCTATTGTTACCAAATTTGAATAAAATACTGTTAGCTCTGCTGTTTCTGGTATCATTGATTGTATATATATTGTTGTTTTTTTAGGATCTATTCCTACTGATAGGTAATCCATTGCTACTTCTCTTACGTTTTTTCTTACTTTTTCTGGATTGTTAAAATTGTCTGTAAGTGCTTGTACGTCTGCTATTAATATATATGGATCATATTCTGGATTGTTTTGCATTTCTACTCTTGTTTTTAATGATCCAAAATAGTGTCCTATGTGTAGTTTTCCTGTTGGTCTATCTCCTGTTAATACTCTCTTTTTATTCATCTATTTGTTTCTCCTTTTAATTTTTAACATATTATGCAAGATTATATCACATATTTTGTTAAATTTCAAACTTATGTGTACTATTTTTATATATTTTTCTTTGTTTTTTGTTTGTAATTGTTTTCTTTTATATTTATATCATAATACTTTTTATTGTTCAAGTAATTTTTTCATTATAAATGTTCTTTAAACTTTCTATTTATTGATATACCTTGAGAAAAAATTAAGAACTGGCTTTGATAAACCAGTTCTTAAAATTGTTATGTATTTTTTATATAAAATTAAAACTTAATATGCATGGACCTTTGAATTTAAATAGTAGAGTTTATTACTATGGTTACTTAGTTCACTTTCACAATTTTCAATTCTTTTTTCGTCATTTTCGAACTTATCTTTGTGTTCTTTTAATATTGTTTCTTGACTTTTTAATAGTGATTCCTGACCTTTAAATAATGCTTCTTGGCCTTTATGCAATGAATCTTGTCCCTGTCTTAATCCGTGTACTTCTTTTATTAATTCTTTTTGTACTTTAAATAACTCATCTTGTCCTTGTTTTAATCCTTTTACGTCTTTAGATAACTTATTTTGTCCTTTGAACAATTCTTCTTGTCCCTGTTTCAAATCTTTTACATTTTGGAATAGTTCCTTTTGACCTTTGGATAGTTCTTCTTGTCCTTGTTTCAAATCTTTTACATTTTGGAATAGTTCTTCTTGGCCTTGTTTTAAATCTTTTACATTTTGGAATAGTTCTTCTTGGCCTTGTTTTAAATCTTTTACATTTTGGAATAGTTCTTCTTGGCCTTGTTTTAAATCTTTTACAT
>OGPE01001187.1_pt1 | contig 17531 bp, 9 predicted proteins | sample 1552881 | NCBI WGS metagenome assembly OGPE01 (sample SAMEA2580236, study PRJEB22360) | human gut metagenome | biome: human gut; feature: human-associated habitat; material: faeces | place: Denmark | collected 2008/2010 | reverse complement strand
AATGTTATTACAATCATTTCTTATTTATCAGTACGGAACGGAGCAACCGGAAGTCCGGCAGTTCCATAAAGATTACACTCCGGATTATCCGCCCATCCGTAACGTGCCGCAATGGGTATTTCCACTTCCGGTGATTCAAGGATAACCTCTTTTCCCTGGATAGTAGCAGTTGCCTGATAAAACACCTGATCTGGTCCGGCAATAATGAATCCTTTGGGTTCGCCTGTCGCAGTCTTCACCTCACAATCGAAACTAAGTATCAGTTTATTTCCCGAAATACGGTATTCCTGAAAAGCCGGTACATCATACGTGCCCCTCTGATAAGTATTTGCCAACGACAGGAGAGCCAGCCGTCTTCCCACTTCCTGTTTGTTTTTTGGGTGAATATCATGCGCTACACCAAGATCAATAGCCGATACCATACCCGTGCCTTCCATAGAAAGTGCATCAGACTGTGCTTCACGCAATGCAGCCCATTTCGAATCGGGTTGTATCTCCTGACTACGCAAGTAATTTGCCAACTGCACAAAATAGAAAGGCAACTCCTGTTTCCATTGTTTCCGCCAGTCGGCTATCAGCGACTGAAAAAGAAGGGAATACTGACGGGCACGGCCTACATTAGCTTCGCCCTGATACCATATAACTCCTTGCATACTCAATCCCACCAAAGGATTAACCATAGCATTATAAAGTAATGAGGGATAAGCATTAGGCCCATATTCTACAAAATCGAAATCGGAATTTGAAGCTGAAATTTTATATTTCCATTTTCCGGATAAAGGAATAGTCTTATCCCCGACCTTCAAATAAATTTCATTCGCCGGGCCATACAAACCTCCACCGCCTCTATAATCCGATATTTTTAAAGTAATCTCATTCAATTCTTTCAAGACACCGGCAGGAACACTGTATAGGCGTCGCACGTCGTAACCGACGGTCTCTCCTATTTTTTGTCCATTAATCCATGTAATATCATCATCGTCAATCACATGCAAACTCAAAACCGCCTCTTTCCCTATATAATTCTCCGACAATGTAAAACGACAGGTTTGCCACACCACTCCATCGAGAGAGACCAGTTCTTCTTCGGACCATAGTCCGGGAACACTCACTTCTTTCCAATCGTCTTTGGAATACGAAGGCAAATACCACTTTTCAGAAATACCCGGTTCGGCTTTCATCGATTCGACAAATTTAGCTCGATTTTCATCGCTACGGCGAACGTATTCCTCGAATTGCGAAGAACGCATACGATCTTGCAATCGTTTGTACTTGGGGAACTTGTCGATAGCGTCCATACTCATCCAGCTTTCAATATCGGTTCCACCCCACGAAGTATTGATAAAACCGATAGGAACACCCAATTTCCGGTATAACTCACGGGCGAAGAAATAACCTACTGCCGAAAAATCACCGGCACTCCCCGAATCACATACTCTCCACTCACCCTGCAAATCGGAAAGCGGACGATGCGACATCTCTTGTTTCACATTAAACGAGCGCAAAAAAGAATAATTCTCGGCGTCTGCAATCTCTTTTTCGGCATTCATCGCAGCATGTAAACGGAACTCCATATTGGATTGCCCGCTACATATCCAAACTTCGCCCAGCAAAACATTGTCGAAAGCGAGGCGTTCTTTTTTCCCTTTCACGATTAACGTATAAGGGCCACCGGCCTCCATAGGACGTAAAGTTGCGTACCATTTACCCGATGCATCGGCACGGACACTCGTCTTCTGCCCATTCAGTTCGACAGTAACTTTTTCTTTCGGGCTCGCACTCCCCCATAAATTGATTGCCTCGTTTCGCTGTAAAACCATGTGGTCGGCAAAGATGTGAGGCATGGAAAGTTCGGCCGAAAGCCTTGCAGAAAACGTTCCACATAGGAAAACCAATATCAAAAACGAGAAAGCCTTTTTCATATAAATATCGATTAAAGATTAATGTGTTGCAGTCTCTAATTTAAGTTTATGACTCCCCGTAAAGAAGATCGTATCGCCGTTATACGTCACATTGTCTTCCAACGGGGTAAACATCGCCGACACACATTCGGGCAAATCGAACTCATAAAGAATATTACCCTTGTCGTCCCGTTTCCACGAAGTCGAAATGCAACCGTAAGGTGTCTCATGTTCGATTTCGAGATAGTCCAAATTTTCGGGGAAATACGGACGTAATGAAACATGCCGGAAAGCCGGGTTCGATTCATCGATTCTCAAACCACCCAACGTTTTATACAACCATGCCCCGATCTCACCGAACATGATATGATTCAACGAATTATCGATAACGACATCGATTCGCCAATTTTCATGTAAGGTCGTCGCCCCGTTCTTTATCCAATACCCCCAAGAAGGATATGTTTCTTGTGTAGCCACCCGATAGGCTGTTTCGGGATAACCGTTATCAGATAAGGCTCCGAGGAGAGCTTTACTACCCAGCAACCCTACATCGATATGGCACGAATCCTGTACGACTCTGCGGTTCAACTGCTCTGCCACTTTCTCCCTATATCCATCAGGAACAATATTCCAATAAAGAGGCATAGCCAACTCTGTTTGAGTACCCGATGCATAAAGACCGGTCTCTCTGTCCAAATAACGGTCGTTGATCGATTCTTTTATCCTATCGGCAAGCGCTTCGTAATAAACCGCATCATCGACATAACCGAAGAGTTTAGCAGCTTTCGCCATAATAGATACATCGGTATAATAATAAATAGAAGTAGTCAAAGTCACATCGCTTTTACTTCTCACCGGGATCCAATCGCCAAGTCCCCAATCGGTCAAGTTATCTTTGGAAATAGACTCGATATAAGCTACATATTTCTTCGCCGAAGGATACATACGCCGCATAAGAGTCTCATCACCATAAAAACGGTAAATTTCCCACGGGATAATGATCGACGCGCTTGTCCAATCCACGCCATTCGCCCAATCGAATCCCCATACCGAAGTCGGTACGATACAAGGATAAACACCGTTTTCACGTTGCTCGTCTATAAAATCGAGCAACCACTTCTCATAAACCGTAATCGCATCGAAATTATACAAAGCCGTCTCTATGGCAATGTGTGCATCGCCCGTCCAACCATTTTTCTCCCGTTGCGGACAATCCGTAGGATAACCGAACAAATTATCCAAATAGGAATTATTGGTGGCCGTCCATATTTTGTTCAACAAATCGGACGAGGAACGAAACCGTCCTATCTCCGGCACATCGCTGTGCATCTTCAATGCTACGATACTATTTTCATCGAGTGCTATCGGTTCGGACGAAGTCACCTCTACATATTGGAAACCCTTATAATTGAACTTAGGAGTAAATCGAGTCTCCCCGTCCCTCAATATGACGATATCCGTTTGAAACGGGTCACTGTCGTCGGTCGGACGATAATGGTAATCGATATTCGCTAAATTCACCGTACCGTCTTCATTCAGCATCTCCCCATGTTTCAATCGTAAAACAATGCCCGCTTTCCCCTCTACCGAAAGTTCCACCGTTCCCGCCATATTCTCAGGGAAATGATAGACAAAACAAGTATCGTTTATTTTTACAAACCGTGAAGCGTCGTGACGGACGATTTCCTTCACCGGCACAGTTAATTGAGCCTCTATTCGCTGGGTAGGAGCAGATACTTCCTTAGCATTTTTCCATTGTGAAACATCGATTCCCGATGTATTCCAACCCTCGATTTCCTGCCGTGCATCATAGTGTTCCGCCGTATAAATGCTGTTGAATATCACAGGACTGTCGGTCGTTACCCAGCTGCTATCGGTCGATATAGTTTCGATACTTCCGTCGGCATACTCGACTCGTACTTGCATAATAAATGCAGGGCGGTTACGCCACGAGGCTTTATCGAAAAACCAAACTGCCGTGGATTGATGATTATACCACCCGTTTCCCAATTGTACCCCGATGACGTTCTCTCCCTCCGACAAATTGGGCGTTATATCATACATAACCGATAATACCCTTTTGTCGAAATGAGTGTACATAGGATCCAAAAAATGGTCCCCTATGCGTGAACCATTTACAGAAAGTTCATATAAACCGGCAGCAGCGATAACCGCATAAGCATGTTTTACGTTTCTCCTCACTTCGAAATCCTTTCGGAAATAAGGAGACGGGCGATAATCCTTATCATGGCCATCGCTAATCCATCGTGCATCGCCCCATTCTTGGGGAGACATCATACCTGTGGTGAACGACGACAGCAGTGAGCAAACAAAGCGATTCTCTCTTTTCGTTTTATATCCGACTTTCCAATAATATTTAGTCCAAGATTGCAGCGAATCGCCGGCGTAAACGATCCTGCGAATATCACTCGGAAGCTCGCCGCTATCCCAACATTGGCCAGAGCCGTTTATCACTGCCATACTATCGGCAGAGACCCATACCCGACAAGACTTTACCGAATCTGTCTTCACGACGGGGATTTTCCACGACAATCTCGGCGAAGACATATCGATTCCCAACGGTTCCGACAAATATTCACACATTAAGGAATACGGAGCCTCGGGACTTGTACTGCAAGCCGCCAATATACAACCTGATAATATGCTCAATCCGTAACTAAATACCCTGTTCATCATCGCTTATATCTATATAATTAGATTTTATTTTGTTCGGCAATCTCACGGCGATTCTCCAAATCGGAAGAAATCTCGGACAATCGTTTTTCGCTCAAAGGATACCTCGAAATAAAAAGTGCCGATATTCCGGTCGCTATGGCCGGGAATATACTCACCATCAAACAAATCCCGGTCAATGCCGATTCTGATTGTATCATATTGGCCTCGAACCCGAAATAGAACAACAGCCAACCAGTCAAAGAGCCACCCAATGTCCACCCCAATTTCTGAGACATCGACGATGATGAAAAGATAAGGCCCGTAGCCCGACGCCCGGTCTTCCATTCCGAATAGTCCGATATATCGGCATACATCGACCACAGCAACGGAGAAACAATACCGGCACAAATACTAATGATGATTTGCAACGCCAATATTCCATAAATGCCGTCTTTGGGTAAGAAATAGAATAGGATACTGAATATGGTAGCCCCTACCGTCGCCGTCAAAAAAGTATATTTTTTACCCATCAACCGTGTAAACGTAGGAACCAACATAATACCCAATATGTTAGCAGCTTGTCCCAAAACAAGATAAATGGTGATGAGCGTAACCGAAGCACTCATAAAGGTGAAAGAGAACGTGTCGGAGGCCTCTACATAATATTTGAAATAATAGACTGCCGAGCCGTCTCGTAAAGAATTAAACCCGATAACCATGATACCGGCCACCAAAAGAATCCACCACGGTTTGTTCGTAGCCAAATCTTTCACATCGTCTTTCAAAGATGTTTTCTCTTCTTTGATAGGCTTTACCCGTTCTTTTGTCCACGAAAAAGTAAGGAAAAACATAATAGCCGCCAATATGGCAAAAACGACGGCCGCCATTTGCCAACCGAATGCCTGTGACGGAACGCCGTCGACTATTTTCATTTTGCTGAATATATCGACCAACGGCTCTATCAGGAACAACACCAAAATACTCCCCCCGAATGCAAAAGTCATTCGGTATGAAGACAATGATGTACGAGTCTGCGGGTCGGGCGACATTACCCCTAACAACGAAGCGTATGGCACATTGACAAACGAATACACCATCATCATGAGCGTATAAGTGACATAAGCATATACGATTTTCGATATTTCGGACTCTCCACCCCATGACGAAAAAGTCAATATGCCGCATAACCCGAAAGGTATGGCTCCCCATAACAAATAAGGGCGGAATTTTCCGAAACGAGAGTGCGTACGATCACCTAAAATCCCGATAAAAGGATCGAGGAATGTATCCCAAATACGGGTAATCAAGAACATGGTTCCCACTACCGCTGCCGAGATTCCCACCACGTCGGTATAGAAAAATAACAAATACATGGTGAAGAGCTTCCAAAACATGGAAGAGGCGGCATCACCCAGACCATACCCTATTTTTTCCCTTAATTTTACGTGTTCCATGATATCTTATTTCAATATTTTTTTATTATGATCGACCATAGCGATAATAGTCCGTACCGATTCTATCGAACGCAATCCGTCGGCAGGCGTATGCAAGCAATAATCCACCAAACGGTCTACTGTCGATTCGGCAACGTGCATACGCGTATCGGACGAAGCATAGTATATGTACACTTTCCCGTCTTCATCGGCAATCCAACCATTGGAAAACAAAACATTCGAAACATCTCCTATGCGTTCTTCATCGACCGGGGCCATGAAATATCCGGCAGGCTCTGCAATCATTTTGGTCGGATCCTCCAAAGAAGTCATGTAAAGATAGAGCACATAGCGCAATCCGGCAGCACAACAACGAACCCCATGAGCAAGATGCAACCACCCTTTTTCAGTCTTAATCGGGTGAGGACCCTCTCCATTTTTCACTTCTTTAATCGTATGATATTCCCGTTTATTGATAATTACTTCGTCGTGTACCTCTGCATGGCAAATATCATCGACCAAAGCCCAGCCTATGCCTCCACCATTTCCCGTATCGATGAAACCGTCTTGCGGACGGGTATAAAGAGCATATTTCCCATTCACGAACTCGGGATGCAAAACGACATTACGCTGCTGGCTGCGAGTCTTTAAATCGGGAAGACGCTCCCACGTTTTCAAATCTTTTGTCCGGGCAATTCCGGCCGAAGCAACTGCTGCCGACAAATCTCCCGGACGTGCATTGGGATCTTTGCGTTCGGCACAAAAGATACCGTAAATCCAGCCATCTTCATGTGCAGTAAGACGCATGTCATACATATTGGTATCGGGAATATCTGTTTCGGGCATCAAAATAGGATAGTCCCAAAAACGAAATCCGTCCACCGGGCTATCACTCTCGGCCACTGCAAAGAAAGACTTACGATCATCGCCTTCCACTCGCACCACCAAGTAATACTTTCCGTTCAATTTAATAGCACCCGAATTCATCGTTGCATTGATACCGATACGCTCCTCCATATAGGGATTGGTTTTCTCGTCGAAGTCATATCTCCAAATCAAAGGAGCATGTTCGGCAGTCAACACAGGATACTTATATCGAACGTAAACCCCGTTATTTTTATTGCATTTCTCGTTTTTTCTTGAAATAAGAGCCTCATACTCTTTTCTCAATCTCTCTAACTCTTGTACCATAACCATATAATATCTTAATAAATAATCTTATAATCAACGGGCTATCAAAACCCAGTCATTTCCTCGTCCTTGTGTTGGCGATACGACTTCAAAAGCCTCACTTGTCTCGATATTTTTATAAAATATTAGTTCCCCGTTACGCGGATTAACCCACTCCAACCGAACGTTTTTTCGTTGAGTCCAACCGGACAGATTTACCGTTATGCTGTGACCATAAGGCATATAAAATAAAACATAATCTTTTCCACCGTATGCCACAGCATAATCGTCATCGGTCTGTTCCGGTCGCTCTATCAAATGTTGCAATGGTCTTCCTCGGAAAAAATCGATAGCCTCACACAATTTTCTGAAATGTATCATATCGCAAGCCCCGGCTAAATCCAGACTTTCTTTCCAAGTTGTTTGCGCATCTATCATCGGAGAATACTTATCGGAATACATCTGCCACACTTCATTACAACCGTAAGTATATCCGCAAGCTCCGCTAAACATACTTTGATACAATGTCATACGGACATCGAAATCATCGAATCTACCATTCTCCGATTTAAAATCGATAGGTATATTCTCATACCGAGGCTCCCCATCTAAGACTGGTTTGATCGGCTGTTTCTGTAAATCGCTCAGTAGCAATCGCCTATATATGGCATAATCGCGTTGAGCATGTCCGCTTTGGAACATATTGAAATCGAGCCAAGTCTCATCATGGAACCAAAAAGAAGAAGAATGTTCTCCTTGCGGGTGGTAAGTCATTAAATGCCGTTTATCACACTCCTTAATGCCCTCGGCCATCGCTTTCCAAACGGTAAAGTTCTTACCCTCTCCGCTACGGTCTCCGCCGATAATCCATATAATATTGGGAGTGTCGGCATATCGACGTCCGAGCCATCGGCCGTACTCACGAGCATTCGCCTCGTCGAATATCTCTGGTCCCGCACCCCATTGTTTATCCACTTTATCACCCCACGTAGGAAGTAATCCCACATAAAGCCCTTTCTCCCCGGCTATTTCTAAAACACGATCTACCCACTTGAAATAATCAGGATCGGGAGTAGACGGAGAACCGTTTATCAATGGCCTGTTAATCCCGTCCGAACCATCGAGCTCGGACAATATAACCGTTTGAATCACCGTAAACCCTTTGGCTCGACGATTTTCCATATACAGTTCCACCTCCGGTTCGTTCAATCGATAAATCAACTCCCAAGCCGTATCTCCCAAATAGAGAAACGGAGTTCCATCGGTATGTTGCAAAAAACGCCCGTTGGGAGACACACACAAGTCTCCGTGAGAAAAATCGACCGATTTACCCGACCAACTATCCGCTCGTACTTCGACAAGAGCCGGGACAATCCATGCAAGAAACAATATGAATACATGCCGGGGCATATTGATCTTATTTTTGCGTTGTCAAATATTTACCCACTACTTCCATCTGCGGACGGTCTTTCCCGTCTACCGGAGTAATCGCCATAAATTCGTCTTTCGGCCACCACGGTCCGGCAGCCCAATAACAACCGTTTATATCGTTTTCCTGCAAGTAAGACAGAAATTTATCCAATACAAGGTTCCAACGCGAATCACTATCGGGAATACCATACTCACCGACCATGCCTTCGAATTTATTGGCTTTCAGCCATTCCACAAAGGGACGCACACGGTCTATACCCTTTTCAAGATAGCAAGAATCTTCATCATATCCACGTTTGTAAGTACCGGAAGCATCGGCATCGAAATAGACATGCGCCTCGAATGCCAACTTATCGGCAGGATCTTTCAAATATTTCAACGTATCGCTAAGTTCAACCCAACGTTCAGCCGAACTCCAATGATTGCCCCCCACCATAATACGAGTATCCATATCGACCGTACGAATAGAGTCAATACACAATTGCGCCATCTCGAACCAAGTCGTGCAAGAATCCAAATCATGAGGTTCGTTCATTAACCCATAAGCATAAATATTGTCAAATGATTTAAATTCCGTAGCCAGCGATTTCCAGAACGAAGCCAAATGTTCCGGTGTCAACCCGTTTGTCCCGATAATCGTATGCTCGCCATTCATATAACGACGGCAATAGTTATGCAAGTCCAACATGACAACCATGTCTCGCTCTGCTGCCGCAGCAACAAATTCTTTCATTTTGTCGAGATCATGACGATTCAGTTCTCCGTTCAATTCATATTGTAAACGTTCCCATTTAAATGGAAAACGCACTAATTTCAATCCCTTCTCATTCCAATAATCCAAATCGGAAGCCTGAGGATAGGTATAATCGGTATTATATACACCCGGAAAATTGGAACCGAAGTCGGCACAAGCCATATTCACACCATAAGGTTTACCTTCCGTTTTAGCTACCTTATTGCTACAACTGCACAATAACAAACCTAACGCAACTACAAAAACTACTCTTTTCATACAATATCTGTTTTCCTAATTTATATTCCAACCTTTCACGCAAACCGGATAATCGACATTCACCTCAATAATTTGCGACTCTCCCGGATCGAGCCACAAATAATTTTTCGACGCGATAAATTCATGTGCATATCCGGGAGATTCCACATAGACACCTATGGCCGGCAGTTTCCCGACATTCGTCACCGTTATCTGTCGCCCATCTCTCTTCATGGTAATCTCTGTACGAGGCATCGACATAATCACCCCTCGACGAACTTCATAATTGGTAAAATAATAATTACGAGATAATCGTTTACCCTCCGAACAAACATCGACAACAAAAAACAACATGGTCGATTTCGTCTGTGCTCGATTCAAATTGAGATTACCCAATTTTTTTACGGTTTCCAATTCGCCATGCCCATCGAACTCCCGACATACGACAGTATCCAATCGATCATTATAAACTGTCACCGATACCGTGTAATCTTTACCGTTCAACCGACGGCAATCATCGAGCAAATACAACGGCAACGATACTTCTTGGCTCGACAAATTCGTCCGGTCGAAAAGCAAAACTCCCGTCAATGGTGCAAAAGATTTCTGCACGAAATAATGTACCGGTTTAATCGCTCCGTAGTAATCGACACTCGACCAAGAGACACCCGGATAATTATCGTTCATCTTGTAATAAAGAGCTCCGGTTGTTTCGGGCCACAAAGTACGAGCCCGTTCCAACGTATGCCTTACTCCGACAACTTGTGCGAGCTGAGACCCCGTAATAAATTCGGCCAATGTGGTATCGGGCATGAAGTATCCCGAATATTGCGAGAGCTTGCCAAACTCTCCCATTGTCCCGAAAATAGGAGTATGATGGCGGAAATGATCGCCCGGACGAGACGGCCATCTATCTTTCTCTTCGGCCAAATAACGTCTCACACTCTCTATATGCGGTAGAGAAGCAATTCCGAACTCTCCCCAAAACGGAGAAGTCATATTTAAATTATGATTCAAATGAGCATCGTCCCACCAGCAATTGTAATTATGATCGCTGCCGCCCCATGCCTCTCCTCGGTGAAACGGGCGGGAACCATCGAGCTCCAAGCTCAAACGCCCCATCATATCGATAGCCGGCCCGAAAGGTTTATCCGATTCGTTACCGGCGCCCCACATAACCAAAGAGGGGTGGTTTCGGATACGTTTCATATTCCTCACTACCGTCTCCTGTAACATATCGAACGGTTGCGTATTATGGCTGTTCCACGCCGTAGGCCACTCTTGTATCACCATAATGCCATACTTATCGCACAATTCATAAAAATCATCGGTTTCGGGCAATCCTCCACCCCACGCTCTCATCATCTGAATATGCTGACTTTTAGCGATACTTAACAAGCGGTCATATTTTTCTCGCGAAAAATCCATCAAAGCATCCATCGTACACCAACCGGTTCCCTTCACAAACATAGGTTTACCATTAATGACGAAAGTCCAATTATAACGGTCTTCTCGCTCGCCTCCCGGAAACGGAGCCATGTCGATCGTACGAATACCGAACGATGTCTTTTCCACATCGGGGCGAGCTCCGTTACGAGGAATAAATGCGACTGTCATATCGTAAAGAGACTGTTCTCCCATATCATTAGGCCACCAAAGGCGGGGAGCATCTATTTTGAAATCGAATGAAAACTGTTCGGTTTTCTTCGACGAATTAATTTCATGTTCAAAGAATTGAGGAGCACCTTCAAAATTTTTAGGCACAACCCTAATTTGTAATTTACCTTTTAGCGGTGCATTTATTTTTTTGAGAGTCACTGCCAACCGCATATCGCCCTGCAAAGAACGGGTCGATACAAAAGGCGCCTCTATTTCCACCGGAGCCTGTGATTCCAGTTTTACCGAACGCCAAATTCCCAATGACGGAATTTGAGCATAGTGCCAACCATAAACACAATTAAACACCACGGTATACTTCCAACTTTCATTAGCGTTAGGAGGCCAATTCCCTAAAAACATCTGGGGAATCGGATCGAGTTTCACCACAAGCGTGTTCTCCTTTTTCAAATATTTCTTCACAGCGAAATCGGGTCCTCCGAACATTCCCTCGTGAGAACCCAGTTTTTTCCCATTCAGCCAAACGGTACAACGATTCGCTACACCGCCGAATGAAAGAATAGGATTTTCAAGCGGTTCATTCAATGTAAATTTTTTACTAAACCACCATGTCTTGTAACTCTGTTGCTCGGCAATCGAGTCATTTTGCCCGATATAAGGATCGGGGATAATACGATTCATCAACAATGCAGTATGTACACTTCCCGGTACAACAGCCTCCACGGCATCGGTCCAAACGTCTTTAAGACGTAATTTTTCATCGCCACCCTCGGCCATGAGCCATGTTCCGTCGAGAGAAAAATACTCTCGATTTCGAACTGTATCGACCGACGAAACCGGAATCATCGAGATTCCCGGCAACTCCGAGAGAATGTATTTCGCAGCAAAACTTTCCCTATCTATTTCGTCTAAGGATTTCCCGGCTTGAACGGGAAATCCTGACAAAATAGACACTAAAATAAGAGAACTACCTGTGATGAATCTTTTCATATTTCTGATTAATATACTTGTACCGTAGTTTTATATTTCAACAACGTTGCCAACTGAGGACGATCTACCGTATAATTATCGGTAGGTTGTACAGCCAATTTATAATCGCCCCAACGAGGACCGGCCGACCAATAAGTGCCATTCACACCGTTTTCCTGCAAATATTTCAAAGCGGCATCGAGAATATCCAGCCAACGACCGTCGTCATCGGGCACACCATACTCCCCTACAAAACCACGTTTGCCGTTTTCTTTCAACCATTCGACGAAAGGCCGCAGACGAGCCACACCGGTTTGAATAGTCGCACCGTCTTCATCGTACGATCTGGAATAATTTCCCGAAGCATCCCAATCGAAATAAACGTGAGCTTGGAAAATCATGTTGTCACAAGGATCAACCAAGTTTTTCAATCCGTCACTCACCTCTTTCCAACGGCTGGCCGAACTATACTCATTACCGCTGATGACCAACATAGTCTCGGTATCGACCTCACGAATGGCATTGATACAAGCCTGTGCAATGGTCTCCCACGGCGTTGTGCGCAACATGCCATAGGGTTCATTCATGATGTCGTACCCCCAGATACATTTGTAATCTTTGAACTCCGCAGCCAATTTTTTCCACACATCGCAGAAGTTCTCAACCGTACATTGAGCATTGCCGATAACAACGAACTGGTTATCGTCAGAGTTCACACCATTGGAATAGACGCAATAACGACCGAAGTTGTGCATATCGAGCAAGACTTTCATGTTCAAGTCCTCGGCTGCTTGCACAAATTCTTTCATCTTGGCCAACTCCGTAGTGATAAGCGGGCCATTCATTTCGCTTTGGATACGCTCCCAACGAAACGGGAAACGAATCATACGCAGTCCCTTCCCCTTGAAATACTCCAAGTCTTTTTTGGTGGGATAGCCATAGTGCGTGCCGTCAACACCGGGATATACATTACCAAACTCGGCTCCCGACATATTCACACCGAAGTATTCGGTATGTTCGGTTCCGCCGCCGTTACCGCCGCCGTCTCCTCCGGGACCATCTTCATTGCCGCAGGAAGTCATTGAAGTCATCAACACGGCAGCAAAAGCAAATGTCAAAATCTTTTTAACCTTCATAAAAATCAAAATAAATAGTGTATCGTTTTAATTATAGTGACAAGCCAGGATTGGGCAATCCCTCCACCCGGCTTATCACAGTTATTTTCAGTCTATTTTTTTAGAAAAGCGGAAGTTGCACATGCTCAGGTCGAAGGCCATGGCGTCGGTCGGCGTGAATACTATTTTCCATGCCGTGTTATCCGGAGCCGGGCTGCATCCATCGGGAATAATCTTATTCTCGCTTACCTCGTCCAAACCTATGCGCATAGTACGCCAGCCGCCATAGGTATTAACCGGAATTCCGCTTGCGCCGGGCATCCACATGTAATCTCCCAAACATATTCTCGTGGTCGAGCCCAGCGGATACGAAGCATTCGTACAAACCTCGAAGCACAAGTTATACGAAGCGGGATCGGCAACCACCTCGGCGGGTACTTGAATGTAGCCGGCCCACAACACCATCCAACCCCAAGCGCCCACATTACTGTGGAAACGCAAGTATTTCACACCCTCGTTCAGCGGCTCGGGATAGCCCTCGCCTTCGGTACCGTCGCACAAGAAATTGGTTGTATGATCGGGGAATTGGCTTGAATGAGTAAAACCACCCGAACCCGGCCAATCGTTGAAGTCGAAAATTTGAAATCCGGGATTCATATACGGGATAGCCACCGGCTCGGCCATCTCACCACCTTGAATGGTCAGGTCGGTATTGGGCTGGGCGTTGGCGGGGATTTGCAACGTAATATCGGTACGAGTAGCATCAATCACGGTACAAATCGCATTGCCTATGCGCACATCGGCCTGCTCGACGGTAATGCCGTAAAGGTCGAAGTTATCGCCCGAAATCACCGTCGTATCGCCGGGATTGGTAAACTCATTTTGCAAACCGTCGATTTTCAACTCAGGAATTGATACCGTGAAAGGTTTTGATACCGAACCGTTCTTGGTCGTGATATAAAGCATATCGGTCACCTCGCCCGGCAATTGGCGGGGCACAGGAGCCAACAACATGTCGTAACGAGCATAAATCTCTTTGGGGTCGACCTCCACATCATTGAATTTGACCGACACTACATTACCGAGATTTTTACCTTCGACGCGCACCATGTCCTCAAAGTCAGCGCCATCGATTTCAAACTCTTTATCGTTGGCCAGCACGATTTTTGTAATCTCAGGAGCTCCGTTGGAAGGGATATCGTCTTTTGCTTTGAGGTCTTCCACTTCCACAACGTCCTGACAGGCGGAAAAGGCAAACAGCACTGCCGCCCACGCAGCCATATATTTTATATTTTTCATTTTTATCAATTTTTCGGTTATACACTAATTAACTCCAACCGGGATTATTGCTCGAAATAGCTTGGTTCGTGAGAACTTCGAGCGTAGGAATGGGGAAGAGCAGGTGTTTCTCGGAACGGCTCTTCACGTTTCCGCACACGTCAGTTCCACCCAGTGCATTCATCGCTTGCAAATAAATACCCCAGCGAATCAAGTCCCAACGGCGATCGCCCTCCATGGCAAACTCCATGGAACGTTCCTCCAAGATAGCCGAGCGCAAAGCCGATTTGGTCGAATAATTTTCGAGTTCGCGCGGCGTTGCATTACTTCTCTTACGCACGTCGTTGAGCAAACCGATAGCCTCGTCATTCGGGCCTTTCAACTCGTTCGAAGCCTCTGCCATAATCAGAATAACATCGGCATAACGCAAGAACGGATAGTTAGCATCTGTACGTTGCAAGGTTTGATCGGTCACTTGCTGGCTGTATTTCGTCGTGAAGGCGAAGAACTGCTCCGAACCGCCCTCGTCGCAACGCCAGCCGGCGGTTACCTCGGAATTATCGAACGGAGCCTCACGATTCATTACCATCTCTTGCCATTTACCGAAGTTGGGGAAGTAGGAACCGCCGCCCCAGCTGGTATCGGAGCCTTCGCGAATCCAGCAGTGCAGCACCCCTTTGTCTACCCGGTAGTCGTTTTCTTCGAAGAGGAGATACCAATGTTTGCTATTACCCACCGTAAGGCTGTTTTCAATGTGCCCTTTTTCGTTTGTCATACCGCAATAGTGGTAGGTAAAGAGGGTTCCGTACAACTCGTCACCCGACTTGGATTGCAGGCTGAACAAATGCTCGCTGCACGTTTTACCGCTGGGAGACCAAATCAAGTCGTAGGATTCCAAGTTGTGCGTACCGTAAACGCCGCCTTTCACATCCTTGGCCACATCGTAGGCCAGTTGATAATACTCTTGCGAATTGAACGACTCGTAACCGGCCACTTGGTCTTTGGCGAAATCCATAGGAACCGGCTCGGTATACACCTTCGTGTTGGTCCCGTTGATGTTCTGCATCACAAATTGCGGACCGGTTTTCACCGTTACGATTTCACCCTCGGGCATGGCAGCCGAAGCAATCGTAGCATATACCTTTGCCAACAGACCGGCAGCTGAAGCAGCACACACGCGACCGGCTTGGAAATTGGTGTCGGTGTTTTTATAAAGCATGTCTTTGGCATCGTCCAACAGCGGAATAATAGTTTGCGTATAGACATCTTTAATAGGTATACGAGGGCTATTCGTATATTGTTGCGACTGGTTCACACTCACCGAATAAACGGGTATATCGCCATAGGCGCGCACCAGCATGAAATAGGCCCAAGCTTTCAAAAAATAGCACTCGCCCAGCACATTATCGCGGTGTCTGGCAGTGAGATTCTTCATCTCATTGATTCGCTCGATGGCTTCGTTGGCCCGATTGATCACAGAGTACATACCCGTCCATACTACGTCACAATGGTTGTTCGAACCTTGAAAGTTACCGTTACCGAACTGGTCGAACTGCCAAGTAGCACCCGACACATTGTCGCAATCGTAGTCGAAAGGACGGGGCATATTCCCGTAACGGAACATGGAGGAGTGCAACGTTTCGTACACACCGGTCGTCCACATATCGGCTCCGTCGTCGGAATCGGGCACATCGTCGGGAGAGATAAAGTCGTAGGGTTTTTCTTCGAGCATATCTTCGCACGAAGTGAAGACCGGCGCTGTCGCCATCGCCAACCCCAACATGGTCACATATATCGATAATCTTTTCTTTTTCATTGTCTTGCAAATTATAACGTTACTTTTACACCTAAACTGAATGTCCGGCTTGCAGGATAAGAATAGATGTCCACACCACGGCGGGAAGCATCCTGACCGAACGTATTCACATCTGGATCATACCAACTGTAACCGGTAATCGTAAACACATTGTTCACCGTACCGAATACCGTCACATTCTCTATTCCTTTGCAAGGAGAACCGAAGTTATAAGCCAAGTTGATGGTTTTAAGTTTCAAATAAGAGCCATCTTCGACGTGACGATCCGAAATTCTCCATTCACGAGTCTGAGCCATCGTGGCACGAGGCCATTTGGCATTCTCGGTGTTATCGGGAGTCCAACGACTTTCATACGCAAACTTGGGTATGTTGCTCACACTCTGCATGGAAATGTTGGTAAGGTTGGCATTGAAGATGTCGTTACCATAAGTTCCCTGGAAGAACAAGCTCAGAGTCAAGTTTTTCCAACGGAAATTACCCGTAAGACCATACGTGAAATCGGGGTTAGTATCACCGATAATAGCACGATCCTCGGTCGTAAGTTTACCGTCACCGTTTACATCGAGATATTTGATTTCACCCACCATACGTTGAGCCTCTACGTCAGAGACGTTGGCATAGAGAGGATCAGCGCGCACCTCGGCAAGATTATCATAAAAGCCGTCTTCTACATAACCCAATATCGCACCGATGGGTAATCCGTTACGTTGAATAAACACCTCTTTGGCACTATACCACAGATTGTTGGCATATTGGTCGGCGGTGAGACCACCGATGCGATTACGGTTGAACGCGATGTTGGCGTCAAAATCCAATCCCCAGTCTTTGGTATCTATGGCATAGAATTGACCGGTAAGTTCGATACCTTCGTTCGTCACATGGCCGAAGTTGGTCCACATATTGGAAAAACCAGTCGAGGAGGGAATCGACACGTATTGCAACAAATCTCTGGTCTTCTTATAGTAGTAGTTCACCGAGAGGGCGATACGGTTTTTCAAGAAACCGAAGTCCAAACCTACGTTATATTGGTCGGTAGTCTCCCATTTCAAATCTTTATTCAACGGGCCTTTACTAGTATCTCCGGCGAAACCGCTGTCGGTAATACCTCCGAAAGGATAGTTTGCCGAACCCAAC
>OGPE01001162.1_pt1 | contig 17795 bp, 22 predicted proteins | sample 1552881 | NCBI WGS metagenome assembly OGPE01 (sample SAMEA2580236, study PRJEB22360) | human gut metagenome | biome: human gut; feature: human-associated habitat; material: faeces | place: Denmark | collected 2008/2010 | reverse complement strand
AGAGTAAGAGTGTGCAGGCGAACCTGTCTATGCTGGTTGGAATGGGTGCATTTGTGGTATTCAATTATGTGGGGCAGAGGTTGGTTGTGTTTAAAAAGTAATTTGTATAAAGTGTGAAAAAAAGATGAAATTTTAATGATTTTGGTTGTAACACTTGTAAAAATTTTATATAATGTTTTCCGTCTAAAAACGAAAAATTAAGTGAAAAGAGAAGAATAATGAAGAAAAAACATAAGATAATCTTAGTTGCAGGGTTGGTTTTAAGCACAATACTGGCGTTGTTAGCATCGCTTCTTGCATTCAGTGCAAAATGGATGTTTAAAACATGGACAAACCTTAGTATGGATGAATTGGTTTATCATCTAACAGCACCGATTGAGGGGACAAACAAAGACATGATACTGAATTATTTACAATCATGTTTAGTACCTACAATACTGATATTGTTAATTGTGATAATTTTATATATTATCTTCTCAAAAAAGAAAAGTTTTTATCTCTATATTGGTGGTGGGGCAGGAATTGCTATTATTGCTTTGATTGTGGCACTTACATATGCATGGAATCAGTTAGATGTTGGAAACTATTTAAAGAATCAAAATGTGGAGTCAGATTTTATTGAACAGTATTATGTGAATCCGGAAGAGACAGTAATTACATTTCCGGAGATAAAAAGAAATCTGATTTATATTTATCTGGAGTCAATGGAAGTGACTTATACCGATGAGAAGAATGGGGGAGCCTTTGATGAAGATGTAATTCCAGAATTAACACAGATTGCGCAAGATAATGAGGATTTTTCGGGTACAGATTCGAAACTTAATGGTAGGTATGCATTTCCGGGAACAACATGGACAATGGCCGCCATGTTTGCACAGACATCCGGACTTCCATTAAATGTTTCGATAGGTCAGAATAACATGGATACTCAGGAAAGTTTTTTGCCAGGGATTACAGCTTTGGGAGATATTTTAGAACAAAATGGGTATAGTAGAACTTTAATGATTGGTTCTGATGCAACATTTGGTGGAAGAGCACTTTATTTTACAGACCATGGAAATTATGATTTGGAAGATTATAATTATGCAATTGAGCAAGGATGGATTCCATCAGATTATAGAGTGTGGTGGGGATATGAAGATGAAAGATTATTTCAAAATGCAAAAAATAAACTGATGGAATTATCTGCACAAGAAGAACCATTCAATCTGACATTGCTTACGGTTGACACACATTTTGAAGATGGTTATGTTTGCGATATCTGTCCAGATAAATTTGGAGATAATCAATATGCAAATGTAATGGCTTGTTCGAGTAAGCAGGTTGCAGATTTTATAAATTGGATTCAACAGCAGGACTTTTATGAAAATACAACAATTGTTATTTCGGGAGACCATCCTACGATGGATAGTGATTTTTGTAATTCAGTTTCTGAAGATTATCAACGCAAGGTATATACAGCTATTTTGAACTCTGCAGTTGAACCACAGTTATCAGAAAGACGAGAATTTTCAACATTTGATATGTTCCCGACAACGCTTGCCGCAATTGGAGCACAAATAGAGGGTGAACGTTTAGGATTAGGAACAAACCTGTTTTCTAAGTTCCCTACATTGACAGAACGAGTTGGATATGAAAAAGAAATAGAAGAACTTCAAAAACGATCAAGTTTTATTGATAATTTGGCGAATATTAATGAAGATGCGGAAGAACTTATGAAGCGTGAGGGTCGTATCCCATCGGCAGAAGTTTGGAATGATGAATATGATGCGGAGAATGGAGTACTTCATATCCATATGGGCTCATTGAGTGGAGTAAATGAAGAAGTTTCAGCCATGGGAATTAAAATATGGATGCAGGATGACCAAAGTGATTTGTCATGGGTTGATTTTTCTGAACAAGATGAAAATGGAGTATACCATGCAGATGTGGATCTTTCTCCGTATGATTATATGTCAGGAAATTATCATATTCAAGCAGTCTTAACATATACTTCAGGAACAGAATACTTACTTGGTGACGAATTGAACGTCAGTATTGAATAGATATGTCATATTTTATTGAAGGTTGTGAATATTATCTATTATTGTTCTTGATTCTTCAATTACGCAATTACAAGATTTCTTTCGCTTCCGGGTGGACAACTCCATTCAAACAGTGTACAATAGGATGGTATATAAGTTTAAGACAACAAAAGAAGGGGTAATTATATGAAAGCAAAGAAATTGGCGGCAGTAGCATTATCACTGTGTCTTACAGTGCCAATGTTCAGCACAATTGTAAGTGCAGCTGATGGTTCTCTGATGTTCTCTGATCCACAGACAAAGGTTGGAGAGGAAGTAAGTGTAGATCTTGTTGTGAGATCCGGTGATTCAGCTGTTGGTGATGCAGATATTACAATGAGTTATGATACTTCTGCACTTCAGTTTGAAAGCGGAGAGGGTGTAACAGCAGACAGTGATGGTAAGCTTACATACTCAGGAAGCGGAGACGGTACAGCAACAGAGCTTCGTACTACAATGAAGTTTAAAGCATTGAAGATGGGAGATACAACGATCACAGTTGACAGCTCAAAGGCTTATCTGTATTCGGATGAGACACTGACATTAGACCAGGGATCTTCCGCAATTAAAATTGAACAGGCAGATGATGGTTCAACAGAAGTTGAGGCAACTGGCAGTACAGCAGCAGGTACGGCTACAGATATCACAGTAAGTGTGAACGGAACAGATTACAATTTTTCAGAAGAATTTGCAACATCTGCGATTCCGGTAGGATACAGTGAGACTACAAAAACATTCAATGGAGAAGAGCACAAGTTTGTTGCTAATGAGGCTGGTGTTACACTTGGATATCTGGTAGATGCTTCCGGAGAAGGAAAGTTCTTCCTCTACAATGAAGATGATTCTACATTTGCTCCGTATACAGAACTGAAGATTTCTGACACAACATCTATTATTCTTTTAGCAGATAATGGAGGAGCAAAACTTCCGGATTCTTACCAGGAAGGGGAACTTACAGTAGCAGATCAGACGTATCCATATTGGGCAAACCCGGAGAATGATCGTTATGATCTCCTGTATGCAGTGAATACAAGAACAGGTGAAAAAGGGTTCTATCAGTATGATTCACAGGATGGAACTTATCAGAGTGTAGATGTTCAGACAACAGACAGTACAAAGAAGGAAGCAAAAGGGATTGTTGGAAAACTGGAGTCGCTTGTAAAAGAGCATCCAATTGTTCTTCTGGCTGGAGGAGCACTCATCGTAGTTGTATTACTTGTTCTTATGATTATGTTTGCAGTAAAACTTGTGCATAGAAATCAGGAACTTGATGATTTGTATGACGAGTATGATATTCCTTTTGAAGATGAAGAAGATGACGAGCCGGTTGCTGCTAAGAAGTCAGACAGAAAGGCGTTTGGACGTAAAAAAGTAAAAGATGATGATTATGACGATGGTTATGATGATGATTTTAATGATGATTACGATGCCTTTGATGATGAGTATGCTGATTATGATTTTGATGATGATTACGATGATGATTATGACGATGAATATGATGCACCGACAGGAAATACAAGAAATTTAGGAAGATCAGCTAAAAAATCAAAAAAAGAAAGAAAATCAGATGATTATGATGTAGATTTCATTGATCTGTAAGTTTAAGAGACAGATGAAAGATACTGGTTAGCTGGTTGAAAAAATATAGACAGGATTAGAACGGATTAAGAAGGAAGTTCTGATCCTGTTTTTCTATCGTTCTTTTCAATCTTTATTAATTGATTATACACAGATTTATCACAATGCGGAGTTACTATGTAAACATCAAAGAAAAAGAATAAACAAGAGAAGAGGTAATCTTTATGGAGAATCAATATAATTATTATAATTCGGATGGAATGAATGGAAACGGACAGAGTGAAACACCATTTCATGATGACAATGGTGGTCAGAAACATCAAGTACCGCATGGTAAGAAACCACAAAAGAAAATTCCCAAAGCAGTGGCAGTGACAGGATTTGCACTATTGTTTGGAGTTGTTTCCAGTGGTACATTTCTGGCATCAAATGTTGTTGGAAGTAAAGTGCTGGGATTGACCGGTGTGACGAAGACTAATACTACGGCAACCAAATCTGTGAATAGCAATGCTTCATTATCCAAATCTTCCAGTGTTGTGACTTCAGATGTTTCAAGTATTGTGGAAAATGTAATGCCATCAATCGTATCAATTACAAATATGAGTGTGCAGCAGGTTCAGGATTTCTTTGGTGGTGTGTCACAGCAACAGAGCGAAAGTGCTGGAACAGGAATCATTATTTCCCAGAATGATTCAGAACTTTTGGTTGTTACAAATAATCATGTAGTAGCAGGAAGCGATACATTAACAGTTACGTTTGATGATGGAACAAGTGTTGAGGCCAATATCAAAGGAACAAACTCAGAGTATGATATTGCTGTTGTGGCTGTTCCGCTTGATTCTATTTCAGATGATACGATGAAAGCAATTTCGGTAGCAACACTCGGAGATTCTACACAGCTAAAGGTTGGAGAGCCTGCGATTGCAATCGGTAATGCACTTGGCTATGGACAGTCAGTAACAACTGGTGTAATCAGTGCTTTGAATCGTTCTGTTTCTGAAACAAACGAGCAGACTGGTGAGACAACAGAGAGTGATGCCAAACTGATTCAGACAGATGCAGCCATTAATCCTGGAAACAGTGGTGGAGCACTTGTAAATGCAAGTGGCGAAGTGATTGGAATCAACTCATCCAAGCTGGTTGGTGATTCTGTAGAAGGTGTCGGATATGCAATTCCAATCAGTGATGTATCCGATCTGATCCAGAATCTGATGAATCAGGCAACAAAGACAAAGGTTGCAGAAAAAGATCAGGGCGCAATTGGCATCAAAGGAATGAGCGTGCCGGCTGAATATTCCAAACAGCTGAATATGCCGGAAGGTGTTTATGTACCAGAAATCACAAAAGGCGGTGGAGCAGAGGCAGCCGGAATGACAAAAGGAAGTGTTATCACAGCAATTGACGGAACAACCGTATCAAGCATGGATGATCTTCAGGAACAGCTTCAATATTATGCCAAAGGAGATAAGGTGTCACTGACAATTCAGATTCCACAGAGTAATGGAGAATATGAAGAGAAGACAGTGGAAGTTACTTTAGGTGCAAAATAAATACTACTTTTAAGTGAATGTATTATGCTTAGGGATTGTCACGTGGCAATCTCTTTTGCTGTTGTTCACAATTTTTCTTATCTTCCATACAATAACAAAAAAGATATAAGGATTTATTTTATGGCACCATATTGTTCTAATAGGAATACGAACTGTTATTGTCAGAATGGAAATTACAGGTCACAAACAAGGCAAGAAAATGAAAGACAGCTTCATTGCAATATTCCTGTTCCTCCACTTCCGGAGCAGAAGTCGAAAAATTACTGTTGCGATGAGTGTGTTGGTGATTACAGCAAAACGGATGTTTTGCAAGAGTTTCCGGTTGCGATGGCTTATGTCCCATGGCAGCAGTGGAGAAAACTTCACGATCTCGGTTATGGATTTCAGTGTGGAACTATTTTTCAAGAGCTTGAAAAACCATTTCGTGGAAAAGGAGGATGCTGTAAATGAGTTGCAATTGTCATGAAATGAATCGAAGAGAACTTTTTGAATATATAAATCAGATAAGTTTTGCAGTAGATGATGTTAAATTATTTTTAGATACGCACCCTGAAAATCAGAAAGCACTTGAATATTTTCAAAAATATAAAGAGAAACGTATTGAAGCCCTCAAAGAATATGCAGAGGTATATGGACCTTTAACTGTAGATACAGTCAGCGAAAACAGTGACTGCTGGAATTGGATCAATGAACCATGGCCGTGGCAGGAAGGGGGATGCTGATTTATGTGGAATTATGAAAAAAGACTTCAATATCCTGTGAAGATAACCCAGACGAATCCGAAACTGGCGAAAATTATTATTAGTCAGTTCGGTGGACCGGATGGCGAATTGGCTGCATCTATGCGTTATCTTTCACAGCGATATACGATGCCATATAAAGAGGTAACAGGAATACTGACTGATATTGGTACAGAAGAATAATCCCGTTTCTTTTGGAAATAACAAAAAACCCTTTATTTGCGCGGGATTCTTGGCTTTATGGTCAATTCAAAGTTAGGCTCATTCAGATGACCGCGCTTATTTTTCGTTAATTTCTTGTATTCTATAGATTCTATGAGTAATTTCAATAATCTGTTGCGTTCCGGAATAGATAAATCCCAATAACAGGAAAGCAGATCTTCACAAGCCGGCAGGAACTGTTCTATATTGGCTTCTCTTTGGCGTTCCTTGTCAAGTTCGAGTTTCAGCTGGGCAACGTTTGATTCAGCTTCAGAAATTCGGTTTTGTAAACTGTCAGATCGCTCAAGAAAGACTTCTGTCGAGTAGACACCTTGTTCAAGCAGATCATACATGGTTCCCTTTTGCCGTAGAAGTTGATCGAGTGTCTGTTGAGCTGATTCCAAAAGAACTTCTTTTTCCGGAATAAGACTCTTACTTGGCATCTGACCACTCAGACGATATCCTTCAACCCAGTCAGAAAGCGCGTTATAAACTTCTCGCTCAACAAGATCCAAAGGGCTGCCAATGGTAGGACAATCATATGTACTGCACAACATCAGATCATAAGGCACACGACTGGCGGTTCCGGAAGGCGGCCGGCGAATCATTTTCTTTTTGCACTCACTACAGACAATGATTCCGGCAAGTGGATTTTTGATAATGTTAGAACCGGCAGGTTTTGGGGATCCACAGCCAAGATAACTCTGAGCTTCTGCAAATACATCGTGATCGATCAAGCGCGGATGCCGGCCAGAAACAATGGTATAGTCACTGGTTCTCGGACGCGTGGTTGTGAGAACACCGTTTTCAACTGTCCTGACCACTTTTCGTTCGCCGATCTTAACGCATTGATCATACACAACATTAGAGAGGATTCCACGGACGGTGCTCTCACTCCAAAGTTTGGAATTACGCGGCTTTGTACCGTAACTGTTTAAAGTACGAGTGATCGACCGGATACCGACACGTTCCGGACCGGTAAACATAGAAAAGATAAGCCGCACAACAGGAGCCTCGTTTTCATCAAAAGCAAGAGTCCATCCTTTCTCTTTTTCAAGTTTCACTCTCCGGAAACCGTATGGCGCGGAGTTGTATGGCCACTTTCCCTCAGAGATAGCGGCATAACGACCATTCTGCATCCTGCGCTTGATCGTCTTATATTCGCGACGACTCATGAATAATCCAAACTCAAAATACTCTTCATCGAATTCATTGGCAGGATCATAGGTTTTAGAAGGCGTGATGATTAGTGTGTTGGAATACTGGAAAGCTCTCTGTACAACTCCCTGATCGATTGTATCGCCACGAGCAAGACGTTCCACTTCCATAACGAGCACACCGTCCCAAAGGTTTTGCTCTACCTCGTGAAGTAACTGTTGCATAACAGGACGTGCAGCTATAGTTTCTCCGGACACAACTTCTCGATAAATATTGCTAATAATAAGGTTGTTTTTCTTAGCAAGAGAGAGAAGTGCACGTTCGTGTCTGGCAAGAGTTTCCCCTTCACCATGCTGCTCGGCTTCAAGATCCTTTCTTGATTTTCTCAAATAAATACAATACGACATGATATCACCTCCGTATATATTATGTAAAAAAGTACAAAAATAACAGCCATACACAGAACGTAAGTTCTGATTGTGCGACTGCACCGAAGATGATACAATATTCTTTGGTAAGACAGTATCTCTTCGGAGTTACTAAAGCACATTGGCGTGTGCTTCCCCAGTTGACCGTTCCTGTTGGCGCAGGAGCGGTTTTTTATTTTAGTTGTTATGACTGTAAAATATCATCTGAAAATCGTCAAATTATCTAATAACTAATGACACTTTTTACAAGGCTCGTAACCTTGTGCCTCAGCTTCAGAAACAGAAAGTTGCCAGGATGTACTCGGATCCATTTGACCACAATCTGGTCTACTGTGGTATTTGCTACCAGTAGCAGAAATCCAAACCATTTCTTCCTGAGGTTCTTGTGTTTGCTGAACAACATCTGATTGATTGGATTCTTCAGCAGCAATAGCAGCCTTGTCTTCAACATTGAAAGTCAGGGAATTACTTTCAATGCCATCACATGAAACAGTGATTATATAAGAACCAGCTCCGCTTGCTGAAAATGTAAGGTTTCCGTTATCATCAGAAGCAAAGGTACATTCGGATCCATTTAAAGTCAGGTTATCAATATTAGCATCGGCCGGTGTTACGGTAAGTGTTACCGGAACCTCTGTATTAATATCATAAGTCTGATCTGTATCAGCTGAAATACTCAAACTTTCAAGAGCTGCAACTACTGGCTTCGTGTCTTCAACCTTTTCTGCGTTCTTATCATCGGAATCAGTGCAGGATGAAATAGCACCGATCACAAGGAAGAAAAGAATGACAGCTGTAAGGCATCCACACCCCATCTTCTTTTTGGATGGCTTATCATCTATATCCGGAGAGGTACCTGAAAATGTAGATGAACCGAAACTACTTTCGGATGAAAGGCGTTTTTTAATCTCTTTTGAATAGGTGATTGATATTGCAAGTGTGATACCGCCGAAAATTAAACAAATTACTGTTGCCAAAGCACTTCCACCGGCGAAACCAATTAGCGCAACGAAAAACAGAAAAGCGGACAGTATCGCAGAGGTTATTTTATAGCGCTTCAAAGAATCCGTTGTAAATTTATCAAGTGATGCGCTTGAACCATCGGCAACATTATTCTGAAAAGAAAGGTCTTCCGTAAGGACTGGATCTAAGTTGTCTGCAGAAATCCTTTTATGACTGGATGGTTTTTTACTACCAGATCCACCACCGGAAGAAGTAGTGTAGTATGCGCCGGTACCTGGAATGCCGACAGATGTTGTTTTCTTTCCAGAAGAGCTATATGTTTTGTGGACACCTTTTCCACCAAACGTTACACTTGTACTTTTCTTGTTCAAGTTTACTTTTACTCCAGGAGCAACCTTGAAACTTTTTCTAAATCTTAATCCCATAAATTCACCCTCATTTGTGTGCCTGCCAATCAGGAACACCACAATCCTGATCGGAACCTACTCCATAGATATTTGAGCAGGCTTTCCTAATAATAGCAATCCCTAAAGTTCCTAAGTAAAAAGAACAGATGTTCGATAAAACATTGATTTCTATATACAAATGTTGTATGATGAAATCAAGGAATTTCGAAGAGCGTTCTTGCTGGGAACGGAGGGATAACATAATGAACAATGTATCTAAACAACTTATCATAGGAATGGTGAAGAAAATTGACGATTCAGATGAAAAATTTCTTCGCCAGCTCTACACCATCTTAAAAAGACATTTAGAAAGAAGGAAGCATTAGCTTCCTTTTTTTATGTTCTCTCGCAACTTGGCACTGAAATCACGGATTACTTCCTTTGATTTAGGAGACAATTCATGATATGTGTGCATGATTTCCTTAATCAACTTATATAGATCATTATCACTGTCTTCCAGCAATTCAGATACATAAGCAGCTTCTTCATCTTCTTCAGGAAGCTCCAAGAACATATCACCCGCTCCAGATCGGAGCCATTCTTCATTTACATTAAATGTTTTACAGATCAATGAAATTACAGCATCAATAGGCTCGTTTCTTCCTATTTCATAATTGGCTACAGCACCTCTTTTTATATTGAGAGCGTCAGCAAACTCCTGCTGTGTTAATTTTAGATTTTTCCGGAGTTCTTTTATACGTTCGTTCATGTTGCACCTCCCTTCGCTATGACTTTATCATATCACAACAAAGCATATATATCAAGATAAAAATGCAACAATGTTGCAAAAACAGTATTGACATTTGCAAGCATGTGACATATAATTGCAACATAAGCACAAAGAAAGTGAGGTGAACAACATGAGTGAAGAACAGAAAAGATTAATTGAAGAAACTGTAGAGAACCTAAAGCATTTAGACAAAGAAAGCCTTCTGGTAGTAAAGGGAAGTGTAGAAGTGCTCAAGGCAAGAGACGCAATGGAGAAAGATGGTTCAGAGAAGAAAGTGGGGTGAGAAGAGATGAAAAGAAAAATAGATTGGGCATCGTTTCCAGAACGACACCCGTGGCTTCCGACGATTATTTCAATTATCGCATTAATCGCTGCATACACCAAAGGATAATATCATCAATGCCGTGCCCGTAAGACTTCATAAGGGCTAAAACAGAAATGACGGTTGTAATAGTGTAAGGAATCCATTTTTTGCGTGATTCGTTTTTTAAATAGCGAAGATAACCTTTTCCATCTTCAGTAATAGCATAGGAAAATTCACTAGTCATCGTATCAACATCTATTGTTGACACGGAACGAGTGACAAATGCAGAAGAGACTAATTGATCTAGACAGTCTTCGGGAAGAGTGTTTGATTCAGGCGGAGCAATCGAAGTGACTTTCGAAAAATGCTTCAGCAATTTAAAAGATTCTTTACTTAGAAAATTAGTACTTGCCATGAAAAACTCCTTTCTTTTGTACTCGACCCTAGCGAGAGCCTGTAAGGAAAGTATAGGAGAAGAAATAGAAAATAGCAACAAGTACAAACCGTAACACATAAACTTTTCTAGGAGGTGATGCAGGTGATCGTAGAGATCAAAAAGACAGAAAGCGGATGCACATATAAATTCGATGATTCAGCTTATCTGGGGAAAAGCGAAAAGGAGCATGAAAAAGTGATCAATGATGTATCAACTATCATAAACGAGCATCTGAGATCAAGAAAGGATAAAACCGCTTAGGCGGTGGAAAGGGACAAGCATGGAGGATTGTTGTTACTGTCAACACAGAAACAGCTGTATGGAACGCAGCCGCTGTTATCCGTGCACATCATACAAAAAAGGAAGAAGGGAGAAAGACCACACATGGAGTATCAGATGGACGAAAACACAGGAACTGGGCTGTTGCTCTGGAACATGGGAAGAAGCGAACGAGTACGCCAGGAAGAAGAACAAAGGAGAATACATCATATTAGAATGAGCCTTTGGAGGACAAGGTTTATCACGGGCATTCGAATGCTTGTTGGACTCTTCTATGCTTCCGGAGCAGCAATTACATATTCTATATCGGTCAAAGCACCGGAGTCAACGCTGGAGCGCGTCCTGATCGGACTGGCTGTATCAACAAGCTTCTATGCGCTGAATTCGATCGCAAGGACACTGGAAAAACAGATAAAAAAATAACACTTCCGGAGGTAACGGAAGTGTTGAATGCAAGACTTTTGTCTCGCAGATATTAAAGACATTATTATCTTAACATCTGTGGGGCAGAAAGTCAAGAAAAACGGGGATTCTGCCCCATTTTAATACTCGATTAAGATATTAAAGATAGAGGTATACGATGGCAACGAAGAGAGTAACACACACCTTCCGGAAAGGAGACATCCTGGAGGTGAAGGAATACCATGATGGCAGGTATGGAGCAAGGGGACTGCCAAGAGAAAAGAAGAGAAAGCCTACACCGGAGCAGATGGCAGTAGTGAACGCCATGAATAAGGCGGAGACAGCCAGACATAGATTGTTGGAGTACTTTGGCAAGGGAGACTACTTCCTGACGTTGACGTACAGAGTCGAGGCAAGACCTCCGGACATGGCGAAAGCAAAGAAGGATTTCACGAATCTGATAAGCAAGCTAAGAACAAGATACAAGAAAGAACAGATCGAATTGCGCTGGATCCGGAACATTGAGAAAGGAACCAAGGGAGCATGGCACATTCATATGGTCATCACCGGATGCCGGGATACGATCCGCTGGGTAGAGGAATGTTGGCCACACGGTGGAATCTATGCAGAACAACTGGAGAAAAGCAAATACTACGAAGAGGATTTCTCACAGCTTGCATCCTACATCACAAAAAATGAGAAGGTGGGAGAAAAGAGGGAAGACGGAAAGAGGGACAAGCCAAGGCTCAGTGAATCCAGTTACAGTACTTCGCGGAACATGCCACTGAAACCACCAAAGAAGAAAAAACTGGCAAGATGGCCGAAAGAAATCAAACAGAAGAACGGCTATTACATTGCCAAGAGCTATGAAGGAATCAATCCGGCCACTGGGTTCAAGTACCGGAGATACACATTGATCCGGTTGAACAGGAGGATTTGAAGACATGAAGACAGTGAAAGTCTACATAGAGACAACGATCACAGGACCATTTGTCCGGGATGGGAAATATGGTGCAGCCTTAGTATTTATTAAGCAAAACGGAGAAGTGAAGGACCTGTTCGTACAGGGCGAAGAAACAGAGACAACACATAACCGCAGTGTACTATTAGCCATGATCCGGGCAATGCAGAGATTCACAGAGCCATGCCATATTATATTCTACACAAGGAATACATTTATCCGTGACATGGTTCAGGCAGACAACCCGGAAAAGTGGAGACGTGCAGAGTGGAGAAAGTCGGATGGAAAAGACATACAGAACAAGGAACTGTGGCAGTTGTTCCTGGAAGAGAGTAAAGAACACGAGATAGAGATCGTATACGAAAACAACAGTGAGTATAAAAGGACGCTTGAAGCGTACTTACAAGGAGAAGAGGTATAAAGATGTTTGAGAAGTTTGGAGAATTTGATTCTTACGGAGAAATCAATGAACTCGCAGAGAATTTGCTTAACGAGGGAGATACAGAATCACTGAAAGTCATGGCAAAGGAGAACGGAATCCAAAGAGATTTTGTGGATATGTATCTGCAGGGAGAGATTCCGGTGTTGTGCGATCAGCTGACAGCAGCACTGGGAAAGATTGACGTTGAGGCGGCAGAGCTGAAACCGGAGCCTACTTTCGAGGACTGGGTGGAGTACCTAAGAGGACAATGCATGGAGAATGAGCTTCTGGCTCACAATGTCAGAAAGAAAGGCAAGACATTGAAGGGCTGTATAGCAGCTATCCTGACATGGTCCTTCAAGAATCAACAGACAGTTGACAAGGATATCATCAAGGCAGCAGGTGTATCTGCAGGAAAGGTCACGCTTGGAATTCCGGGCATGGCCAGAGCAAAGCAGATCATCACGGACTACTACATGGGAAAGTAGGCGGGACGGATGAAAAAGAAAGCTATCGAGAAAATCCCGTATTTCGGGTTAAAGAAAACCAGCAGAAAGAAAGATGTCAAATATATTGGCGTCACGGAGGTCAAGATTATTGGACATGAAAAGCATCTTTTTCTGGAAGTATACAGGAACAAAAAGGAATCAAAAGAAATGCCACTGGTGAGGATCGTGCTCACAAAGAAAGATTTTGGCACATACTGGCCGGAAAAGGAAGAATGGACACGGCAGAAAATAAAGCCTGACAGTTGTTATGGAAGAGTGATATGGGGAGAAGGGCACCCAACATGGGAACAGGAGAAAAAAGAAAATATTCTTCAGAGCACAGAGGATCTGGAAAGGATAAAGAAGTTCTGCAAAGCTAACGTATACAATGAGGAACATTGGTGGGAATACATATACAAACATGAGGACGATATTGTAATAACGTCCAGACGGAACAGAGAACACAAGGCGTATATGCGCCGGCAGGAGGCACTGGCAGATAGAATGGCACATACCAAAGAACTGCCAGAAAAAGAGATTCTGGACAGAGCTGACAGATTATATTTTCACAATCAGCATTATCTGTATTACAAAAAGCATGGTTGCTGGGCACATATAGCCTGCAGCAAGTGTGGAGGGGTTACAGATGCGAGATGGAAAAGTGGAATTTCCTACGAAAGCCAGTTCCAGAGATGGACGGAAGAACCGAGAGAGGGGCACTATGGCACCTGTCCAATGTGCGGAGCACGTGGAGAGTACAAGTGCCAGGGAAAAGTGAAAGGTACTCGTGACAAATACATCTATCTGTTCCTGGGACAGAAATACAAAGAAAACGGAATGGTCATGCGTTATGTGGAAGTTGGGAAAAAGTGGACACTGGGATTCATTTGTGGGGATAAAGGCCCGGAGATGTACAACGCAAGTGAAGAACTCTCTGGAGTGGAGATTGCAAGAGCATATTTTGAGCCAGGGAAAAAAGTCCAGATAGATTATCACAAACATGATCCGTACATGGGGAAAGATTTCTGGGATGATTGCAATCTGTATGGAATGGCAAATATCCCCATCGATGCCGGTCTGATCATGTCAGAGACATACGAAGAAATGAAAGGGACAATATTCCAGTACAGTGCATTACAGGAATATGCAAAGAACGTCAGGGAGGTAAATCCGATTGACTACCTGAAGCGTTACAGTCAGACGCCACAGATCGAGGTCCTGGTAAAAATGGGACTGACTGATGTGGTAGAAAAACTGGTCAAATGCTACTACGGCATTGTTGATGATGAGAATGCAAGACGGCCGGATCAGTTCCTGGGGATCAGAAAGGAAAGAGTAAGGCAGCTCATCAGAAAGAAAGGAGACACACACCTACTGGGAGTCATGCAGATGGAGAAACGCCAGGGACAGAACTGGACGGATGAACAGGTGGAGCATCTGGCAGAAACGGATCTGAGCGGAACACAGGTGGAAATGGCAACCAGGTACATGACCTTGCAAAAATTACTCAATCGCATAGAGAAATACTCCGGTTGCGAGTATGGGACAGAGTGCAGCAGTGCCTCAGCCAGGATCAGACACACGGCCACAACCTATGCAGACTATCTGAGCATGAGGATAAACCTGGGATATGACCTCAACAACACAGTATATCAACAGCCACAGGATTTAGAGGCGGAACATAACAAAATGGTCATGGAAACCAACAAAGAAGAGATGGACAAACATCTCAAAGAGGTGGCAGAACGTTATCCGGAGATCCGGCACGTTTACAGGAAACTCAGAAATAAATATCTCTACGAAGATGACAGATATATCATCAGACCAGCCAGATCAGCGGAGGAAATTGTCATGGAGGGGCGCTTGCTCCATCATTGCGTGGGAGGAAACACATATCTGGACAAGCACAACACTGGAAAGACGTACATACTGATGCTGAGATTCAAAGAAGAGCCGGACGTTCCGTACATCACGGTTGAGATAGATGCAAAAAATCCAAGGATATTGCAGTGGTACGGGGACAAGGACAAAAAACCGGATGAAAAGAATATGCAGTCATGGCTGAACACCTGGCTGATGAAACTGAAAACAGGAACGCTGACGGAAACAATCCAGACGGCGGCCATAGCGTAAGGAGGTAAACATGGAATATGTCCAGATGACCCTGGATGACTGGGTGCAGATGAAACAGAAATTGAAACAGGAACTCCTGGGAGTGAAACAGAGTTTTGTACGGATCGGATACGCTCTGAGACAGATTGACGATCAGAAGCTCTACGAACAGGACGGATACAAAAGCATAGCGGAATTTGCTCAGGCAGAGTATGGCCTGGGACCGTCTATCACAAGCAGGTTTATGAGCATCAACCGGGAGTATTCCATTGATGGATATTCCGAACAGCTCCGGCCGGAATATGCAGAACTGGGCAGGAGCCAGCTGGAGGAAATGCTGAAACTGCCAGATACTGACAGACAGATGATTCAACCGGAAACGTCCAGAGAGGATATCAGAGAGCTGAAAAGATTTAACAAAACCGAACCGGCAGCAGGCGTGGCTGATGATATCAGTCAGCTGGTCGAAAAGTTCTATCAGGACAATGAACTCATACTCAATGCAGTATACGGAGAGGAGTTCGATGAGCAGACAATTAACCGATTTACTGAAATAGTAAATCCGGCCGGAAACCGTTCATACAAAAAAGGACTGTATTTCATGATGATGTATGAGAACCGCGTCACAATTAAAAAGTTCGGAGATACACCAAAAAATATGTCATGGTGGGAATTCTACCAGGTTATGCGCTCTATCTTTGATGAGGATGCAGCAGGCACCAGAACGTGGCAGAACCATTTTGGAGGAGATAATGAAGTACAGGAAAATGAGCCAACAGGAGAGCATACTACAGCAGAAACTCCTGAGTCAGAGGATGACAATGCAGCAGTTGGAGAAGCTGGCACTGATGAGGTCGAAGAGACTGAATCGGGAAGCGTGGCAGATAATGAGCCGGCTCCTGGAGCAGGAGAAGAGCAAAAGAATGATTCCACCGACGGAGATACAGACTGCAGAGAGGATAATAGAGAGCCTGCAGACAGGCCCGAGGAACAGACAGGAGAAAAGAGCCTTGGAGAGCAAATTGCGCCGGCGCAAAAATCCCCACAAATCCTTGAAAAATCAGAGCCTGAGAGCATTGAAAAGGAAGAAAATGAAGCCCAAAGCATAGAGGAAAATGAGCCAGAGACAGAGGACGAAAAGCCAGAGACAGAAGTCATAGAAGCATGCATGACAAGAAGAGAATATATGAACACTCTTACGGTGGCAAAATTGGCTGATTACATAGCAGAGGAGCATCACAGTGGCCACTTATTGGCATCAGATTTAATTTTTCCGGAGAAAATCAGACAATGGCTCCGCGACAAGGTTGACAGATATGGAAAAGCACAAAGTTAGGAGGCAGAAAATGTTTATAGATTGCGCAAAACTAGAAAAAATTTTAAAAACTGATTACAAAACGTGGGGTGTCAAGTTCGGTCTCACAAAGAAAGGCATGTACATCCTAAACGGTACCGGCTGGATAATAGAAGCCGACAACACAAGAATCACAAAGGAATTTTTAGGTACCGTAATCAAGACATGCGGTCTTGCACCGGAAAAGGGCGAGTTCATGACATACCAGAAAGGACACGACCCACAGTTTGAAACGGAAAGAAAACCACTCCTGTGGGACATGGCGGAGGATACAAAGGAAGCACTAATCTCACCGATTAAGATCATGCAGAACGACAACATGATGACGGTAGTAAAAACACCGGGCGGAGCACGCCTCATCAACGATGCGCGCTTAGCAATGGTCAACCCAGATAAGTGCCGCGATGACGAAAATCCACCAAGCACCTTTGCAGTGCACGGAGACTGGCTCGTGTCATGCAATGACGAGATGGCAGTCGGAATATGCTTCACGAGTCCTGTCTACAAGCCGGAGCTTGAGGTCTTAAGACTCCTCTCAGGAGTGGATTTCTACTGGATAGAGACACCACACTATGAGCTATAGGTTGAAACACCTGCGAAAGCGAAAGAAACCTGGCATGCGAATTATTTATATCACGAAAAACTGATTTGTAAGCCATTTATACACAAGGGAGCCCTTACCCCCAGCTCCCTTTACCTAATGTTAAGAGGAAAGACGATGAATGAAGAATTAAAGCCATGCCCGTTTTGTGGTGGAAAAGCTGAAATAAATTATGAACGGATTCCTGGAGAAGATAAAGGATTTTGGGCGCAGATTATCTGCAACAATTGTCACGGAAGAAGCGGGGGAACATGGGCGGGTTCTTATAATGACGCAGAGAGAGCAGAAATAAAAGCATGGAACAGGAGGGTGAACGATGAGACTGATTAATGCAGATAAACTCGAAAATGTAGATTTTTCTGACTGTATTGATTCGATGGAAATCATGAATGTTATTGATGAACAACCGACCGCCTATGATGTGGATGCAGTTGTTGAGCAGTTGGATACATACATAACAAAGCTGGTTGGAAGAAATGCTGCGCTATATCAGACGGTTATGCGTATCGTGAAAGGCGATGGGGTAGATGGCAATTAAACCGATTTTATTCAATACGGAAATGGCCCGGGCAATTTTAGA
>OGPE01001135.1_pt1 | contig 18101 bp, 20 predicted proteins | sample 1552881 | NCBI WGS metagenome assembly OGPE01 (sample SAMEA2580236, study PRJEB22360) | human gut metagenome | biome: human gut; feature: human-associated habitat; material: faeces | place: Denmark | collected 2008/2010 | reverse complement strand
CCATCTTGTCCATTCCGCTAAGTCCCGGGAATTCAAAGCTGTCTACTTTGTTCAGATAACGTCCGTACTGCGCGTAGATCTCTTCCAGTCTCTGCTTCAGTGAGCTTCCGATGCTTCTGTAGTAAGCTGCCATTTCGCAGATCAGCATAGATCCGATAACAGCATCTTTATCACGTACATACGGTCCTGCAAGGTATCCGTAGCTCTCTTCAAATCCAAAGATGAAACGGTCTACTTCTCCGGCTTCTTCAAGCTGTGCGATCTGGTCACCGATCCACTTGAATCCGGTAAGTACGCTTCTGAGTTCTACACCGTAATGCTCTGCAACTGCATCTGCAAGCGGAGTAGATACGATTGATTTTACAGCAACTGCTTTCTCAGGCATGGTTCCTTTTTCAATACGTCCTGCGCAGATGTAATCGAGAAGCAGAACACCGACTTCGTTACCACTTACCAGTTCGTAAGAACCATCCGGGCACTTCATTGCAATACCTACACGGTCTGCATCCGGGTCTGTTGCAAGCATCAGATCTGCATCTGTCTCTTTTGCAAGGTTAAGTCCAAGCTCCAGAGCCGCAAAAATTTCCGGGTTCGGATAACTGCAGGTCGTGAAGTATCCGTTTGGATATTCCTGTTCCGGAACGATTGTGATATCTGTGATTCCGATGTCTTTTAATACCTGTGTTACCGGAACAAGTCCTGAACCATTGAGCGGGCTGTATACCAGCTTCAGTCCTGCTGTCTTGCAAAGTCCCGGTCTTACCTGACGTGATTCGATCGCTTCATAAAGCGCCTTCTTGCAGTCATCTCCTACAAAACGGATCAGCCCTTTTTCTACACCTTCTGCGAAGGATATGTATTTTGCACCTGTGAGGACATCTGTCTTCTGGATCTCAGCATATACGATTGCTGCTGCATCATCTGTCATCTGGCATCCGTCCGGTCCATATGCTTTATAACCATTGTATTTTGCCGGGTTGTGGGACGCAGTTACCATAACACCTGCATTGCAGTTATAATAACGTGTCGCAAATGAAAGTGCCGGCACCGGCATCAGCGCGTCATAGATTCTGACATTGATTCCGTTTGCTGCCAGAACACCTGCTGCTGTCTTTGCAAATACATCACTCTTCAGACGGCTGTCGTAGCTGATTGCCACAGTCTGTGTGCCACCCTGTGTCTTAACCCAGTTCGCCAGTCCCTGTGTTGCCTGACGTACTACATAAATATTCATACGATTCGTTCCTGCTCCGAGAACTCCACGAAGTCCGGCTGTTCCAAACTTCAGAGCTACAGCGAAACGATCTTTTATCTCTTCGTCATTTCCTTCAATTCTCGCTAATTCCGGACTCAGATCGGCATCTTCCAGATCTGCTTCCAGCCAACGTTTGTACTCTTCCTGATACATCTTGACCACTCCCTACTATAATTTGTTCTTATTTTTGTACATTTTGACAAAAATATACTTTAAATATACCATATCTTTTACTAACCCGCAATGATTTGGGTAAGAAAAGTCCGTTAAAACATTCTTCATTTTCATCTTCCTCCATAACTAAATTGTTCTCTCACCATCATCAAAGCATATCCAAGTAAGTTCTGACCTTTCCACTTATCCAGATCAAATCTGTTCTCGTCTTTCATGGATAACCCAATTCCCCATATCTGATCTTTTACCGCACATTCTGATAAATATCAATTTCCTAAATATCCATTTTCTTCATCTGGATTATGAAAACAAATAATCTCCATCAATCTTCACCCAACCTTTCACTACAATCATACCAGATTTATATCTTTCCTGCCACCGCAACAAGCACTTTCATCACCCCGGCAAGCACCATCACCCAGATTGGATTCATCTTCACCTTCCTGAGCAAGATCACACATACCACAAATATTCCAACCATCAGCCAACTGGTATCAGATATCACCATTTTCCCGGAAACTCCCCAGAATGCTGTCTGCAAAATGGAAATTCCCGCCGATCCGATCAGTGCAACCACCGCCGGTCTAATCCCTCCAAGTATTCCCTGCAACATGTCCATTTCCCGGTATTTTAAGTACAATTTTGCAATGATCGTCACGATAATGCAAGATGGTGTGATATATCCAAGTGTAGCCACAACCGCTCCCGGCATTCCGGTCAGTTTCATCCCAACAAAGGTTGCTGCATTGATCGCAATCGGTCCCGGAGTCATCTGGGAAATGGTGATCAGATCCGTAAATTCCGTCATGCTGAGCCAGTGATGCACATTTACGACCTGCCCCTGGATCAGTGGAAGTGCCGCATATCCACCTCCAAAGCTGAACAAGCTGATCTGAAAAAAGCTTAAAAATAATTGTATATACATCATACTCTTTTCCTCCGTCTGTTCCAGATTGTCCGGATTACACCAAAAACTCCACTTGCAATCACAATATAAATCACATTGATTCCCAATACACAGGCTGCTATAAAGGCTGCAATCATAACAATCGTTGCCACATTATCTTTCTTTTTTATAATTCCACATCCCATTTCATAAGTGACCGAGGCAATCACAGCTCCGACACCTGCCTGCATCCCTTCCAGCATCTGACTCACCAGATAATTATCCCGAAATGCATGATAAAAAGCAGAGATCAAAGAAATGATCACAAACGGTGGAATAATCGTTCCAATAATTGCAACCAGTGTTCCTGTAAGGCCGGCAAGCTTATACCCAACCACGATTGCCCCATTTACCGCAATCGGTCCCGGTGCTGACTGCGCGATTGCCACCAGATCCAGCATTTCATTTTCTTCAATCCAATGATAATCATCCACAAACTTTTTCTTCATCAGCGTAACGATCACATAACCGCCGCCAAATGTAAATGCACTTAGATATAATGTAGATAGAAAAAGTTTAACCAACACTTCTCTTTTATTCTTCATAATTTTTATCCTCCACCCATTAGTATATCTTTGCTTTATACAGATGTAAATTAAAATCCAGGTAAATTTCAAAACCTTTCCAATACAATTTTACCTCTTGACTTTTCCAACAATCTCATTTATCATATATAACATATCAATTTAGTAGGTTTATAAAGGAGTGACACAGAATGAACATCTTATGCTTTGGCGACTCAAACACATATGGCTACAAACCGGACGGAACCGGCAGATTTGACACCGACACCCGATGGACCAGTCTGCTTCAGAAGAAGCTGGGTGCTGACCACCGTGTGATCGAAGAAGGTCTTTGTGGAAGAACCACTGTATTTCAGGATGATCTTCGTGAGGGACGCCGTGGACTTGATCTGATCGGTGTCACGATGGAAATGCATACCCCCATCGATCTCCTTATCGTTATGCTCGGAACCAACGACTGCAAAACAAGATACAATGCGTCCGCAGGAACCATTGCCAAAGGATTGGCTCAAGTCATCCAAAAAGCCCGAAAAAACGCTTCCCAGCCTTTTGATCTCCTCGTCATTTCACCGATTCATCTGGGTGAAGGTGTTGGCGATCCTGGCTTTGATCCGGAATTTGATGAAAAATCCGTAGAAGTTTCAAAAAAGCTTGCTGAAGAATATCACAAAGTGGCACTTCTGCATCATGCAGCATTTCTGGATGCCTCTGCTTTCGCATCTCCGAGTACAACCGACCGCGAGCATCTGGATGCAGCCGGTCATACTACACTTGCTAATGCAATCTATGAAAAAGTTATCGATATGCAAAAAGGACTGGAAAAAGCGGTATAGATTTTTAACGTCTATACCGCTCTTCGTATTCGTATTCTTCATTAAATATAAATCCGCATGATATTGATCACAAATCCAATCGCCCCAAGTGTCATAAACACAAGCGCAGCTCCTGCTGCCTTTTTTCTTGTTTTAATCTTTTCCTGATCTTCGATGCTCATATTCTGGACCGGATATTTTCTTCTACCGATCAGATAAAGAATCAGTCCACTTGAATTATTTCCATTCATCGCCCAAAATCCCCAGAATTTCGGGTGCTTTAAGCCTCTTGCTTTTGCATCTGATACCGTCATCTGATAAATCTGCCATGCGGTGCAGATTGCTCCTACCAACGCAATTGCTCCGCTTGCTACTGCTGCTATTTGATTCCATCCCATAATAATCTGCCTCCTAAATCCGTTTGATAATCTGATAAAGCAATGCCGATGAACTCATGATTACCACACAAAATACAATTACCAGATAATAAGTTCCTTCCGGCAACAGCATGTTCAGCGCAATCAACAGTATCATCAGTATAATATTTAAAAGAATTGCTCCAGTCAGTTTTTTGTTGCTTTTTACAACATTTGTACTCTCTTCCAGATGTTCTGCCATCTTCTGATCTCCTTTCAACAGTTCATCAAGACTTACGGAATATAGATCACTAAGTGCAATGACACTAATAATATCTGGATACGATTTTTCATTTTCCCAATTGGAAATAGTCTGGCGGGAAACATCGATTTTCTCTGCAGCCTTCTCCTGGGTAAGCCCGGCTTCTATCCGTGCATTTTTTAGTTTCTTCCCTATTTCCATAATTCCTGTTTCTTCCTTTCACGGACATCATTCCATATAGAACACCAAAAGTCTATCAAACATCTTTTACAAATGGCATTTTTGCCTGTCAAAATTCTTTTACACCGGCAAATATACCTGTATCTTACCATCCGGAGAGATTTGTATCAAGAAAACTATGGCACTTTCTCCTCGCATCTGTTAAAATAGGATTTCAGAAACGGAGGTTTTGAAATGCTAAAATCCTATGTCTGTTTTGACCTGGAAACAACCGGGCTTGACCCACTATATAATGAAATTATTGAAATCGGAGCACTGAAAGTCCGTGACGGAAAGGTTGCCGAACGTTTTATGGAATTCATTCATCCACAGGAAGAGATTTCCCCGATGATCACGAATCTCACCGGCATTACGAATGAAATGGTTGCAAATGCCAGACCTGCCGATGCTGTGATCAGTGATTTTCTTGAATTCTGTGAAGATGATGTCCTGATCGGCCACAATGTAGGCTTTGATTACAGCTTCATGAAATCAGGTGCTTCCAATTTAGGACTTACTTTTGAAAAATTTGGAATCGACACATTTAAGATCGCCCAGCGCACCTTAAAATCACTTCCATCCAAAAGTCTCTCCAGTCTGTGTGAATACTACCAGATTGAAAATAAAGCTGCGCACCGCGCCTACTATGATGCGCTTGCCACAGCAAAACTGTATCAGACACTGGCACACTATTTCGAAAATGAGGATCCTTCTCTTTTCAAACCACAGCAGCTTACATACAAAATAAAAAAAGTGCAGCCTGCCACAGCAAAACAGGTTGCACTTTTGCAGAGACTGTGCAGCCAGAAGAAAAAAGTACCGGAATGGAATCCGGATACGATCACGCGCAGTGAAGCATCTCGGCTGATTGACACTTTATTAAAGGCATAAGCAAAAAGATAGAATACGTCTTAAAGAATCTTCTTTCTTATAAACGTACTCTATCTTTTTCTTATCTCAGAAAGATCTGCCCCGTCAAATATAATTCCTTACTGATCTTTCGCATATTGTTTCACCTGCCCGAAAATAATCTCTTCCGGATCTTACTTATTTACTTTCCAGTTTTCCAGAAGTTTTAATTCTATTTTCGTTCCGGCTTTTCACCGATTTCTCTCCACATATGCATTTCAAATTATTGACGAATAAGGCTGTGACACCAGTCTTCATGCAACTGACGTTCAAGGTTATTGGTTGTGGGGCGATGTGTGGGGATGTTCGTTATTGTATATGTAGAAGCTTTAAGACGTTAGATAATGTAAAACTTTCTGCTATGCAAAAAAAGAAGCCCTCACACAAGGACTCCTTCGTAAGTAGCGGGAACTGGATTTGAACCAGCGACACCGCGGGTATGAACCGCGTGCTCTAGCCAACTGAGCTATCCCGCCACACTCAACAGGCAATATCATACCATGTATTTTATGATATGTCAAGGGTTTTTTAAAATTTTTAATCTGTTTTTTGTGTTGTTGCTTTATTCTCTGTCTGAGATTGTGTTGTCTGATCTGTGCTTTCCGTTGTCTGACCACTTTGATCTTCGCTTGCCGTTGTGGTTTCTGCGCTGTCTGCCGCCGTTGTACTCGCTGATTCTCCTTCCTGGGCTTCCTGCAAAGAAATTTCTCCCTCTTTGATCATTCCGAGACGCTCTCTCGCAATTCGCTCTTTAGACTCGTCCGTATCAATATTATTCTTTTCTTTTTCAAGTGTTTTATTCGTCTGATTTAAATTCTTCACTTCTGTCTTTAATTCATCAATTGTCTTCTGATACTTCGCAGCTTTTCTCTCAACTTTCTGGTATGCTCCCCAGAAAGCACTTAAAATAATAACTGTACAAACAATAATAATCGCAGACTTTTTCGTAAAAAACGTCTTCTTGAACTGTCTGTTAAACTGTTTACTGTTTTTCTTCTTTTTCTTTCTCTTCTTCATTCTGCACCTGCCAAATCCTGCCTCATTTATTTCTTCTTATTATTTTAACGGTTCTCCTCATATTTTTCAACATTTTGCCTGTATTTTTCACAATTACTTTTCCTGGAAAAAGTATGATTCCCCCTGTAATTTTCACTATTTTGCTAATAATTTTAATAAATACAGAAAACAGCTTTCCAATCACTTCACTCAAAACCAAAAAATAAAAAACAGCCCCACATTCTAATCCAACCAGACAATAAAATCGTACCATTCCCTGATTATACACCTGAAACAGTATAAATAATCCTATAGCTGCTGTAAAACAAAAAATCACATCTTCCAAATGCACCATTTTGTTTTTATGTACAAAATTTTTTCGAAGCGTTCGGAAAAATTCATACCATAATCCGAGCAAAATTCCATATAGGCCGCTAATGAAAAAAAGATGAATCTGCTTTATAATAATATCCGCTATTTTTTTATTTTCCATTTAGTGGAACAACCTCCTGAGCAGACCTCCTTTTTCCCCTTTCATATATCCGTCATCCGAATAAACCATGCTGTATACCAGTCCTTCTATCTCCACCTCCCCTTTTTCTACTGTAAGTTTTGTTACATGCAGTTCTTCTCCCTGAATCATAAGCATTCCCTGTTCCGTATCTAAAATAATCTCATTTGGGTCAAAGGAAATTACCTCTTTTACACCGCTTATAATCCCGCTGCTTCGATTAAAAAGTGAAATCTTATGACTCTTTAAAATCCTCTCTTCCATAAGTTTTACCCTCATTTTTATTCCTTTCATTATATGTATTGCTAATAAAATATATAACCCTGTAAAAATTGCAGGAAACACCTTGACAAACACTTCCAAAACCGTTATAACTATTGAAGTAAATGCGCTTTTGCGCGATATTTCAATGAGACAATGACAAGAATATCAGGAGGAATTTATCATGAATAAAACAGAATTAGTAGCAGCAATTGCAGAAAGAACAGAATTAACAAAAAAAGATGCTGACCAGGCTTTAAAAGCTTTCATTGATGTTGTTGGTGATGAACTCAGCAAAGGCGAGAAGATTCAGTTAGCTGGATTCGGTACTTTCGAAGTAACTGAAAGAGCAGCTCGTGACGGAATCAACCCAAGAACAAAAGAGACTATCCACATCCCAGCTTCTAAAGCTCCTAAGTTCAAAGCTATGAAGTCTTTAAAAGAGAAAGTAAATAACTAATTTTATTAATTAGATCGTGTTTAAAAGTCAGCGTCCGGGAGGACATTATGAGACTAGATAAATTTTTAAAAGTTTCCCGCTTAATCAAACGCCGTACCGTAGCGAATGAAGCCTGCGATGCCGGTCGTGTTCTTGTGAACGGTAAGACCGCTAAAGCAAGTCTTAATGTGAAGAATGGCGATGTTCTTGAAATCCAGTTTGGAAATAAGACTGTCAAGGCGGAGATACTTGATGTGAAGGATACTGCAAAGAAGGATGAAGCTAAGGAGCTTTTCCGGTATTTGTAGGGAGATAGGCGGAACAGACAAAACAGACGAACCCAGAAAGATAAATAAAGCATATTTGTGACTTTAGTCGCTGCAGGTTGAATGTTCGCGTAAAAGCGCTCGCATCCAGCCTTTGCTCCGAGGCCACAAATATGCTTTATTTATCTTTCTGGGTTCTGCTTGCTGGCAGGTCGGAAAATCCATTGGAGGGATTTAGAGTGTGTTTGAAAAATCATTCCAGCAACCTGCACGCCTCAATTTACGGTATCTTCTCTCTTTGGGCGCGTCTATTTGCCTGCGGCAAACTGGAATTTATTACACACTCACCTGTTTTCCAAAAAATTCCGCCGCCACAAGGGCGATCTTCTTCTCCGATTCCCCCAGTCGTTGTTTTCTATCTTTTGCCTGTATAATAATCGCTCCAATTATCTGTCCATTGCTTCGGATTGCCTGACAGATTTGTTCATGTTCTTCCATGCCATGAATTACCGGAATAAAGCGATTTCTTTCGGATAACGGTAATCTCTCATCTCTGTCATCCAAAATATTCTCTAATATATGACTGATTGGTTCTCCGACAATATCCTCTCCTGTGTATCCGGCAGCAGCAACAACTTTTTCTCTGTCTGTGACAAAGACTGCATTCCCCATTTGCTGTGCTACACACTGTGCGAATTCTTCCGAAAGAGAAGACATTTCTGAAAAAGGCAAAAATTTTCGTAAAATGATTCCCCCTTCTTTATCCGTGTAAATCTCAAGCGGCATTCCCTCTTTTACCTTAAGAGTCTTTCTTATCTCCTTTGGTATAACAATTCTGCCTAAATCATCTATACGACGTACAATACCTGTAGCTTTCATAATATCTTCTCCTTATTCTGGTTTTATAGATAATGATTTTCTGCTGTTAGTATTGCTCATTTTTTTGAAATTATGACTCTGTTTACCAGTTTTCGGAGAAATTTCGTTTTGCCGCATAAAAAACGCCCTTTTTTCTTAATTCAAGAATAATATAACAAAATTGTCGAAGTCCCTAATGAAAGAAGATATCCTTTCTTCATGGGTGTCTGTCTAATGAATTAAATAGTAAGAAATTCTTCTATTTCTTTCCAGGCTTCTCTTGATTCTTTCATTTTTTTCATTCCAAGCTGAAAGACATGGAACATTTCATCATATATGGTAAGCTGCACTTCGCAACCTGCTGCTTTCGCTTTTTTTGCTGCTCTCGCGCTGTCACTTAAAAGCATTTCTGAGCCGCCTACCTGAAAGAGCATTGGCGGAAACCCTTCGTAATTACCGTAGAGTGGGGAAATGTATGGTGTTTTAGGGTCATTTTCCCCATAATATGCATTGCTGTAAATCATGCTGTCTGTCGTATTACCAAAAAGGGGATCTTTTTCAAAGTTTGTCTCATAGGAATCTCCTGTGGCTGCCAGATCTGTCCACGGAGACATTAACACAAGTTTCTTCGGAAGCGGCTCTCCTTTATCTTTTAAATAAAGACAGAGCGCTAATGCCAGGCCGCCTCCGGCAGAGTCTCCGACAACAATAATCTGACTTCCCCTACATCCCATTTCAAGGAGCCACTGGTATGCTGCGTAAGCATCTTCTAGTGCTGCCGGATATGGGTCTTCTGGCGCCACACGATAATCAACAGAAAGAACTGCCCTTTCTCCCGGCATCCTTGCATACAATACGGCAAAATCCCGGTATGCATTTTTCATTTTTCCAATGTAACCTCCACCATGAAGCTGTAAAACGACTTCGCGGTTCTCGGTCAGCAGGCGTTCTGCTGTATCTTCTTTGCCCGCCCGGTCTTCTGGCATATTGCTATCATCAGTTTTCAAATATTCCAAGCTGTTATTGGGAAAGAACTCATTTTGATGCAATAACAATTCCATTGAAAAATCTGGCATCTCCATCGGAACAAGTGAAAATCCTCTTGGCGGATGCCACGGCGGTTCTATCTCTGCCACTCTCTTCCGAAATGTCCCATTCTGGATCAGCGGACCAATTCCATGCAGAGAAGTTGCAAGCGCAATAACATTCTTAGACATAGTCGCTGCCAGACTGATTGACTTATCTTTTCTGCGTTTCTTTCTTCTTGCCCTATTCTGGCGAACCATTCGCTCCATTGCAGATTTATCTACAGCCTTCTCTCTTCTTCCACTACTTGTCCCCAAATTTCTTCTATTCATCCTCATCTCCCTATTCACTATTTTAATTTTTTAACGTTTGTTTCTGTTTACACAAAACTATAGAAGGCTATATATGAAGCTTTCGCTTCAATTCATTCTTTGCCTTGCGGTCTCCAATTATCATCGTTCCGCTCCACAGCAATACGGACAATCCAAATGCAATCCATGCAAGTACGATATGATGCAAATACCCTGTAAAATGTAATACTACATCTAATATACTGAGCGCAATTGCCGCAAGCTGCATAAGCAGATAATTTTGCCAGCTTGAAGAATTCACGCTCATACAAATGATAATTGCAAGAACCAATCCATAAATAATGCACGGCAGACCAAATTCCAGTGACCATCCACTCCAGTCAAGGGCAAAATCGATCAAAATCATCAGTCCTAATATAACAAAAATCTGTGTATAAATCTTCCGGATATGCCCCTGTCTTCTACTGAAAATATCCCACATTGTCAATATGAGATAGGCAATAATTCCCCCAGTTACAACAGACCAGTATTTCGGTGCCATATCAAATGTCAGATAATTGATAAATACAAGCAGCATTTCTAACGCAAGCGAAATAAACAGGAGAATTCGCCCTGCTTTTCGGAAACGTCTTGTATTTTTCTTTACATCAGGATAGCCCGCACCTTGTATCAGAAATCTTTTATCTGCTACGGAATCTATATCAACATACCTGGCTCCATTATATTCAAATTCACTATCTGGAAATCCGCTGCCTGATTTCTGTCCCTTTGACTTTTCTTCCGTCAATATTGTATGACACAGCGGGCAAACCATCGTATCATCCGCAACCCACACGTTGCATCTCTTACATTTATTCATGGGAAAATGCATCTCCTCTCAGCAAACACTTTCTATTAATTATAGTACATTCAAACTTTCTATTCGAAATGCCAGAGCGTGTTTGAAAAATGCTTTTCATTAATCATAATACACTCCATTCGTTTCTATCTCTACATCAATGCCGTCCTCCGCAAGACTTCTAAAAAATACTTTCTGTACTGAAGTATCCTTTAAAAGCGAACTAAAAGTAAATGTCAGTTCATCCCCATAGGAGCAGACTGTTGCCTTTGTATTCTGCCCGGTCGATGGAGATAGTATTATCTGAAAACGCTTGATATATGGGCGGTATGCCTCATCCACAATCATTCGTCCCATATTTGTAATCGTTGTTGTCGTTGCCTTCGCACTCATCAAATATACAAGCTTAATCGCTGGCTTTTTCAGGAAAAGAGGGACTACCCGCAATGCATAATTCTTCTGGTTTGACACATTGTATGCAATCATTTTTTCCAGATTCTCCTGTGTAATCTGCCTCTTTAACTCTGCCTGCACCAGCTTCATCACTTCCTGCCGCTCGTATTTTTCCTTTTCCGGTAAAAAAGAGGCACTCGCCATCGCAAAGAAATTCCTTGTTGTCATTGAGCCAAAAAACGGCCGCAGATTCACCGGAACACACAGCACAATCGGCTTTTTTGAAACATTTCCATGCAAATATCCTTTATAAATGCTGTATACAAAAATCCCGGATAAATATTCATTAATACTCATCCCAAGTTCTTTTGCCTTCTCTTTAAGCTGCTTCACTGACATATACCCATGAATAATCCCTAGTTCACCTCGAACAAGACGTTCTCCCTTCATGTGCACTGCTGGAACAGACTTATAAGTCTTCTTCCCTGCCTTTTTATAATTCTTTAAATAACTGTCCTCTGTATCAAGCGACGTATCATCGCAGAGCCGGTCACCCATCTCACCCGAAAGCTGCGGATAACAAATCCTCAAATACTGATATGTCAATTCCCTTAAAAAGTTCACCGCTCCCATTCCATCTGCAAGCGCATGAAATACTTCCAAATTAATTCGGTTCTTATAGTATGTCACCCGAAATAAATAACTTTTATTCCGATGCTGCTCTATATAACGACAAGGAAAATCTTCCTCCTCACGCACAACTGGCTTTCCCTTTACATTTGTCTCAAAATAATACCAGAACATTCCCGTTCTCATCCGTACATTCATTGTGTTAAACCAGGGCAGAACCTGCTCTAATGCCTCCTGCAGACACTCTGGCTCAATATTCTCCGAAAGAATTACAGCGATTCTATATACATTTGTCATCGTCTCATTCGCGATAACCGGGAAAAGATTCGCTGTATTATCAAGCTTCTCCCAACGCGTTTCTTTTTTCTGGACTCTGCTTTTCATCTCGTACTCCTGTCTGTATGATAATATTCACGCAGTTTTATTATATATATTACCACAAAATGTTTTAACAAAACAGATGAAGTAGAAAGCTTGGTATTCAAGGCGAACTGACGAACCATCGAAGCACAATCCTCCCCATTTGTGACTTTCGTCGCGGCGTGTTAAATGCTCACTTATGCGCTCGCATCCAACACTTGCTCCCAGGCCACAAATAGGGAGGATTGTGCTTCAATGGTTCTGACAGTGGCTGCTGGAATGAAATTAGAAAGCATTTTTCAAACACGCTCTAGTCTATGATTTCTTTTACGTTCTCCACACTGATTTCTGCTATTGCTGCGATCTGTTCTAACGGGAACTTTGCCTCATGCATTTTAGTAACCACTCTAACTAATTTTTGTTTTTCTCCTTTTTCTTGACCTTCTCTATAACCGTATTCCTGTCCCTCTTCAAACGCTTCTTCCCTAATCCCCTGACTTAAGTTACACATTTCCTTCACATCCTTTCTTATATCATTTTCCAATGGGATATCGTATTCTTTCTCCATTATATCCAATTTATCTTCTACCTCCAAGTCCGAAGATAAAAGTGCTGATAATAAACGATGTAATTCGTATTTTTCTTCTTTTTCCGGTAAGTTTTTTGCGATTCCTATTATTATAATATTGAGAAGATCTAAATCGCCTTTCCATTTATGAGATCCTATAATCTGCTCTTCTTCTAAATGAATATGACTCAAACTGTGTTCTTTCATGTTCATACAAATCCAAATAGAATAAACTCTTTTCATATCATCATATTCTGAATTTACAAAATCTCTTCCCTTCTGTGAAGATACTATTCTGCATATATAGAAAATAGCTCTGTTTACTATTTTATATTTTCTCGGTTCTTCTTTTTGTGCCTCTACGTTAATAATTATCTGAGTCAGACCATCTTTCATCCTGACATAAAAGATAATGTCAAAACGTATCATTCCCTCGTTAATCTCACTGTTTTCTGTATTTAACCCGCTAACCTGTTCTGTAGTTTTCGTATCTTCTAATTCTTTTCCTGGGTTGTCTCCCGCTTTCTTTTTCCCATTAGTCATTCCAGAATCAACCGGAATAACACTAATATACGGTTCTCCTTCTATATAATTAACTACTTCCTTCGGATTCATCTCCCGAAATTCCTCTATAGTATTTACCAATATGTACGCCAGTATGATTTTATGTCCTAAAAGCTTCTTCGCCTTCTCGTCATACTGGGCATCTTTATCTGACGCTCTCACTGTTTTCTTAATAGATGCGTCCACAAATATCTCCTTTTTGTAATTAATCATTCTTTAATTCCATATTTTTACTATATAACATTTTTCTGATTTATGCAAGAGGAATTTTAATTTGTGAGACTGTAAAAATAGACGAACTCAGGGAGATAAATAAAGCATATTTGTGGCTTTCGTCGCGGCGTATTAAATGCTCACTTATACGCTCGCATCCAACACTTGCTCCCAGGCCACAAATATGCTTTATTTATCTCCCTGAGTTCTGCTCATTGCCTATATCCGCTCTCTATTTATTTCGCAATCATATCTACATTTATAGATTTATAACCAAAAGTGTCGTAAAAACGACCATTTAGACATAAACGCTAGATATTTTAAAAAAAATTGTTACAATGAGGAGAGTACAATAGAAAAAACAAGATACTTATATTTTTACAAAAGGAGGATTTATTATGCATTGCGAAATCTGTGGAGGTCAAATAGAAATACAGGCTAACGGCAAAGGTATCTGTCCATATTGCGAAGGACGCTTAAGTATCTTTGGTAAGAAATGCAAATCATGCGGAAAGAGCTATTAATTTACACTAATATTTTTACAGAAAAGAGGGATTTCAATGTCTGATTTTTTTAAAGATGGTTCTCGGTGGGGAAGTATTGACAGTAGCGGTTCTATTTACGCTTCTGACGGTACTTATCTCGGTAGTTTAGACAAGTTTGGAAAGTTCCATGACAGCAGTGGCACTTATATGGGCAGTATAGATAGTCAGGGGAAAATACGAAATTATAAAGGTGATTATTTAGGAAGTGTATGGTCAAACGGTGAAGTTCACAACGATCGTGGAGATTATATTGGAATGTTTCCATATTACAATGGAAAGATAGGCCAATTTCAAATCGGAAATAATAATGATTCGGCCTCATCTAATAATAATTCAGACTATAACAATGACAACCAGACAACGGGAAGTTCCACAACTCATACTTCCACTGGAGGCGGCAGTATAACTCCTGCCAGTCTTTCTTCTGAAGGGGATATTCTAGATGTCATAAAATTTGTAGTTATTATTATCGGCGCCCTTATTTTTTCTATATTATCCGATTGTTTTTATACAGTAAAAGAGTTATTTATTTCTCCATACTCATCCATTCTTTTGCTGTTATCCTTAGTCGCACCGGCTATTGCTGGCACCATATCCAAAAAGGAGAATGCTGCTAAGGAGTTCCCTCTTTTATATCTGATAAATTATGCACTTTGCCTGCTGTGGTCTATTATTTTTACATTGATTTTGCAAATGACTGCTGTTTATTCTGTTTTTATTTTCGCATTAGATAGCGTAATCTTTGCATTAGCTATGACTATTATTTCTATCCTGTTCTATACAATACTGGATAAAATAATCTTTAGCAATAAAAACATGGATGATTTTAATTGGTTAATAGCACTCCTTAGTTTATCTATTATTACTTGCGTTCTAGTAATTATATTATTTGTTCAGAATCTGTTTCAACTTGACCATCGTTTACAATGGGACAAACGCCCTTGTTCCTATGCACCTTATGAGTCCACTACAGAATATACTGACGAAGATACTGAAAGTTATGATAATACCGATGATTCGGATGATTTTTCTGATGATTCAGAAAGCTACAGCGATGATTCCTCCGATGATTCCTGGAATGATTCTTCTGACTCTTCTAATGAAAATAATAACGAAGAGTCCTCATGGGATTCTATAAGTTTTGAAGATAAAATAAATCAAATCAAAACCGATTATTATGATATTGAAAATAACTTAGATTCAATGGAAAGTGACTCTGGTGATGGGGCAACGTTCTATTACAGAAATAATACTCTGACAAAAATGGTTGATACCGTATATCAGGATAATTATACTGTTGAAGTATCCTACAAAAACAGTAAACCATTTTTCATTTTCATGAAATCTAATGATGATAATTCTGAATACAGATATTATTATTTTAACGGGAAATTAATCCGCTATATCGATGAAAATGGCGAAGTCAGTGATTATGAAGATGGAACAGATATCATTGGTTCCGATTTATATGAATGGGCTGATGCTATGTAAAATTCTGGTTTACCACGCAGGTCAAGGTACGCACTATCTACCACTTACGATTGCTCAACAACTATAAATTTTTTAGCGGTTCTACTCAATAGCTCTTCAAGCAATCCGACTATAGATTCTTTAGCTTTGCCGGGCTGCCAACAAACAGAACTCCAGAAGATAAATAAAGCATATTTGTGGCCTCGGAGCAAGTGTTGGATGTGAGCGCATAAGCGAACATTCAACACGCTGCGACTAAAGTCACAAATATGCTTTATTTACCTTCTGGAGTTCGTCTGTTTATCTGTCGCTCCCCCTTGCCTGCGGCAAATCACCCCTTCTTATGTGCTTTTCCATAGAAAAGTTCGGCTAATTTCCCTGTTGTCATTTCTTCTCGTTCTTTTCCGGTCAGATCCATGACTATTTTTCCAGAATCCAGCATAATCGTCCTGCTACCGTATTCTAATGCATATTCCATATCATGTGTAATCATAAGGGTTGTGATCTTATTTTCCTCAACAATCTTTTTCGTTAATGCCATGACTTTTTCGGCTGCGCCGGGGTCAAGGGCTGCGGTATGTTCATCGAGTAATAGGAGTTCTGGTTCTGCAATGGTTGCCATTAAAAGAGAGGCTGCCTGTCGCTGTCCGCCGGAAAGAAGACCGATTTTGGTTTTCATTCTGTCTTCGAGTCCCATTCCAAGTGTGGAAAGGACTTCTCTAAAGTAGGCACTGTCCTTTTTATTTAAGGCAAAGAAAGACGGGGAAGCCTTTCTTGTGTAAGCAAGGGCAAGGTTTTCCTCAATGGTGAGGTTCGGAGCGGTTCCACGAAGTGGATTCTGGTAAAGGCATCCGATGTTTAAGGCTCGTTTGTAGTCTTTTAATTTCGTAATGTCTTTGTCTCCTAAGTACACTTTTCCTTCATCTGGAAAAAGGCTTCCGAGGATGACGTTAAACATGGTAGATTTACCGGAACCGTTTGAACCGAGTACAGTAACAAACTGACCGGGTTCTACGGTGAGATTTAAATGGTCGAGGGCAACTTTTTCATTGACAGTGTTTGCCTCAAACTTTTTTGTGATATCTGTAAGTTTTAACTGACTGCTCATTAACGTCTGCCCCCTTTCTTTTTATATGTTTTTTGTAACCACGGAATAACTAATGCGATTACAACGATAACTGCAGACAATAATTTAACTGCATAGCTTGGCATATCAATCTTGTATGCAATCTGAATGATGATTCGGTATAATAAGGAACCGAGAACAACACCAACTGCCTGTATTGTAACGGAATGATTACTAAAGAAAGTAAGACCGATGATTACCGAGGCGAGTCCCATAACAAGCATACCATTTCCACAGTTCAAATCTGCGTATTTCTGATACTGGCAAAGAAGCGCGCCGGAAAATGCAACGAGTGCGTTAGAAATCATGACCCCACCGATTCTGGATACATCTGCATTAATCGAAGATGAACGAACCATTTCCTCATTATCACCAGTTGCAATAATCGCCATACCATTTCTTGTACGGAAAAATGTAACAAGAACTGCACAGGTTACAATAACGATTATCATGGTAAGTAAAAATGCGGTCATGCCTGATGACATATCCTTGCCAAAGGCTCTCTGGAATATCTTGTATACAGTATCTGCCGGTTTATTTACGGTTACACCCAAGCTGTTTTTTGCTTCATACTGTAAATAACGGTTGGACTGACCACCCAGAATAGCATAGTTTACTGTGTAAAGTCCCGTCATTGTAAGGATACCAGATAAAATCGGTTCAATCTTTAATTTAGTCTGCAAAAGTCCCGTACAAAGTCCTGCTGCCGCTCCTGCAAGTGCAAGCTTAATCGGTGTGGCACCATTTCCACCAATTGATGCCAAACCATACACGAGGATTGCTGTCGCTGCTGCCCCGGCAAATGCCAGCCAAATATACTGACTGCCCTTACTAATATGAAAAAAAGCGATTCCACATACAACAAAAAGGGAAGCCCCCGTATTGACTCCTAAAATACTTGGATCCGCAATCGGATTTCTTGTCACTGCCTGCATCAGTGCGCCTGATACGCTAAGCGATGCTCCTGCTAAAATGCCAAACACAGTTCTTGGGATTCTCGCCTGCACAACATTGTTTTCAAATGTCTCCTCGCCCAAATGGAAAAGACTTCGAATAACAGTGGGAAAGCCCACGGATTTTGATCCGCAGGCTATCGATGCCAGTACACAAAACAGCAAAAGCATGATAGAAGCAGCTGCTGTTAATAGGAACCGTCTGTCTCTCATTTGATATTCTCCGCTGCATCAGAAAGTAACTGAAGATACTCGTCAATCTCATACGGGATCGAAAGAATGGACGGAGTGCAAGCACCTGCAAGTGCAGAGGTAC
>OGPE01001128.1_pt1 | contig 18179 bp, 16 predicted proteins | sample 1552881 | NCBI WGS metagenome assembly OGPE01 (sample SAMEA2580236, study PRJEB22360) | human gut metagenome | biome: human gut; feature: human-associated habitat; material: faeces | place: Denmark | collected 2008/2010 | reverse complement strand
CCTCTTGAAGGCGGAAATCTAAATAAAATCTATATACTTAAATAATTGGAAAAAACCTATTATCATTCCCATATATCTTATTCAAAGTTTCTTCCTTAGATCCCCTCAGCGGTAGCGATCGGAGGGGATGGATAACGGGAAACTCCTTTGTCTTCGAACTTTAAGGACAATTTTGCTCTCTAAGGTCCTTCAGATTCTAATATATGAAAGAAAAACCCCAGGCACATTTTGCCCAGGGTGTATTTGATTAATTAATAACCAAATTGAAAATAGCTATCAAAGCCTTCAGTAATATTTTTACTAAGACTGAAGCTACCAGGGATATCACTACGATACTCCCAGCTATCCATACTACAGCGAATAGTATGAATAGTATTACGTTAAAAATCTCAATGTTCATAATAAATATTTAATTGAGTTTTAGTTAAAAATATTAGAGAATAGAACTATTATATCCAATTTCTTTCAATACTTTAGGATTCTATAGTTTAACTTCTATTCTCTCATATATAAGGCTTTTAGCATTTTTGAGACGGTTAGGAGAAAAGGGTGGTATAGGTATATGTGCTATCCTTTTCTTTTTTTCTTTAAGGACAAAACAAAAGAGGGATTTAATTTCCCTCTTCTTTCAGTGCATCATTGATAGATTTTTTAATTAGTTTTTCAAGTTTATCGTTATCAGTTATTCTCTTTCTTACTTTTCGCACTATACATTCATTTATTTTTATATTATATTTGAATCCTAATCGGTTTCTTTCATAAATTGCATAACTTACTACCTTGTCTGTAACACATTCTATAAGTTTACCTGAATCTATTGTTTTATTGAGATCATAATAGAATAAACTACGATATTCTTCGAAGTTTCCAATACCATGATACTGTTTACTTATTGCAGTAATTCTTAACATATCAGACTCTTTCTTTACTATTATTGTGTATCCTAGAGTAGTATTTTCGCTGTATAAATTTTCCGGGTATTTAATATTTATCCCTAATTCATTTAATCTTTGGGTAAAATGTATAGATCCATAATAAGTGTTATAATAATCACTGAGTTTATAACAAATACCTTCTATACTATAGTTGCTTTGATCTTCAAGCCTCTTATCTAATTCCTCCAGCGTTATTGTTTCTCCTGGAGTAAATTCCATTATAATTTCTTGTATTCCTAAATCTATCAAAATAAACTGTTTCTGTTCCACATATATTGCTATCCTCATCATACTTCATAGCAATAATATATCCCCCTATTTCCATAAGTAGCGGGACATGTTTTTCTGAGTTGTATCTAGCTAGTACAACTTTAGGTTTTTCGAAATTTACTACGTTTTGTAAAATCTGTTTCATATTCTTTTTCCTTTCTTTTAAGTTTATTTTATTCATATATAAGGCTTTTAAGAATTACTACCAGGGAGAAAGAAAAAGGGGAGATTTTACACTCCCTCTTTATTTTTTAATTTTTCATTGATAAGTTTCATTAACTCTTCATCACGTTCATCCCCTAGTAAATCCACACTAGTACATGTTATATCGTAGTCATGTAAAAATCCAAATATCTCTTTACGCATATTTATTTCAGATTTTAGTTTTTCAACGAGATCTCCGCAAAAATAATCATATCGTCTGCTATAGTCTTCCTTCTCCGAGTAAGGATAGAAAGAATTGCTATCTAAGAATTCAACTTCACTTACTAAATGATCAAAATCCTTAGTTTCTATACTAGCAAGGCAATAATCTTTATCCTCTCTGTAAGTAACTACATTTAGATCATATTTCAGTACAGTATTTTTGCAGTATAAGTCCTCTGAAAACTCAAAATTTATATCAAACTCTGTCTTCAATAACTCACAAACCTTTGGAGAATTAATTCGATATCCTCTTAGGTAATTAAGTTCTTTTACGTCATCCTCTGCTACTTGGCGTAATCTTTCAAGAATATCTACTACTTGATCTACTGTTAATGTTCTAGGGATATATTCTATAACTTTTTCAACCCCTGGATTTACAGTTTCAGACTTGTCAATGAAAAATGTTCGTGATTTTATAAAGGCGCCATGTTCATTATATACCATCTCTACGATATATCCATTAAGTTCCACAAAATCATAGCAGCCTTTACTGTCTTTTCTTGATACTAATGCAACTTTAGGTTCATTAAAGTTGTACATGTTTTGTAAAATTGTCTTTTCCATAATTCATTTTTTTTTAAGTTTTTATTACACATATAAGGCTTTGAGAGGGGAGAGAAAAAAGGATATAAGTTTTTTATACCTATATCCTTTTACGACGTTAACTAAAATCTTCAGCAATGGTGAATCTTAGACCATCGCTATAAAATTCTCCATATTTATTTGGTTTATATTTTTTTAGTTCTGGAGGGGTTATCTGAGAATAGTCAAAATATGAACAGATTTCGCTTTGGTGTTCATTATAGTAGCTCTCTAAGTCATATCCTTTATCCAAGATTCCTTTTAATTCACTCTCCCAAAATTCATCGGCCGTATATTTACCGCCATATTCATCTTTTATTATGACATTATTTTTCGCGAAGAACTTATTTATACCTTCGCGAGTAAGTTCATAATATTTTCCGAGATTGGCGTTGAATAAAAACTTCCACCCGGCCGATCTTTTTCCTAGGTGTATCTCTTTTGTTATCTCCTCTAAAAAATCAGCTGCTTCTTTGAATTTGTTTTCGTCAATTAATTTTTTTGCTCTTTCTTTATCCCTTTTCTTTACCGGGATTACTGCATAAAAATTCGTTCCCATAATGTATATCTTTTTTCGTTAATAGTACATATATAAGAAAATCAAGGGAGAAAAAAGAAATAGAAGAACTTTTTATCGTCCTTCTACTTTTCTTAGGTTTCAATAGCTAATAAGACCTATATTAGCTAATGATTCTTTTTGCCTTTCATTCAACAATCCAATGTTATTTTTATTGAACTGTAGGATTGCCCATCTAGAGATTTTTTGAGATTCATAATCCCCATTCTCTAGTGTTTCTTCTAAAAACTCTAGATTCGTCATTGAACTAGGTTTTTGTCTTAGCAGGAAGAAGAGATTATCTACTTTTTTATCCCATTCTTCCAAGCTTTGTTTTTCTCTGAACTTTTCTTTATATTGTTCAGTCTTTTCTGCGAGACTCTGGAACATATCAAATATTTCCGGAGATTTCTCAAGTACCAAACCCACAAATTTTCCAATGTTTTCTAAGGTTCGGTTTGCTCTTTTTTCTGCCAACTCATCCAATTTTTCTTGAGCGGCTATTGATGACGTTACTGTACTTGTCACGTCAATCTTCATTTTCACTTCTCCTACCTTTGGAATAGGGAAGGTTGTTTCAAAATTTGATGTAGCATGTCCTGTAATTTCTGGCTTAATCAAATCAGCTGTTATCTTGCTGTTTACTACATTCAATTCATTCATTTTGTTAATCTTTTTCATAAGTTTTTCTTTTTAAAAATTAAACTCCTTTAAGCTTTTATCATTGCTTAAGGAGTATTGTTTTACATTATTTTTTCTCATATATAAGGCTTTCAGTATTTTTGAGATGGAAAATATTTTTAATACAGAATCCAGTTGAAAAAGAAAATAATTAACTATCACGATTCGATCAGGATTCTAACCTGAGACTCTAAGATAAAACAAATTATCTTAGTGTTTTGACCCGCTAAACTATCTTATCTATAGATTCAGTTAATTATTTTCTTGTGTTGTTGTGTCGTTTAAAGTTGTTTAATTTTGCACCTCATAAACGTAGAAGTTCTGAAGAGATTAGTGAGATTTAAACCTTACATGATTTTTCAGTTCTTCACAAGCTCAAGCTATACATTACGCATTTCTTGAGACGCCTATGATGTCTTTTTTTTTGTTATTGTGTCTTTTAATACATTTATAAGATTTTCCCGGTTTCTCAGACGGTCGAATTTTTTATTAAACAGAAAAAAATAACAAAATATAAATATCCGAGTGATAACATCATAATCAACTAGTTATGAAATACATTATTATTGGTTTAGGAAATTACGGCGGAGTGTTGGCCGAAGAGCTTTCCGTATTGGGACATGAGGTGATAGGAGTGGATACAAACGAGCATCGTGTGGATGTGTTGAAGGACAAAATCGCGACTTCTTTTATTATTGATGCTACGGACGAACAATCGCTCAGTGTGCTGCCACTGAAAGATGTGGATGTGGTTATTGTTGCTATCGGCGAGAATTTTGGTGCTTCTGTGCGTGTGGTGGCACTGCTGAAAAAGAAAGGAGTGAAACATATCTATGCCCGTGCGGTAGATGATGTGCATAAGACCGTGCTTGAGGCTTTTAATTTAGATAGTATTCTGACACCGGAGAAAGAAGCGGCACGGAGCTTGGTTCAGTTGTTGGATTTACACGTCAATGTGGAGTCTTTTCAGATTGACGAGGAACATTATGTGATGAAGTTCAAACTTCCTTCTTGTTTTGTAGGCTATAAGGTGAGTGATCTGTCATTAGAAACGGAATTCAATATAAAAATCATTGCATTGATAAAAGGGGAGAAAGTGCTGAACGGTTTGGGTATTTCGATATTGGAGCATCAGGTGGAGAATCATTTTGAGGAAAATTATGAGTTGGAGGAGGAAGATCAGTTGGTCTGCTATGGGCTTTATAAGAATTTTATGGATTTTTGGAAGGCGTTGTAGCAGGAATGCCTTTCAAAGAAAGAATATTTTTTTCTAAGTGAGATTAAACCTTTTCTTTTGGGGTTAGTCTAACTTAATAAATAATTTAGTTTAGTTTTTAGTTTTCTCTGAAGGCCGGCCAATGTGATATTGCCCGGTTTTCGCTTTTTATGGAGGTTTTCTTGTGAGTGTCCGTTACTTTTTGTTACTTTGTCACCTAGAAATCGAGATTTAGATGAAACAGATATATTTTTTATTTGTCGTTTTGCTGGTTGTAATGACCGCTTGCGGAGGTAAGAAAGAGGCTTCCGTTGATGCAGAACAATTGATGTTCCAAATAGACAGTGTGGATCATGTGACAGGTTTGCAGCGTATGCAGGTTTCACGTATTGACCAGCATATTGTCAGTGGCGGAAAAAAATATAATTTGTTTATAGAGCGTGCTCCCAGTGATTCTCTGCCTTCAGTCAAAAGTGACTTGGGGATTTTTGCCGACAATCGTATCATCGTTAGAATTTCCCGTGAAAATGGGAGCCGGGTCTTTGCCAAAACTTTTACCAAGCAAAGTTTCTCTGGATTCGTAAGTGCTGATCATCTCCGTCATTTTATATTGGAGGGCGTGGTATTTGATGAAGAGAAGACCCGTGAGGGAAAAAATATCATATTGGCTGCCAGTGTGAGTTATCCTCAGACAGATTTGTATATTCCTTTCTCCATCACTATTACTCCTGAAGGAAAAATGAGCATATCTAAAAATGAGGATATGGAGGAGCTTCCTCCCATGTTGGGAGACAGCCTTAATTAAATCTAAAATACAGGAATAATTTTTCGCGTCATAATCTTTTTAGGCGGTTAGTTGTTGGTATGGCATTAACTAACTAAAGAATAAATTAGATTATGAGAAAGATTTTATTTTTAATGGCTATGCTGGTATGCTCTCTTCAGTTCGCCATGGCAGGCGATGTTGTGACCCGCGATGTGAATAAGCTTCCTGTTGCCGCACGTGAAATGATCGGCAAACATTTCTCCCAGACTAAAGTTGCGTATATCAAGATTGAAAAGGACTTGTTTCAGACCACTTCCTATGATGTGAAATTGGCCGATGGCATTGAATTGGAGTTCAATTCAAAGGGAGAGTGGCTTGAGATAGATTGCAAGAACAAGTCGGTTCCTTCTACTTTTATCCCTCAGGCTATTTCCAAGTATATGAAAGCTAATTATAACGGGCATAAAACGGTGAAGATAGAACGTAACCGCAAGGGATATGAACTGACATTGGAAAATGGATTGGAAGTAGACTTCGATCAGTTTGGAGGATTCTTGAAGTTGAGCGATTAAAAAGATTTTTTCTGTAATAGGGGAACTATCTCTCCTTATAGTAATGATGCCATAAGAGGGTGTATCAGAAATAAATTGAACTATCTTTTTATTATCAGCGTTGAAAAAGATAGTTGCAACGAATTTTGATTCACCCTCTTATGTATTATAAATACAGTTCTCGGTCTTTGCCCTGTTATTAATCCATCGGCTCGTAATCCTTTGCCAGACCGCCTTCGCTGGTTTCCTTATATAAGGAAGGAAGGTCATGACCGGTCTGTTTCATTACTTCCACCACTTTGTCAAAGGATACACGGTGATTACCGTCTGTAAAGGCAGAATAGATATTGGCATCAAGAGCTCGGGCCGCTGCATAGGCATTTCTTTCGATACAAGGGATTTGTACCAATCCGCATACCGGATCGCAAGTCATTCCCAAGTGATGCTCCAAGCCCATTTCGGCTGCATACTCTATCTGGGCCGGGCTACCTCCGAATAATTGGCTGGCAGCGGCGGATGCCATTGAACAGGCCACTCCTACTTCTGCCTGGCAACCGGCTTCGGCTCCGGAAATGGAGGCGTTGTGTTTTACTATATTTCCTATCAATCCGGCAGTAGCCAGTGCTCTTAAAATCCGCATATCGCTGAAGTCACGGCTTTTTTGCAAGTGATAAAGTACAGCCGGAACCACTCCGCATGATCCGCAAGTAGGGGCTGTGACGATTTTGCCACCTGAGGCGTTTTCTTCACTGACTGCCAGAGCGTATGAGAATACTAACCCGCGGGAACGCAGATTGTCCTTATAACCTTTTGCCTTAATATAGTAAGTGGAGGCTTTTCTGCGCAGATTGAGTGGCCCGGGTAATACGCCTTCTTGATCCAAACCACGCTCAATGGCTTCTCTCATGGTTTTCCATACTTCTGCCAGATAGTCCCAAATGTCTTCGTCTTCACATTGCTGGACGTATTCCCAGTAATTGCGCCCGGTACGTTCACACCAGTAGAGGATTTCACTCATACGGTTCATATCATAGATTTCCGGAGTTGAGCCTTTGTCGTGTCCTTCTTCGGCTAGAGCACCTCCGCCTACACTGAAAACAGTCCATTCATCTGTCACCTTTCCTTTTTCATTCAAAGATTTGAAAGTCATTCCATTGGGATGAAACGGATAGAAGACATGGGCTTTCCAGATAATTTCTGTAGGCGCATGCGGTTGCAATGTATCTAAAATGGCTACATCGGTCATGTGTCCTTTACCGGTAGCGGCGAGGCTTCCATAAAGAGTAACTTGAAAAGCTTTGGCTTCGGGATGTTTTCCTAAGAAGATTTCAGCAGCCTTGCGCGGTCCCATAGTATGACTGCTGGACGGACCGGTGCCGATGCGGTATAGTTCTCGGATAGATTTCATTTCGTTTTATAAGGTTAGTTATTATGAGGAACAAAGGTATAAAATAAAAGGGGGAAAGTAGCAAAAAAGGAAAAGAAAAACTCTCTTGACAAATAGGAAAGTTGTCAGGAGAGTTTGGAAAACCACCGGTAGGATTTGGTGTATTGTCTTTATTCTAATTGTCTTTGGATACCTTTGTCACCGACGACAAAATACTGATTATTTTCAATCAGCATGGCACGTCCGCGCTTTTTTTCCCGGTTTTCTTTATTGTCCACATTTACTCCGATAACCTTGCCGTTATAGAAAGTGGAAATATCTTTGAAAATGGTATGTCCCACAATAATGTGTTTTGCCTTATAACGGTCCATAATCATTTCTAGGGAGTCTTTTGCCAGCGGATTGTATTTGCCATCGGTGCGTACCAGTCCGCGATACCAGATGGGACCGCTGTTTCCATACAGGAAGGCTGTGAGTGGAGAAAGCGCTTTGCGTTCTTTTTTCGTCATAAATAGTCCTTTACTCATTTCTTCATTGACAGTGGGAATGCTCAAGTTCTTGTCATAGAAGTCTTTGCCCAGTCCGGCATGTACATATAGGTCGTTACCTATCATTTGCATGGTGTTACGGGTTCCCAACCATCTGCCCAGTTCGGTATCGGGACCGAATAGCCGGGGGTACTTCATCTTTAGTTTTTCAGCCAATATTTTATATTTTTCTTTGGTGTATCGGAGGTCATTGGCCAGTACCATCGGTTCATGATTTCCCAGTATGAACGATACGTGTCCTCCGGCTTTGGCTGCTTCCTCTTCCAGTTTGTAGAATAGCCAGAAGATTTGCGGTACATCTTTTCCTCTGTCAAAAATATCACCGATAATCATCAGATGGTTTTTCCCGAAGCTCCATTTGTAGTTTTTATCGATGATATGATTGCCTTGTAACAGGCTGATTACACAGTCCAGCCTTCCATGAGGGTCGGACATGACAAAAACTTTGTCTGCCTGGGGATAATTCCATCCGGGACGTTTTACCGGGTGTAGTTTTACATCAAATGGAAACCTGCCTTTGTGGTCTGTCACATGCAGGGTAAAGTTTTGAGGTAATGTGGTATAAGTGGTATCAATGATATTCCCTTTCTTATCTACATTGATTACTCTGATTTGGCCGTCAGGCTGATACAATACGTATGGACCGTCGGCTGTTAATTCTTCTTTTTTCTCTTTGTCTTTCTTCTTGTCTTTGAAATCAAGAGTTCCGGCACTAAGGCCGGAACTGATGAAGGCGAGGGTAAATGCAAGAAGAAAGTAGTTGATAAAATTAGTCTTGCTTGTCATCGATTTGGTATTTGAATTATTTAATCGACATATCCTGGATTCTGTTTCATATTAGGATTTGCGTCCATTTCTTTTTTGGGAATAGGAAGTAGAATTTTATGGAAATTCCAGTCATATTCCATGTAAGCAGTATTATGTTTGGTTTTGTTTATATCACTGTCTTTCACATCGATTCGTTTGACAGTCATTCCATTTCTGATAACATCGTACATACGATGTCCTTCTGCTACCAATTCTTTACGACGTTCGTCTAATACATTTTCTAATGTTAATGTTTTTCCTTCCACTGAATTTTCCGGATTAGCTCGTTGTACTATGGAATTCAAATATTTCACTGCTTTGGCATTATCTCCTGTCTGTACGGCCGCTTCAGCAGCATTCAGATAGGCTTCTGAAAGGCGTATAAGCGGAATATTGGCATCGGTTATGTTTTCTCCTTGCTGAGGTTGGTATTTATTGACGTATGCGTAGTACTTTTTGTCAAAACTCAAGATTTTCAACCGGACGTCTTTGGGATCTTTCTTTAATAATTGATAAAAAGAGCAAGTAATACACATATCGTCATAACCGTTGTATGAGTTCAGATATCCCATGCTTTCTTTGCCCGGACTGTCTGTAGTCAGATTGACAATTTCGAATAATATTTCACCAGGATTGGATGCTGATGCGTCATTGCCCCATGCGGTTGGATATTCTTCGTTTGTCCAAAGAGCGTAGCCTTCTTTTTCTGCACCCTTTATTGCATTTTCAGCCATGGTCAATGCTTCATTGTATTCTCCTTTATATAAATATACTCGGCTCAACAATGTCATAGCAGCCCATCTGTTTACTTTTCCTTTATTAAAATCACCGCTCAGCAGCTCTGTACTGTTTTTGAGGTCGGAAATAATTTCCGTATAACATTCGGCTACTGTATTTCGTGCGGGTTTACTGTCTATGGTTGATAACTCTTTCACAATGGGCACGCCTAATGAAGCTCCGTTATCTTTTAGGTAGGGATAACCAAAAATACGTGTCAGGTCGAATAGTGCCATACCACGGATGGCTAATGCCTGGCCTTTCAAATCATTTTTATATTCGGTTTCATCTTCATCTATAGATAGTTTATCAACATTCATTAGAATCAGATTACAGTTCTGGATAATAGAGTACAGATATGACCAATGACTGCTGGGACCATTGTCTTTAGTAAAATTGAAACGGTAATAATTACCGGTTCGTTTCGTTGAACTTACAGCCTGCATGTCATCTCCAGTTACATCTCCATAATATACCAGACGGCCGGAGTATGCATCTGAACTTTGCATTGTGCTGTAGATTCCGTTCAATGTGAATTCAATATCTGACAAAACATTGATACTGGTTTCTGTATCCACTTGTGTGGAGGGGGCTAGATCTAGCCAGTCATTTCCGCACGAAGTGACGGCAAACATAATGGAACTGATAAATAAATATTTAAATACTTTCATAATTCAAGTTTTTAATGGGTTAGAAATTAACGCTTAGACCAAAGGTTACAGTCTTCAAAGGAGGAGTTCCCCAGATGGCACTACCACCACTGACAGCTTCAGGATCATAATAATCATAAGCAGCCCATGTCCAAAGGTTGTTTGCGGAAGCATATACACGTACATTGTTAACTCCTATTTTTTGTGTCCATACTTGGGGCAGAGTTATTCCAAAAGTTAATGTTTTCAGGCGGATGAAGTCAGAACTGTGTAACCTGCGAGTAGTAGTGGATTTGTTCATCGCTACATCAGGACTTTCAATAAATAGTTCATATTTTGTGATATCACCAGGTTGTTTCCAACTATCGCGATAATAGGTTGGTATATTTGCTTCTAGGTCGTTACCACCATGCTCTGTTTTTTGTGCCCAATTGTCATAAGAATAACCGCCAAATTGGTAAGAGAACATGAAGTTTAAGTCGAACCATTTATAGCGTAATGTATTTGATAAACCTCCGATAACATTAGGCTCTGCATGCTTATCTAATACAATAGCATTGGCTTCACTATATTTTTCTGTAATCTCTTTTATATAGTTGCCGTTTTCGTCCAAATCATTGGTATAGAATTGGGGAGCGCCTGTTTCGGGATTGATCCCTGCGAACTCTATCATATAAAATGTACGGTATGATTTTCCTACTTTCCGTATTTGGGTACCACTGATAATTTCTGTTTGCATGCCATCCAATGTCACAATTTCATTTTTGTTGTGCGAGATGTTGAAAGTGGTATTCCAAGAGAAATCTTTAGTCTTTATATTGGTCGAACTGATTTCCAATTCCACTCCCTTATTTTTTACTTCACCAATATTCATAAGATAGCTGCCGAAACCTGTTGTCATAGAGATAGGACGATCCATCAACAAATTTTTAGTAGTACGAGTGTAGTATTCCAAAGTTGCGTTTATACGATTGAACAAACTGAAATCCAGACCTAAGTTAAGGTTGTAATTGGTTTCCCATTTTAAATCTGTATTTTTGATTTGTGATTGGATAATACCCGGTTGTTCCAAATAACCATTGGTTAAACTACTCAAACCCATATATCCGAAATAGTCAGATGGTAGTGTGCCATTGACACCATAAGATGCGCGTATTTTCAAATCGGTCAGCCAACCTTTGGCCGGATTCATGAATTCCTCTTCAATCATACGCCATGCGGCAGATACTGACCAGAAACTACCCCAACGGCTGTCTTTATGCAAACGGGAACTACCGTCAGTACGGAAACTACCACCTAGATAATATTTATTTTTATAGTCATAGTTTACACGTGTCAGATAAGATACCATGCGGGTTCTGGTAGAGCTGCCACCAACGGATTCGGTTTTCATACCATTGCTTATTTCATCTTTGTCTGCTGTAGCGAAATTAGTTGCATACCCTGACAGATAGTCACGATATTGGTCATCAATTTCATAACCTACCAATGCGTCAAAATGGTGATCGTTGGCTATATTAAACTTATAACTCAGTTGGTTTGCCCATACCATTTTCTTGTATTCGTAGAATTTTTTGCTCATGCCGCCATTTACATCCTCACCATTGGAAGTGCGGGGATCACTCCAATCCTTGCCTTTAGTGTTGGTGTAGTCATAGCTGAATGTTGATTTGAATTTTAAGTTTTTAATAAATTCATATTCGCCATAAATAGTGTTGAAAGCACGATTAACATATTCACGTTGATAGTCGTAAGTTGCAGATAATAGTGGATTACGATCACCGTTGCGGATAAAATCGCGGTTCCAGCTTCCATCTTCATTGTATGGTGTGTCTGAGGGGACAACAGCGTTACGTGATGAATAGAAAGGAGAAGTGTAGGAGGTACCTTCACCATATACATCTTGATTAACGGTAGCAAATAACATATTTGCCCCTAATTTTAATTTATCAGTTGCTTGATAATCTACATTTAAACGTCCGCTGATACGTTCTAAACCGGAGTTGATAGCAATACCTTCTTGTTTTAGGTAAGAGATAGATGAATAATATTTGAATTTGTCTGTTCCACCAGAAATGGAGGCTTCATAAGTCTGGTGATTTCCTTTTTTGAACATGATATCATCCCAATCGACATATCCACACCAAGGAACAGGAGCATAATCGTCAATATTTTCATTAGCATATGCTATGGCTTCGTCGTGACTATTTCCGTCTCTTAACGCACCGGCTACTAGACCGTTATAAATATATTCGCGGCGTTCTTCTCCCCCCATAACAGGACGATAATCCATTGCGAAATCAGAACTACCCCAATCTGCTTTGAATGAAATTTGTGGCTTTCCACTTTTACCTTTTTTAGTAGTAATAAGTACTACACCATTGGCAGCACGTGAACCGTAGAGAGAGGCGGCAGCGGCATCTTTAATGATTGTTATGTTTTCAATATCAGAGCTATTGATAGTTGACATAATGTCAAGACCTGCATCTGAACTCATCGTATTGATAGAACCTGAACGCATAGGAATTCCGTCAATTACGTATAATGGAGAATTACTGGCATTAAAAGATCCCATACCGCGAATATTCAAAGAGGAAGAAGCTCCTGGTTGACCTGACGATGAACTGAATTGTACCCCGGGTGCATTACCTTGTAGTAAATCTTTGAATGAAACAGCCGGAATATCTTTCATTTTATCAGCCTTCACAGTAGAAGCAGACCCTGCGTATGCCGACTTCTTGAAAGTACCATAACCGGTAACAACCACTTCTTCCATAACATTATTATCAGGAGCCATGACTACTTTCAGTATCTTTCCGGCAGTGGCTTTAATTTCCTGCTTGCCATAACCTATATAGGAGATAATCAAAGTGGCAGGTATACGGTCTACATCTAATGAGAAGTGCCCGTCCAAATCTGTAGTAGTTCCATTCGTAGTACCTTTGACTAAGATATTCGCTCCAATAATAGGTTCTCCCGTCTCATCCAGTACTGTACCGGTTAATGTTGTTTTCTGTTGAGGAACAGCAGACTCTTTTTCTTCAATTTGCTTGATAGCAATAACGCCGTTGTGAACTGAATAGGTCAAACCGCTATTCATAAGACATTTATCAAGCACATTGGCTATTTTTTCGTTATTTACATTTAGGTTTTGGACTTTTATTTGTTTTACATCATTGGTGCTGTATACAAAAGTAAAGTCGGTTTGTCTTTGGATTTCCCAAAGAATTTCACTCAACGTGGCATTCTTGAATGAGGCTGTGACAGTGGCTTGTGCAAACACTTTGTTGGCAGCCTGCATAAAACCTGTGGTAATGATACAGAAAAATAGGAACGTAATCCACAAACGTTTACTACTTTTACCGTGATTGGTGTAGTTGTGTTTTTTGTCCATAATACATCATTTTTATTAGTTATAGAATGTGATTGTTTTGTTATTGACTTTTACGTGTACTTTTTGAGTCTCTTCCAACAAACGTACAAATGGAGTGATTTCCGAATACCGATCTACATTGCATCCAAAGCGTAGGTCTTTTATTTTCTCATTGGCAAAAATTACTTCCATGTCATACCAGCGTGATAGTATTTTCATGATATCTTCCAATCGCTGGTCTTTGAAATGAATTTTTCCTTTTATCCATGAAGTATAAAATCCGGCATCTACCATGCGTATCTGTATGCTGCTGTTTCCGAGGCTGATGGTAGCTTGCTGGGAAGGCTTTAAAATACAGCTTTCTCCAGTTTCTGTATTTACTTTGACAGAACCGTTTACCAAAGTTGTCTGATACTCTTCCTGTGGATAAGCAGAGATGTTGAATGTGGTTCCCAGCACTTCTACTTGCATGCCTTGAGTGCATACTATAAATGGTTGCCCTGTTTTGCAGACTTCAAAATAGGCCTCGCCTTCCAGTTCTACTTTGCGTGGACCGTTATCAAATGTCACAGGAAAGCGGAGACTGGTCATTGCGTTCAGATGCACTTTTGTTCCATCACTTAACAATAGAGCATATTCTCCACCTCGTGGAGTTTCCACTTTATTATATACAGGCTTGTTTTTTGGGACTGTTTTTGATGTTACTTGGTAATTCAGCATTGTAGAGTCCATGTGGACTCGGGCTCCGTCTATTTTCTCAAGCAGACTCTCTGTTTCTTTATTTATATGGATTGTCTGGCCGTCCTCCAATGTCAGAATAGCTTTGGATTCCCCAGGTAGAATGGATTGTGCGATGAACTGTTTGTCCGAAAGAGAAACGGGCGAGGTGAATTTCATGGAAATACTTACAAAAAGGACAGGTAACAGAATGATTGCGGCATAACTTACTATTTTGATATATCTGCTTCTGTTATTATTTCTTTTGATTCGCTTTTCCACTTCTTTCCATCCGGATGAAGGATTGAATGCCGTATTTTTCCGGAAATGTTGCTTTTGGTTTTCTTCATTACAAATTTTCTTGAATAAAATCTCGTGCGCTGTAGATTCTTCTCTCCAAGCAGTTAGTTTTATTGTTTCTTCCGGGGTTATTTCTTCCGACAGATACCTTGCTATGAGGTTGGCTATATAGAAATCTTGTTTTATCATATTTTGACCTGTTTTTTATCTCTTTTATAATAAAACAGGTCTGTTTGAAATTTGGGTGAATAATAAAACGACTTTTTTTGAAAAAAAACAAATTAATGTCTTTTTATATAAAGAACAAGAGGAAGTAATAGTAGTCTTTCAAATTCTCTCTGAGTTTCTTGTAGGCTATTTTCTTTAATGTATGGACTGTTTCTGTAGATATGTTTAGTCTGTCTGCTATTTCTGCGTTTTTTTTCCCTTCCAGAGATAGTTGCATAATGGCTTTCATTTGGTCAGGTAATTTATTTATGGCTTCAGAAACGATACGATAAGTTTCCTCTTCAACGATTGCATCGTGAAAAAAGGAATCCTTTTTCTTTTCGATGACATTTTGAGCGTATTCATATACTACTTTTGAATGCTCCAGTTCATTGAGTGCTTTATTGCGTACAGCTGTATATAAAAATGCTTTTACCTGATGCAGATAAAAAAAATCTTCTCTTATTTGCCATAGTTTGGCAAATGAATCTTGTACAATATCTGCTGAAGTTTCTTGGTTTTCTGTATATTGATTGGCAAATAAGCATAGAGTTACATAATATTTATTGAAAATATCATGAAACCCTTGCTCATTAAGCTTAATACTTATAGTTGTATGAGAAGTTCCCGCTGCCACCTTTGCTTTTAATTTTCTCTAATTTTAGTGCGAATATAGAGAAAATTAATTAAAAACAGCCTCTTATTCTATTAAAATATTATTTTAAGTCTACTACAGTAATACCTGCCCCACCAAATTGTACGTGTTCGTCTTGATAGTGTGCTACTCCTGGAACACTTCCCAAATAGCTGCGAATCAGGGTGCGCAGTATGCCTGTACCTGTTCCGTGAAGGATACGTACACGGTCTATTCCCAATAGTATGGCATCATCGATAAAATAAGTTACTGCCTGTATCGCTTCATCGCCACGCATACCGCGTACATCAATATCTTGTTTGAAATTTAGTTTCTTTTCATATACCCGATCTTGTGTTTCACTGCTGACGAAGGTACTTTTTACCATTGTTTTCTGGGTGGGCTGTATTGGTGTGCTACGTTCCAGCTTATCCAGTTTTACATTGGTTTTTATCATTCCGAACATAACTATTGCATTTTTGCCATTAATTCCTAGTACTTCTCCGACACTGGATTGACCTTTGATCTTTACAGTGCTACCTACAGTGATAGGCTGTTCTTTGGGTATTGACAGTTGGGAAGATTCCGTCTTGGCTTTATCCTTTTTGTTTTTTTTCCGCTCTTGTTTTTCACGGAGTTTTTCCATTTTCCGGATGATTTCATCTTCCTTGTTCTTTTTCTCGATATCTTCTATCTGATTTTTAAAATCAGTCAGTTCCTGACGTGCCGATTGTGTACGTTCTTTGTCGGCTTGTGCTTCCTTGATGATACGGATGGTATTTTCAATTCGGGCATTTGATTCCTGTATCAATCTTTCCGCATCTTCTTTGGCCTTTCGCAAAATCTCTTTACGACTTTTCTCCAGTTCCTGTAGTTCTTCTTCGTATTTGGCGATGGTTTCTTCCATCTGTTTTTCTCGTTTGCGGATGTTCTGACGCTTAGTTTCCCAATAACGTTTGTCACGTACGATATCTTGTAGATATTTATCAGCATTGATATATTCACTCCCTACAATTTCGGATGCGTCGGCTATTACTTCTTCCGGTAAACCTATTTTCCTAGCTATTTCTACTGCAAATGAACTTCCCGGATTTCCTATTTGTAATTGGAATAAAGCTTGCATTAAATGCCTGTCATATAACATGGCACCATTAACCACTCCTTCGTGATCTTCGGCAAAATGTTTCAAATTTTGATAATGAGTGGTGATAACGCCGAATGTGCCCTTTTCATTGAAACGTTTCAACACAGCTTCAGCTATGGCTCCTCCAATTTGTGGTTCTGTACCTCCGCCGAATTCATCAATGAGGATAAGGCTGCGTTCGTTACAGCTTTTCATCATTGTTTTCATGTTGGTAAGGTGTGAGGAGTAGGTACTCAGATCGTCTTCGATACTTTGTTCGTCACCTATGTCTATAAAGATACTGCCGAATAATCCGGCATGGCTACGTTCATGCATCGGAACCGGCATACCACATTGTAACATATATTGTAGTAATCCCACAGTCTTCAGACAAACGGATTTACCTCCGGCATTCGGTCCGGATATAATTAGAATGCGTTGATTTTTAGTTAGTTCTATATCTAGAGGAACAACCTTTTTATTATGCTTGGCCAGCGAGAGTTGCAATAGTGGGTGTATGGCCATGGTCCAGTCCAAAATCTGTTTGTCTTCCAATGATGGTTTGGTGGCGTTCGTCTGAATGGAAAAATGGGCTTTGGCACGGATGAAATCAATTTCTGCCAAAAACTCGTATGACTGGAGGATGGCGGGGACCTGTGGGCGGATTATGATAGAGAAATCTGTCAGGATACGGATGATTTCCCGGCGTTCTTCTCCTTCCAATTCCCGTATTCTATTGTTTGCTTCCACTACTTCGGCCGGTTCTATGAAAACTGTTTTGCCGGTGGATGATTCATCGTGTACAATTCCCTTGATTTTCCGTTTTAATCCCGGTGCGACAGGGATGACGAGTCTTCCGTCACGCATGGTAGGAGTTACATCTTTATCAACATAACCTTCTGCTTGAGCGTTGCGTAGAATTGCATTCAAACTGCGTGATATGCTTCCGGCTGTCGAGGCCAACTCTCTGCGGATGCGTAATAATTCGGAAGAAGCGTTGTCTTTGATTTTTCCGAATTTGTCTAAGATGTTGTTAATACGCGTGATGAGTTGAGGAAACACGATAATATCTCCTGCCAGTTTTTGTAGGGCAGGGTAGGGGGAGTTTTCTTTTTCTTGTTCTTCGTCATTCGAGGTCAGTGTCAGAAAATGGATGATATCACGAATTGTTTCTAAAGAACGGCGTAAATCAAACAGTTCTTGCTCATCCAAATACATACCTTCTACGCGGATACGTTTTAGTGATGGTCGTACATCAAAAAAATATTGGTCGGGAAAACTGTCTTCCTCTTGTATGATGCGCATGAATTCCATCACCTGTTCCAGCCATTCATTAATATCCTTAAAGGATTCTGAGAAGTTCATTTCATCTACTCTTTCTTGACCTAATGTGCTGAGACATTTCTCTTTTAGTAAATGACGGATGGAATCGAAACCTATTTTCTGTTCGAAATTCTGAGGGTATATCATGATTTATTTCTTTCGTTTATTATTCGTATGCAAAAATACGATTTGAAAATTTTATAGCAAAAAAACTGGTAAACTATTTGCTTATTTAAAATAAAGTCGTACCTTTGCAGCGCTTTCAACAGAAAGTACTTTTGAAAAAAGAAGTCTTGGAGAGGTGGCAGAGTGGTCGATTGCGGCGGTCTTGAAAACCGTTGTACTGCGAG
>OGPE01001119.1_pt1 | contig 18296 bp, 16 predicted proteins | sample 1552881 | NCBI WGS metagenome assembly OGPE01 (sample SAMEA2580236, study PRJEB22360) | human gut metagenome | biome: human gut; feature: human-associated habitat; material: faeces | place: Denmark | collected 2008/2010 | reverse complement strand
CTCATCTGGTAGAGCGCCACCTTGCCAAGGTGGAGGTAGCGAGTTCGAGCCTCGTAATCCGCTCCAATGGCGCTATAGCCAAGTGGTAAGGCAAGGGTCTGCAACACCCTGATTCTCCAGTTCAAATCTGGATGGCGCCTCCAAGAGATGAGAACGCAAGCGGGCGTTCTCTTTTTTTGTATCTCTTGAAGGTCAAGCTTTGCGGCTGGAGGATACGTATACCTTAGAGCCTGTCCTGTACCTGTTTTGCAGCGTGCAGGACAGGCTCTTGTAGCACCTGAACCAATCGAAAGGAAAGGAGGAAATGCAATGGCAACGTATCTGATCGACTATGAAAATGTCTATATCGAGGGACTGACCGGTTTGGAGTATCTGACAAAGCGGGACGAGGTAGTGATTTTCTACACACAGAACCGCTGCGGGCTGACGTTTGAACTGCACCAGCGGCTGATCTCCTGTGATGCAAAGCTACGGCTGATGGAAGTGACAGCACTGTCCACCAGAAAAAACACGGTGAAAAATGCACTGGACTTGCAGCTTTCCATGTATATCGGCTATCTGATCGGCAGCCGTCCGAAAGAACGTCTGTATATCATCAGCAAGGACACCGACTTCGACCTGAACCAGCAGTTCTACGACCGGTACCTGCAAGAGGATGTGCACGCTCTGTCGATTTATTCTACCATTGAGAATGCAATGAAAGGCATTCCCACGAGAGATGTAGTACAGGCTCTGGAAGAAACTGCTGCGGCTGCACCTGCGGATACGACTTCAACAGAAGAAGAAAACGTACCGGCAGCACCGAAAAAGGCAAAGAGCAGTGCAGCAATGCTGTTTCCGAAAGAGTTACAGTCGGAAGTGCGGGAACTGCTGGACACAGACGACAAGCAGGCGGTGAACCGGATCTGTGCGATCATCACCGCTTCGGAAGACCTGCTGACACTGAACAACCTGCTGTCCCGCTATTACCACGACGGCAAGCAGGTAAAGGACATGTATCACAAACTGAAGCCGTCCTATAAGGCACTCCGTAAGCTGGCAAACGGCACGAAGTGACAGACTTTCAAAACCCAAAAGAGCACCCTCCGGTGAAACCAGCCGGAGAGTGCTCTTTTTGCTTCATAAAAATGAAAAACCGAAAACAAGCGGCAATTGCCTTTGCTTTCGGTCACTTTTCATATTCAACTGTCAAAAACAGAGCTTACGCACGCTCGATCTTGCCGGAGCGCAGGCATCTGGAGCAAACGTACATATGACAAGGAGTTCCCTTCACAATCGCTTTTACACGCTTTACGTTCGGCTTCCATGTTCTGTTCGACCGTCTGTGGGAGTGAGAAACCTTGATACCGAAGGTAACACCCTTTCCGCAAACTTCACATTTAGCCATTCTACTGCACCTCCTTATCCTAACATTGCATGCCGACCGCCGGAAAATAGACTTCTGCGGCAGTCTGCAAACTAACATATCTATTTTATCAAATTTCCCGAAAAAAAGCAACCCTTTTCCTTGGATTCTTTTGAATATTTTTTTTACGATCAAAATACCTTTCGAAAAATACAATTATTTGCGAAAACAGACTGCAAAATCAAATACAGACTTATTTTCAAAAAGCAACCGAAAAAGAAATCGGCACATTTCCGGCATTCTGTCCTGCGGAAATCTTGTAAATTTTATGTCAAATGGCAAAATAGGCTTGAATTTTTCCGGAAAACCATGTATAATAAAAAGAACACATTATAGGGTATCTGGGTAGAACATTTTCATTTGGAAAGGACTGGAGCAATGGGAATTCTGAGCAATTTTATGAACTTGAACCGTTATGAGATTCTGGCAAGAATCGTGATCATATTGTTGGTGTTGCCGCTGCATGAGTTTGCTCATGGCTGGGTGGCACGGAAATGCGGTGATGACACCGCCGAAGCTGCCGGACGGCTGACGCTGAATCCGCTGGCACACGTAGACCCCTTTGGTGCAGTGCTGCTGCTGCTGACCGGATTCGGCTGGGCAAAGCCGGTGCCGATCAATCCGGCACGAATGACCCACCCCCGCAAGGGCATCATCTGGACATCACTGGCGGGGCCGCTGTCCAATCTGCTGGCGGCACTGGTAGGCGTGGTGCTGATGCAGATCGTCTTTCCGTTTTACTATGCCGACCCCAACGCCGTTTTGACAGGCATCTATACGCTGCTGTACTGGTTCGTGGCGATCAACATTTCGCTGGCAGTGTTCAACCTGATTCCTGTGCCGCCGCTGGACGGCTCCAAGGTGCTGATGATGCTGCTGCCGTACCGCCAGTCCGCGTGGCTTGAGCGAAACCAGCGGTATTTGTCGCTGGCACTGTGGATCCTGATTCTGGTGGGCGTACTGAGCACGCCGCTGAGTTATCTGTCCAACTGGATCATGCACTTCTTCGTCTGGGCGACCCAGTGGATCGGCACGCTGGTGCAGATGGTGATGTGAGTTCATGCAGACGATTTCGTTTAAGCTGGAAGTCTTTGAAGGCCCCATGGATCTGCTGCTGAACCTGATTTCCAAGCACAAGCTGAACATCTATGACATTGAGATCTCCAGCCTGCTGGAACAGTATCTGGCGTATCTGGATCAGTGTCGGGAACAGGACCTGGAGCTGGCAGGGGAATTTCTGGAAATGGCGGCACGGCTGATCTACATCAAAACGGCTTCGCTGCTGCCCCGTCCGGAAGATGCCCAAAAGGAAAAGCAGGCATTACAGGGGGCACTGATCGAGTATGCCCTCTGTAAGCAGGCGGCACAGGCTCTGGCACAGCGTTTTGTGGGCGGACAGATCTTTACCCGTCCGCCGATGCAGGTGGAAGTTTCTCCGGCATACGCCAGAACCCACCTGCCCTGTGTGCTGCTGGAAACATGGAACACCATGGGGCAGAAACGCTTTGCCCCGCAGGAAAACGCCCGCGAACGGTTACAGCGTGTAGTGACGCGTCCGGTGGTGTCGGTGATGTCCAAGGTGGTCTACGTGATGCGAAAGGTGTATCACGATGAACACGTGTATTTCGGGGCACTGTACGCCGATGTGCGGGAGCGTTCTGCACGGGTGGCACTGTTTCTGGCGGTGCTGGAACTGACCAAGCATGGCAGGATCGGCATCAGCGAGGACAGCACTTATCTCTATCGCCGGACAGACTATGTGAAACATTCTGCAAAGGGTTGAGAGAACTTCATTTATGCAGCCGTTCAAGTATGAATCCGAAGAATCGGGGAATGATAATGGAAAGAAACACCAGATCGCCGCTTTGCCTGATGCTGGAGGCGGTGCTGTTTGCCAGCGGAGAGCCGGTGCCGGTGTCCCGTCTGGCACAGGCATGTGAAGTATCAGAATCCGCGGTGCAGACTGCCTTACAGCAGCTGTCGGCGTGGTATGAAAAACAAAAAAGTGCGATCTGCGTGCAGCAGCTGGGGGACAGCTGGCAGATGTGCACCCACCCTGCCTATGCGACTGTGATCCAGCGGGCAGTGGAAACCAAAAAGGCGGCTCCGCTGTCAGCGGCTGCCATGGAGGTGCTGACGATCGTGGCATATAACCAGCCGGTCAGCAAAAGCTTTGTGGAGCATGTCCGCGGCGTGGACAGCAGTTCCGTGGTGAACACCCTTGTGGAAAAGGAACTGCTCACAGAAGCCGGACGGCTGGACGTGCCGGGCAAGCCGGTCGCCTATGCGACAACGCCCCATTTTCTCCGGTGCTTCGGCTTGCAGTCGCTGGACGAGCTGCTGCCGGTGTCGGCTGTGCCGCAGGAAATGGTACCGGAGTCGGAGGAATCTGACGATCTGGCAGAATGATGCAGAGGAGGCGAGTGGTCTATGGTTGGCTGGCTGATCGTGCTGGGGCTTCTGGCACTGCTGCTGGGACTGCTGTTGTCGCCGTTCTCCTTTGCGTGGGACTACGATGCCCCGAAAGACCGCTTCTTCTGGAAGCTTTCGTGGCTGGGGATCTCCTTTGCTGACAGTGCCGGAAAGGGATTGTTTCAGCGGGAAAAAGAGGAATCCCAGAAGCCGGAAAAAGAACCGGAAAAGCAGAAGAAAAAGAAGCGGAAGAAGCCGAAAAAGTCCCGCCGACCGGCAAAAAAGAAGTCGCCGGAATCTTCGGAAAAGACCGAAAAGCAAAAGCTGGAACACGGCTGGGCTCTCATCAAGGGCAGCCTGTCCGTGCTTCCGAAACCGCTGCGGCTGCTGTGGAAAGGCATCTCTCTGAAGCAGCTGACAGTGGGCGTGCAGGTGGGACGGTTCGATGCACAGGAATGTGCCCTCGCCTACGGAGCAGCCAATGCGGCAGTGTACACCGCCGTGGGGCTGCTGGGCAGTGCCATGCGGGTACAGGTGCAGCAGATACAGGTGCAGTGTGCGTTCGGGAGTTATAAGTTTTGAGGGGACAAAATTACAAAAATAAGGGATATATTTGTATTTTTGCCGCTAATAAAACCAGTAAATAGAATTTGTGATGAAAAAACTGATTATCCTCTTTTGTGGTACGCTGGCATTAGCTGCCTGCGGAAATGGCCTTGAGAAAAAAGCCAATGAAAAACTGATGGTTGCCAAGGCTGCCTACGAACGTGGCGACTATGAAGAAGCTAAGTTACAAATTGACAGTATCAAGATTCTCTATCCCAAAGCGTTCGAAGCACGTAAGGCGGGACAGGCACTGATGCTCGATGTTGAAACAAAAGCACAACAAAAAACGCTTGCTTACCTGGATAGCGCCTTTCAGGCAAAGACAGAAGAATTCAATGCCATCAAGGACAAATTCAAACTAGAAAAAGATGCCGAATATCAACAAGTCGGCAACTACCTCTGGCCTACACAGACCATTGAAAAAAATATGCACCGTTCGTACCTCCGCTTCCAAGTGAACGAGCAAGGTATAATGAGTATGACTTCCATCTACTGTGGTGCCGGCAATATTCACCATACAAAAGTGAAAGTGATTGCTCCTGACGGTAGTTTTGCAGAAACTCCAAGCTCCAAAGACAGCTACGAGACAACGGACATGAACGAGAAAATAGAAAAAGCTGACTACAAACTAGGGGAAGACGGAAATGTGATCGAATTCCTGAATCTCAATAAAGACAAAAATATCCGTGTGGAATATATAGGCGACCGCACCTATAAAACGACAATGAGTCCAACCGACCGCCAGGCCGCAGCAGGTGTTTACGAATTAGCACAAATCCTCTCGGCCATGGAACAGATTAAAAAAGAACAAGAGGAAGCCAACCTGAAAATCGGATTCATCAATAAGAAGAAAGAACGGAAAGCACAGGAAGAAATTACCGATTAGTAAAAGGAAAGCCATCCACCAGAAAAAGCCATTGGTTAATAATAAAATAGACGGGAATAGTTGTTATTTTTCATAAACGACAACTATTCCCGTCAAATGCATAATGAGACTCTTAATCCTCTGCGTGAGAGAAAAGGCGTTTCCTGGTAGGGAGAAAAGGCGTAGTCTGCCATCATCAAACGGCGTAGCCTGATAACCAAAAACGGCGTGGTCTACACGCCTTTATTTTATCCTTCTATTCAACTGATTATTAGCCTTTTCCTGCTTTGATTTTCCGACCCGTTTTCCGGTCGTCTTCTTTTTACCGACTGCAGACTTTGTCTTTCCGGCAAAAGGATTGTTACTTTTTTTGATTAACATAGACAGCACTTATATAAACAGTACTTATTTCTTATAATTCTTATTCTCCTTCGTAATACTCACCCAAAAACCAGCGAGCCACAAAATCCCAGTTTTCCTGCAATAACTCCTTTCCGTTCTCAAACGGGAACTGTGCTTCCGGCAACAAATCGTGTTCCATTCCATATTTCAGCAGATCGAACGGACACAAACCTTCTTCACAAAACAGCTCGTATGCTTCCTCTTCAGCCAGTTCGGCATTGTAGAGCGGATTACGTTTGTCTGCAAAATATTCGGCTACATCAGGACCGATCAACAACCCTTTCGGATTGGCAAAAACCACAAAGTTACCGAACTCCTTTAAGTCAGGCAACAAAGAATCCTCTTCATCTTCCCACTTCAACGACTGCACAAAGAAAAATTTTAGCGCTTCGTAAGAGTCAAAGTATAAAAGCGGTTCACCTTTGCTCGCTTCAAGGAAACGTTCTACGTTCGTAGGCATCTTTTCTCCCGGCAAAGCTACCGGCAGAGGCATCCGCTTCTTTTGCATCAGCTCCGTTTCCATCAGCCAGTCCGTTGCCAGATAATCGCTGATAGGAGCCAATTCGAACGCAGCATCCAAACGGTTGTAAAGCGTATCCGCAAACTCCAGCAAATCCGCATCCATCGGGTTCTCTACTCCATCAAAATCATCGCCAACCGGAGAATTGATGGCCCACAAAAGGAAAACAATATCTTCACGGTTAATTTCGTCCGGCAAATATTCCTCCGTCAGTGCGTAAAAAGGCAAATAACGTCCGTAGCTTTTCCGGTGCCAATGAATAAACTGACGCCAATTTCCTCCGTCTGCTACGCAATCTTCCAAATACAAGGCACACGTCAAAGCCACTCGCTTCTGGTCTTCCTCCCACTCTCTCCCACCGTATATAAAAGAATCTGCCACCAACGGCAATAGCTGGTTAGCGAAATCCAGATACCATTCATCCGTATCCACTGCTTTTGCACGACCATGAGCGTCCAGCCATGCTTTCATATATATCTTCTGTTGCTTCATACTACAAACGTTTCAAAGCCAGTTTGATAACCTTTTCTACCGGAGCATCCGGCTCCTCCTTCAAGATAGCCAACACCACCTTCTGTGAAGGTGCAGCAGCAAAGCCTAGCATCGTCAATGCAGACACCGCCTCTTCCTGCACTTCCGCATTGGCAGGTTGCAACAACAAACCTGCGGAAGCCCCTCCGGCAGCAGACATACCCATTGTTTTTATCTTATCTTTCAGGTCGACAATCACGCGTTGCGCAGTCTTCAGCCCGATGCCTTTCACCGTTTTCAACATGTTCGCATTTTCGGTGCTGATTACGTTCACCAGTTCGGCAGGCGAGAGAGCCGAAAGAATCATACGAGCCGTGTTCCCCCCGATTCCGGAAACGGAAATCAATAATAGGAAAATCTCCCGTTCCTGTTTCTCGGCAAATCCGTAGAGCACATACGCATCTTCACGAATCGCCTCGTAAATATATAGCTTACAACTTTTCTTTCCCTGAATAGCCGAATAGGTATTCAAAGATATATTGGCGGCATATCCCACCCCATTACAGTCGATCACTGCGGTTGCCGGACTTAGTTCGGCAAGTTCGCCTCTAATATATTCTATCATAACAGGGACAAAGATAAAACTTTCTCACCACAGATTACACTGATTTTCACAGATTATTCTTTTGTACATTAGATATGAAGAATATGAAAAAAATAAAAATATTAAAGCAGATGAACCAAAGTTAGTAGTAATTTGTTTACTTTTGCAAGCAAAAGAAAGAAATTTGTTCATTAAAACCAAGAAAAGAATGAAAAAAGTAAGAGCTGCCATCGTTGGTTATGGCAACATTGGACATTATGTACTTGAAGCGCTTCAGGCGGCACCTGATTTCGAAATAGCCGGAGTCGTTCGTCGTGCAGGAGCAGAGAACAAACCGGAAGAGTTAGCAAACTACGCAGTAGTGAAGGACATAAAAGAGCTGGGAGAAGTAGACGTAGCTATTCTTTGCACGCCGACCCGCAGCGTAGAAAAATATGCAAAAGAATATCTGGCGATGGGTATTAACACGGTAGACAGTTTCGATATCCACACCGGTATCGTAGACCTGCGCCGTACCTTGAATGCTACCGCCAAAAAACATAAAGCCGTATCGATCATCTCTGCCGGATGGGATCCGGGAAGCGATTCCATCGTACGCACCATGCTGGAAGCAATTGCTCCGAAAGGCATCACCTACACCAACTTCGGTCCCGGTATGAGCATGGGACACACAGTAGCCGTAAAAGCGATTGACGGAGTGAAAGCTGCCCTTTCCATGACCATTCCGACCGGCACGGGAATCCACCGCCGCATGGTATACATCGAACTGAAAGACGGATATAAATTCGAAGAAGTAGCCGCTGCCATCAAAGCAGATCCTTACTTCGTGAACGATGAAACACACGTGAAACTCGTTCCGAGTGTAGACGCCCTGCTAGACATGGGTCATGGTGTAAATCTGACTCGCAAAGGTGTATCCGGCAAAACACAGAACCAGTTGTTCGAATTTAATATGCGTATCAACAACCCCGCACTGACCGCACAAGTACTGGTATGCGTGGCACGCGCTTCCATGAAGCAACAACCGGGATGCTACACGATGGTAGAAGTTCCCGTTATCGACCTTCTCCCCGGCGACCGCGAAGAATGGATCGGACATTTGGTATAATATATTTTATACATAAAACAAAATTAAAATAGAGAAAGGCGGTACACCTTTCTCTATTTTTTTTATCTTTGTGAGCATACTACAAAAAACACAATTATGAGAAAATTATTCATTCTCTGCGCATTTCTATTACAGTTCCTGTCGCCTGTCTACCCACAACAAGCTACAACAGCCACCATAGAGCCCAATCTAAAGTATGGAAAACCTTCCAAAGAAGAACTATCTCTCACCTCCTATGCCCCCGACACCACCGCCACGGCTATTTATCTTTTCCATCAGGGACAAAGTGACTTCGTCTACCACGACGGTTTTCAACTGACTACCGAGCATTGGGTACGCATCAAAATCCTGAAACCGCAAGGAGTGTCATACGCCGACGTGTCCGTTCCCTACTACTCTCCCACCGATAGGGACGAAGGGAAGGAAAGAGCCAGTGACATAGAAGGCTGCTCCTACAATATCGAAAACGGGAAATGTATAAAAACGTCCATGAAGCGGGAATCTATCTCTTTCGAGCGGATCAACAACCTGTATAAAATGCTAAAATTCTCTCTGCCCGCTGTCAAAGAAGGCACTGTCATCGAATATCACTACAAACTCTACTCCGACTATTTTTCACACATCGACAACTGGATGATGCAGGAAGAACTCCCGATGCTCTACAACCAGTATAAAATCACCATCCCTCATGTATTTGTCTACAACATCGAACTCCGGGGAAAGGACTACATACAAGTGAAGCAAAGAGACTCCTCCATTCATGCCACAGAACGTGAAGGCTCCGGTGCGGGTGGAGTCAGCAAAGACTTCACCGTTTCGGCACAAGAAACCACCTTTATCTCACGCAACCTTCCGGCTATCCGTCAGGACGAATCCTACTGCTGGTGTCCGGAAGACTATAAGGTGCAAGTGAGCTTCGATCTGCAAGGCACTCAATTCACCCCCAATGAATACAAACCATACAGCCAGAAATGGGAAGATGTAGACAAGCAGTTGCTCAAACCGGAAAATACACAGTTCGGCGAACACCTCTCACTCACCAACCCTTTCCGCCCTGAAACCAAACAAGCCTACAACAGCGAAATGAATTTCGAGGAGAAAATCATCTGCGCCTTCCAGGTGCTCAAAAAGAAAATGGCCTGGAACGGACGGTATCAGCTCTACAGCAAAGAGCTCGAAAAAGTAATCAAGAAAGGAAGCGGCAGTAATGCCGACCTGAATTTCATCCTTATCAGCATCCTGAAAGACTTCGGGCTGGAAGCCTATCCGGTGGTTATGAGCCGACGTTCATCAGGTATGCTGCCGTACAACTTTCCTTCTCTGCAAAAACTAAATACATTCTTTGTTGCTATCCACGATATAAACAAACAAAAATATGTATTTTTAGACAGTTCTATGGACGTACCTGCCTTTAATATATTGCCGCTTGAATTGTCTGTAAACAAAGCACGCATGCTTTCCCTAAAAGAGAAAGAAGAAAAGAAATGGGTGAACGTGATGGCTCTTTCCCACAACAAAAGTTTTATGAAGATTGATGCTCGAATAGAGGGAAATCAAGTGAAAGGACATCGCAGCACGGTTCTCTACGGGCAGGAAGCCATCGAATATCAGGCAAATGAAAATCATAAACAGGACAATCTCGTTTCGAATCCTGAAAACAAAGTCAGCCAGAAAGAGAAACTCACTGTCACCAACCTGAAAGTGAAAAAGCAGGAAAATGACTGGGCACTGATAGAAGAAGAGTTTGACTTCGTCCTGCAAGCCGACCGAACGGACGATCACCTTTATATCAATCCAATGCTCTTTCCGCAATTGAAAAGCAATCCTTTTATCCAGACGGAACGGGTACTTCCCATCGAATTTCCCTACCCGTACAAATTCACGATGCTGTCTACGCTGACTCTCCCCGAAGGATATGAAGTGGAAGAACTTCCTCAATCACAATCTATCCGGTCGGAAGGAGACGGATTACAGTGTAAATATATGATTCAGCAACAGGGAAATACAATCCTGCTCAATTATGTATTCCACCTGAAAGGCTACATATTCCTTTCCGAACAATACAAACAACTGCAGGAACTATGGGCCAAAGTAATCGAAAAAAACAACGCACTCATCGTGCTCAAAAAAATATAAACTTTACCTGTTTACACCAATGATCCGTTCCAGCCACCCCATCCTGAAACAAAGGATATGCCGGGCATTCGGTCTGTCCTGTGTCCTTATCTGCCTAAGTCTGCACATACAGCCGGCATGTGCACAGGATATTCTCAAGGATGCCAATTCCATCATCGTGGAAGCACGCACAGAGGTTCTCTGCAAATCCATGACTCAATCCATAGAAAAAGAAAGCCTGACAATCAGCGTCCTCAACCGCAAAGGATTGGAGGCAGCCCGTTTCTTCTGCGGATGTGACATGTTCCGTTCTTTGCAGAAATTCTCCGGAGAAATCCTCAATGCCACCGGACAAAGTGTACGTAAGATAAAGAAATCCGAACTACAGAAAAGTGAATACAGCTCTTCGCTTACCACGGACGATTATTTTTATTATTACGAATGTAATCATCCTTCTTTCCCTTTCACAGTGAAATACGAATGGGAAATGAAATGCAACAACGGACTGATCGGTTATCTCCCTTTTGTCCCGCAGGCAGAATTTAACCAGGGAGTGGAGAAAGCGACTTACCGGATCGAGCTGCCCGCAGGACAAGGATGCAGATACCGCGAACTGAACACGCAGGGAAAAGAAATCGAAGTGAAGGAGTCCACCGGAGCCGACGGGCAACAAGTGATCGAAGCCACCGCTTCCAAGCTCTCTCCCATCATCAAAGAACCTTTCGGTCCGGATTTCGCCGAGCTATTTCCACGTGTCTACTTTGCTCCCTCCGCTTTCAAGTACGACAAGTCGGAAGGCGATATGAGCAGCTGGCAAAAGTACGGAGAATGGCAATACCAACTGCTCAACGGACGCGACCTGCTCACCGAACCTTTCCGCGCCAAGCTGCACGAACTGACAGCCAGCTGCACTACCGACCGGGACAAGGTGAAAGCAATCTACGATTATCTGGCCAAAACCACCCGTTACGTGAGCATCCAACTAGGCATCGGAGGTTTACAGCCCATTGCCGCCGCCGATGTTTGCCGCACGGGATTCGGCGACTGTAAAGGATTGTCCAATTACACCCGCGCCATGCTGAAAGAGTTGGGAATTGCTTCCACTTATACAGTCATCAGCACCACCAACGAGCGCTTGCTACCAGACTTCTCCAGTGCCAACCAGATGAATCACGTCATCCTGCAAGTTCCGCTTCCCCAAGATACGCTCTGGCTGGAATGTACAAATCCATCGCTTCCCTTCGGCTATGTCCACCAAGACATTGCGGGACACGACGCCTTACTCATCGAACCGACCGGCGGCCAGATGTATCGCCTGCCCACCTATCCCGACTCGCTGAACACACAGCACATCGTTGCCAACATCACCCTCTCCCCCACAGCCGAGGCACGGATAGAGGTGAACGAAATCTCCCGGATTTTTCAATATGAGAATGAAGCAGGCATCGTCTATCTGGAGCCCAACAAACAAAAAGACCGCATCCGTTCAAGCATCAACTTATCCCAAGCCGATATTCAGAACCTGCAAATCAGCGAGTGCAAGGAACCCAATCCGTCTATCACCTTCGACTACACTGCCACCAGCAATCAATACGGGCATAAAACGGGCAACCGTCTGTTTATCCCCACCAATGTGTTCCGAAAAGAATTCAGTGTTCCTCCTGTGACGAAGCGCACCTATCCCATTTACATCAACTACGGATACACAGATACCGACAGCATCCGCATCCAACTGCCGGAAGGATATGTAATCGAAGGACTTCCGAAACCGCTTGACGTGAAAAGCAAGTTCGGCAGTTTCCATTCCGGTATTCAGGTGAAAGATAAGGAAATCTACATCACTCACCGATTGTTTATGCGCAAAGGGGTTTACAGTCCGGATGAATATGCGGCATTCATTGATTTCCGCAAGCAAGTGGCAGGACAATATGGAGGAAAAATCATTTTAAAAAAAGAATAAGGAGGGAAACGCTTTACAGAAAATAAAGTATCTTTGCGACTCAACATTTTTTGTGACTTAACCATTCAAAAAAAGGAACATTGAAGAACAAACGATACAATCATATAGAAGAATGGGCAAATACCCTTAGCCACGGAATAGGCATCCTGCTTGGAATCGTGGCCGGATATTTCCTATTGGAAAAGGCTTCCGAGAATATGGAACCGCAGTGGGCAGTTGCTTGTGTATCCGTCTATCTGGCGGGGATGCTTTCCTCTTATGTCAGTTCTACGTGGTATCATGGCAGCCGTCCGGGGAAACTGAAAGAGTTGCTCCGCAAATTCGATCATGGAGCTATCTACCTGCACATCGCGGGCACCTACACTCCTTTCACGCTACTTGTCCTGCGGCATGCCGGAGGATGGGGATGGGGAATCTTCGCTTTCGTCTGGCTGTCGGCTATTGCCGGTTTCATTCTTAGCTTCAAAAAGCTGAAAGAACACAGTAATCTCGAAACGGCTTGTTACGTAGGTATGGGAGCCTGTATACTGGTAGCCATGAAACCTTTGTTAGATCATCTGGCAGAGTTGGGAGCCACTACTGCTTTCTGGTGGCTGATCGGCGGAGGAGTTTCGTATATTGTGGGAGCTGTCTTTTATTCATTGCGCAAACCGTATATGCATGCCACTTTCCACTTGTTTTGTCTGGGAGGCAGTATCGGACACATCATTGCGATCTGGCTGATTCTGTAAGGAATGGTAGGGACAAAAAAAAGGCTATCTATCCCAGACAGCCAATCTTTGTTAACCTTAAATCTAATACTATGAAAAACACAGTACAAAGATACGGACTTTTCGGTCATCTCCAAATTTTCAGGCCAAAGCAGCCTAACTTATAACACGGTTTAATAAAAAGCAGATGTTCGTTAACGTTTAACGCAATAAAGTTAAAAATTAACGAATCGTTTATTAACGATTTAAATGATTGAATTGCCGCTAATGAGTTTTTTCCTTCTGAATTTGAAACGAACAAACAAACAGATTCACAAATTCGTTATATAGAAAAGAGGAACTTAAAACGAAAACGATTTAGAACGCAAATTTATGGATTGGAAAAATCACCTGATAAAACACCTGCAATGGTCGGACTCCATCATCAACCGGGAGGCAAAAGAACACGTAGCCCGTGAAATTGCCGCCACGGCAAAAGACGGAGATGTGATAGGAGCCGGCTCCGGCTCTACAGTCTACCTGACTCTGTTCGAACTCTCACGACGAATTCGTGAAGAGTACTTGCATATCGAAGTGATTCCCGCCTCACAAGAAATCTCGATGACCTGCATACAGCTAGGCATCCCCCAAACTACCCTCTGGAACAAACGCCCCAACTGGACATTCGACGGAGCGGACGAAGTAGATCCGCAACAGAACTTGATTAAGGGACGTGGCGGAGCGATGTTCAAAGAGAAACTACTGATTAGAAGCAGCCGCAAAACGTTCATCATCATCGACCCCAGCAAGCGTGTGAATCAGCTGGGAAGCAAATTTCCCATCCCTGTAGAGGTCTTTCCGGACTCACTGACTTATGTAGAGCATGAGTTGCAGCGGCTGGGTGCCTCGGAGATTGTTCTTCGTCCCGCTCGTGGCAAAGACGGACCTATCTTTACAGAAAACGGCAACTTTATCCTCGACACCCGTTTCAACTACATCGACTCTTCGCTCGAAGAACAACTGAAGGCAATCACCGGTGTTATAGAGAGCGGACTTTTCATAGGTTATGACATCAAAGTGATCGTGGCGGAATAAAATAACACAAGCTGAAAATCCCATTTTGCAGAGACGTAAATTTGATTTGTTCTAATGCAAATTAAATAGTATGGCTTTACCTTTATTTTAGTTAGTAGAACTAGGTTATCTGACACCCGGGTCTCATACATACCGACACCCGGGTGTCAACTTGCAGTCTTTTGCATTCTTCTTTACTATCACTCATAATTTCAATCACTATTAGATTGTAACATTTAACTCATACCTCCAAAACACGAATATTAAAAACGCCTAGATAAAGAAAAACACCGGGAAATTTATTAAAAATTTGGGTAGAATATTAATCCCTTCTCAAAAATCAATGAGAAACAAAGACTACTAAATTGATAAAGGAAGTTTCAATAAAAGAAACCGGAAGAATAGGTTAATTTTTAAAATCCGAAACAAAAACATTGAAAAACAACAAGATAGGAGAAAAAAAGCAGAAGGAAAGGAGGAAAGAAAAATCAATAAGTCTTAGCAGAACTTGGTACATTCGTGATTGTAAACTTACCGTCAATATCAGTGATAGTACCAAGGGTAGTGCCATTCACCAATATTGAAGCACCTACGACAGGTTGCCCATCTTCTTCAGAGGTAACCAAACCGGTAACTCTGGATGTTTGCGCTGTCACTAGACCTATACCTATAAAAAGGAAGGTCATTAAGAACATCAATTTTCTTTTCATAAATTCTCTCTTAAATTTAACCTATAAACAGATTTTTTGTCTCTAACAGGTTGCAAAGATAACACTAATTATGACAAACCGAAAAAAGTGTTACGTATTTAACTAAAAAGTATCGTTTTGAAAGCAAGAAGTATTCAAAAACTGATAGGTTAAAATAACACCTTTCCGATTTAGCATATTTTAAAAGATAATTTCTATCATAAAGATAGCACCAAAATCAGGCTTTTCAAGGAAAAGTGAACATTATTGCCTCCAAAACGGTATCTTTTTATCATTTTGCACCTTCAAAAGGGTTAAAGAACTATTAACAATGATAAAGGCAGAAACTTCTACATACCAAGTTCTGCTAAAACTTTGCGCGTTTCTTATGTAGGAATGATTTCGCAGGACGTTTCCATCAAACCGGGAGTGATAAAAATTGTTTTGAAAAGCGACGCGAAAGCACTGGATGAGGTTGTGGTGACAGCCATGGGTATCTCACGCGAGAAAAAAGCACTGGGTTACGCCGTTCAGGACGTAAAATCGGATCAACTGACGCAAGCTGCCAACTCTAATCTGGCGGGAGCGTTGCAAGGTAAGGTGTCCGGTTTGGACGTGAAGCCTTCAAGTGGTATGCCGGGAGCTTCTTCACAGATCACTATCCGTGGTGCACGTTCTTTCTCGGGTGACAACACTCCGCTTTACGTTATTGACGGAATGCCGGTGACCAGTACGCCGGATGTTAGCACAGACATTCAGAACAATGGTAGTGTGAGCGGAGCGGACTTCGCCAACCGTGCGGTAGATATCGACCCTAATGATATTGAAAGTATCAACATTTTGAAAGGACAGGCTGCATCTGCACTTTATGGTATCCGCGCTTCCAATGGTGTGATTATCATCACAACCAAGAGTGGTAAAGGACTGGAAAAAGGCAAACCGCAGGTTAGCTTCTCTTCTAATGTCAGCTTCGATGTAGTCGGTCGTCTGCCGGAGTTCCAGAAAACATACGCACAAGGTTCGGGTGGAGTATTCAGCACTACTTCGGGAACGTCTTGGGGACCTAAGATTTCCGAACTTCCAAACGACGCAACGTATGGAGGTAACACAGATAACGAATACACGCAGAAGTTCGGTAAGCAACAAGGAAAATATTATGTTCCCCAGCGTGCAGCAGCCGGTCTTGACCCGTGGGCTACTCCACAGGCATATGACAATGCAAAAGACTTCTTCGACACAGGAATCACCTGGAGCAATTCATTGAATGTAGCGCAGATGCTCGACAAAAGCTCCTACTCTATCTCATTGGGAAATACACATCAGGACGGTATTATCTCAAGCACTGGTATGGACAGATATAATGTAAAGGTTAGTGCTGACACGAAACTGACTAACAACTGGAGTTCCGGATTTACAGCTAACTATATCACTACTTCTATCGACAAGGCAGTGACTTCCGGTAACGGTCTGTTGAGAACGGTTTACGCAGCTCCTCCCAGCTATGATCTGGCCGGTATTCCAAGTCACGTAGACGGTAACCCGTACACACAGAATTCTTTCCGTGGTAGCTTTGACAACGCTTACTGGGCGATGGAAAACAACAAATTTACGGAAGATACCAACCGCTTCTTCGGAAATGTGTATGCAAGCTATCAGACTGATTTCGGCACAACGAACCACAAGTTGAACGCGAAATACATGGTTGGTGTGGATGCTTACACCACTCACTATGTAGACAGCTACGGATATGGTAGCAACACCGGTGGCGGTCGCGGACAGATCGAGAACTACGGCTGGACAAATGCTACATACAACTCATTGCTGACCATCAACTACGACTGGCATATCAATGAAGACTGGGGACTGAACGCGGTAGTGGGTAACGAAATTATCCAAAGCAACAGAAAGAAGTATTATGAATATGGTACGAACTACAACTTCCCGGGATGGAACCACATCAACAACGCCACTACTCAACAGACAGAGGAAGAGACATGGAAAAACCGTACGGTGGGATTCTTCGGTAACGTATCGGCTTCTTACAGAAATATGCTTTATCTGACCCTCACCGGACGTCAGGACTATGTATCCAATATGCCACGTAACAACCGCTCTTTCTTCTATCCTTCTATTTCGGCTGGTTTTATCCTGACGGAATTAGATGCATTGAAAAACAATATAGTTAATCACGCCAAATTGAGAGTATCGTATGCGGAAGTAGGACAAGCAGGTGATTTCCTTGAAAACTACTACTCTACTCCTACGTATGGAGGTGGATTCTATACGTTAACTCCAATCATGTACCCGATGAAAGGTACTACCGCCTATACTCCGTACTACACGATTTTCGACCCGAAACTGAAACCGCAGAATACACGTTCGTATGAAGTGGGCGCTGACGTGAACTTCCTCGATAACTTAATCACATTCAGTTATACGTACTCACGCCAGAACGTTAAAGACCAGATTTTTGAAGTGCCTTTGGCTTCTTCTACCGGTGCTAGCAAACTGCTCACCAACGGTGGTAAGATTCATACCAACACGCATGAATTCACTCTTGGCTTCAATCCAATCCGGACGAAGAATATCAACTGGGATTTTGCATTCAACTGGACGAAGATCGACAACTACGTAGATGAACTGGCACCGGGTGTGGAGAATATCTCTCTGGGAGGATACGTTACTCCGCAGGTACGCGCTTCAGCAGGTGAGAAATTCCCTGTCATCTACGGTGTAGGCTTCAAGAGAGATGCGAATGGTAATCGTCTGGTAGACGAAAACGGTTTACCTATCGCTGGTGAAGCACAGGTTATCGGTAAGGTTTCTCCGGACTTCCTGATGGGTTTCAACACCACATTACGCTTATGGAAGTGTACAATCAGCGCAGTGCTCGATTGGAAACAGGGTGGTCAGATGTATAGTAGGACAACCGGACTGGCAGACTACTATGGTGTCAGCAAGAGAACGGAAAACCGTGATGGTACTATCATCTTTGACGGCTACAAAACTGATGGAACTAAAAACGATATCGCCATCACAGGTGCAAACGCACAACAGGTATATTACAGCCGTTTGAACGACATCGACGAATCTTCTGTATATGACAACTCTTTCATCAAACTGCGTGAAGTGGCTGTCAACTACAAAATTCTTCAAAAACGTTCGATTGAACTTTCTGTAAACGCATTTGCCAGAAACATTCTGATCTGGGCACAATTGCCTGACCTCGATCCGGAAGCCAGTCAGGGTAACAACAACATGGCAGGAGCATTTGAAGATTATTCAATGCCGCAAACAGCTAGTTTCGGCTTTGGTTTCAACATTAAATTTTAATCTGCAAGACAATGAAAAAATATAAATCAATAGGAAAATTGCT
>OGPE01001116.1_pt1 | contig 18358 bp, 13 predicted proteins | sample 1552881 | NCBI WGS metagenome assembly OGPE01 (sample SAMEA2580236, study PRJEB22360) | human gut metagenome | biome: human gut; feature: human-associated habitat; material: faeces | place: Denmark | collected 2008/2010 | reverse complement strand
GGCCTGGCGGCGATACCGCCAGGCCGGAATTTTTTTTATTCCACTGCGAGGCGCAGACTGTCCGGTACTCGCTGTGCTGCGTTCCGCCTCAGTCTGCGCCCTGCAGCGTTGCCGGTTAAAACCATGTAACCGCATTCCCTTGCGGTTGTCCGGCTCCGGCCTCAGAGTTTATCCATCAGATAACGATGCGCTTTGGAGGCGGCGCTGGCCGCTTTAAAAATATAACGCTTGTCGTTTTTCAGCGCTTTCAGCCAGGAAGCAATATAGCTTTCATGTTGTACCTCTCCCTCAATCCCCAGTTCCGCCATCAGAAAAGCACTTCCCAGCTCCGCCACCAATTCTTCCTCTGCATAATCTGCACTGCCAAACTTCCCTTTCATTTCACGGTTCAGGCGTTTTTTACCACCACTCCAGTGAACCAGCTCATGCAGGCCAGTAGCGTAGAAGTTAGCCGCATCCGAAAACAGATGGCGCGCTGGTAACCAGACTTCATCAGAGGATGGACTGAAAAAGGCATTTTGTCCTTTCTCGATGATGCTTGCGCCGCTCTTCCTGAACAGATTTTCAGCCTGCGGCATCGGGTCAAAGGTTGCTTCCGGGCTGACTGTTTCAGTTGTCAGGGCCAAGCCGTCGATTTGCTGAACGTTAAACACGGTGAAAGTTTTAAGCATCGGGATATGGTCAATTTCTCCTGCGTCGTTTTCCTTCTCCAGCGTGGTGTAGAAAATGGCCGTCGTACCATGTTCGCCCTTGCGAACCTGTCCACCTGCTGTCTGAGACTGTTTGTAGGTCATCCAGCGGGAATCACTGAAACCCTGTTTTGACGCACTGCACCACAGCAACATGATATTCATGCCGCTGTAGGGTACGCCAGTGGCATAATTGGATGGCAGACCAGACATGCCCGATACGCGCTGCCACGGGCAGGACCACGGTTTTACACCGGCTTCCAGTGCTGTGATGATGTTGTCGGTAATGGTCTGATAAATATCTGTTCTGGTTTTAGAAAATTTCGTTTTTGAGGAGCCTGACGGGTCCAGCGGGGATACGCTGGTCGTCGCTGCGGCGTTAGGGGCTCTAGTCTGGGTATGCAGGGAAATCTTCATGGTTTTTTCTCCGTCAGTGTGTGATTTTCGTCTTCGTATCGCCTGACGGTTCGCTTTCCCGGCATCGTTCCGGCCAGCAAGGGCGCAGCATGCGTGCCATTTACCCTTGCGGGACGGGTTGTGTTGGGAAAAGATTAACCGGAAGCAGATACGGAGAACGAAAAGCGCACGAGAGAAAAAACTTGCCCCTGCATAGCCGGGCGTAGCGCCCCTTGCTATGCAGCGGTGAAAAGGGTTTGAACTATTGAATGAATAACTGCACCGTAGCAATACGCATGCAATCAAAACCATCATAATTTATTGATTTAAAAGATTTTTCAAACCACTCCTTGAGAGTGAAAATTCTGATTGATTAGTGAAACAATTGGTTAGAGAATGTAACTATTCACACAGAAATCCTACTGAAAAAAATAAAGAGACAGTAATGAGTATGTTAATCTGGAAGAAAAAAAATAATGCTAAACACTTAATCTTGTTTATACATGGTTTAAAAGGCGGAAGTGATACGTGGGCAGTTGATAAGATCACATCCTTCCCACAGCTTATATGTGAGGATGAAGATTTTTGTGATGCCTTTGATATAGCTTGTTTTGAGTATTTCACTAATTTTACGAATACCTACGGTAAAAGTAGAAATCTACTTGCCAGGTTGTTCACATCACTAACAAAAAAAGAAGTCAATCTTCCTGTTGATGAATTATCAGAGTTACTTGTTGGAGAATGTCAAATAAATTTATCCGATTATAGTAATATAATATTTGTCGCTCACAGCATGGGAGGTTTAATAGCAAAATCATGCATTATTAAAATGCATGAAAGAGATCTTTCTCACAATATAACTGGATTTATTTCACTTGCTGTTCCTCATTCGGGGTCAGAAACTGCTTCATGGGCTAGTATGGTTTCATCAAATGTCCAGCTTGGTGATTTAAGTGTATTTAGTAAAGAAACAGATTCTCTAAACCGCAGATGGGTAAAATTGCCTAAACTCCCTGAGTTAAAGTTTTTGTATGGAAGCTACGATAGTATTGTAGTTAAAGCCAGTGCAATTCCTGTTCAAGTTTCTGCCAAAGAGTCTATAGCTGTTCAGGAGGATCATTCGACAATTTGCAAACCAAAGGATAGGGATTCTAATGTTTATCTTATCGTTAAGAAACTAGCTCTTGAAATACATAACAAAACGGAACTAATTTCATCTTCACCAGAATTTAAAGATGATAAGCAATATGACAATGAATTTTTTGTATTGAAAATGATAGTCGCTGATGTACATAGTGATATATCAAAACATGCTAAGGAGTATTATTATAATGCAGAATTGGCCAGAAATATTTTCACTAGCGATCGAGATAGAGAAACCTTAAGTGTTTTGTATAGAAAAATAAGGGAGATATATCAAACACAGTATCATGACTCTATAGCAAATCATAATACAGCAAACCAACTCTTAGCTGCAATACACAAAAAAATAGAAGATGAAGATAAGGTTAAATTATCATCTCTTCTTGATACACTTGATAGTGTACATAAGAAAGGAATGCTGCATCAGCTTGCTAATAAGCTAGATAGAGATATAATTTGGTCCCCAGACACATCTCTTGACTCTTTGGATAGTTTAAGGGGGCAAAAATGATTTCATTACCTTATATTCCTCTTGATGAAGATTTTAATTTGAATGTTGCTCTTCTGATTATTTTAATTCATACGCTAAGCAAGAATAGAAATGATGTTCTATTGTTGGATAGAAATAAAATTCAAATATTTTTATATTTGATTAAAAACCCGTCAAAACTTGAGGCTGTAATGATTTTGGCAGGTAAACAAAACACATCCATTGATATGACAGAAACTTATACAATTAAAAGTCTATCATTAAACGTTGACATTCTTTTCAGCACTCCAAAAATAAAAACACTTTTGAAAAAAGTGTCGATACTGGGATGGCTTCGTGTAACAAAGTCTGATGGTGCATCTTATTTTAGTTTAACAACTGAGGGTGAACGCGCTTACGAGCAGTTTGGCGGCGAATACTTTAACTCAGTGAAAACTTATACCAAATCACTGGATAAAATAAAATCACTAACCTCCAGTAAATTAAATTCCATTCTGAATGAAGTATTCAAGGTGTCAAAATGAAATCCTATTTAAGAATTGAACGATTAATCCTTGTTGGTGTACGTAAGAATTACATTGTCAAGTTTGAAGATGGATTAAATATTATACATGGTGATTCAGACACAGGAAAATCTAGTATTTTAGAATTTATTAACTATTTACTTGGCGCCAGTAAAATAGAGTTGGCCGATGAGATTATATCATCTGTTAATTATGCGGCGTTAGAGGTTATAATAAATGATTCTGCCTATACCATAGTTAGAGATATTTACAAACCACAAAATTTCATTGAGGTCTATCAGTGTCCTTTCGAGAGGAGGGAGGCATTCATTTCTAGAAAATATGCTCCTAACTTCTCTAATAACAATGCCCCAGATGGATTCTTTTCTGATTTCTTAATGGATGCATTAAATTTCCCCAAATTAAAATTAAAAGTGTCACCCACTCAGGTGACTAGTCAATTTAAGCGGTTAAGCTTCAGAAATATCATTAAATATTCCTACGTCAATCAAGATGATATGGGAAGCAAGTCTCTCTTGGGAATGACTGACTGGGCTAAATATACGTATACTAAAGAAGTTTTCAAATATATATATAACGTACTAGACACTGACATATCCGATATTGAGCAACAAATATCAGATAAAAGATCTGAATTAAACAACTTGCGTAAAAAGTATGAACATGTTTCGGAGTTTTTGCGAGAGACAGGTTATGAAAGCATCCCATCAATTGATGATGCAATAGAAGAATGTGATCTAATCTATGATTCGTTGAACATTGAGCTTCACTCATTAAATAGTAGTATGATGGCAAACTCTGACAATTACAATCAGTTTAAATCGTACCATTCAGAATTCAACCTAAAAATAAAAATGATCGTAAGAAGCATTGAAGAAATAAATTTAAAAAAAGATCAATACATTAGACTTAAAAACGATTATATTAATGACATAAAGAAAATAAAAGCAATTCATTTGGCTAATGAAAAAATTGGCCTTACCCAAGACATTAAATGTAATTGCCCTATTTGTGATAATATAATTACCATTGAGAACGGTGAAGGTGGATTTATCAAATCCAAACCTGAGTCTCTCGATGAAGAATTATTATCATTAGAAAAAAGAGAAAAATCCATTAGCGATCTAATTATTAACCTGACTCATGAACATAGGATTTTGCTGGATGATAAAATTCAACTTGAAGCTGATCTGAACAAAGTCAGTGGAATGATAGATACAGAAGCAAAACAGTTTATTACTCCATTTCTCACCCAACGTGATTCTTTATTAAAAGAAATAACATCTGTAAGTAAAAAAAGAGAGGCTTTAGTATCAAGCTTGAAAGTTAGAAACCGTCAAGAGGAACTTTTAACCAAGCAAAAAAGCCTTACAGATAATATAGAAACTCTTATAGAAAAACTTAACGACTTAAGAGTTAATGCTCCTAGCATAGATGGTATATTATCTTCTTTAGGGGATGATTTGATGATTTTTTTAACCGGTGTGAAAATAAAAAATAGAACTGGGATAAGTATAAGTAAAAAACATTTCTCGCCCATTGTAAGAGATAGAGACTATTTTAATATCACATCTGGAGGTTTAAGAACTATTATTTCCATAGGGTATATGTCATCAATATTAAAGAGCTCTATTGACTCAGACATAAACCATCCTCGTTTTTTGATGCTTGATACTATAGGTAAGTATCTCGGAAAAAACTTGAAGACGAAATATGCATCCGATACCAATATAATAGATGATATTGATGAAGGAATTTCTGATCCAGAAAAATATGAAAACATCTATAATGCACTCATAGAAATAACCAATTATGCGCAGAAAAAAAGTAGCCCGTGTCAGATAATTGTTGTAGACAATGATGTCCCTGATAAGCTTTCTGACAGATTAAAAGCTATAACTGTTGCTCACTATAGTGCAAATAAGGAAAACGGGTTACCTGTCGGACTAATTGATGATGTCATTTACAAACATTAACTACTTTAGATTGAGGGATGCTAAACTTTGGTTTTCGCTGTGATACTTACAGGAAAACCACAGGGATGCCATCATTCCATTGCCGCACCCCAGCTCGAGGATATGGCTACCTCAGGCTCTCTCATAATCCTGCGCTCCGGACGAATATCTGTTCTGGTGCAGGGAGCTTTAATGCCCGGAATAACATTCCTCATATGTGCCGGGGAGATAGTATCTGCCATCAGGCGAGGGTCTGGTTCCTCCCGGTCAACCATTCATGCCCCGCAGACCGCTTTCCCCGGCAAGTCTGGCTCCGCCGTTGGCATCATTTGTACGCTACAGTTTGCACCCGTCCTTTGAGTCACTCTGCCCGGCATAAGTCAATGCTGAAAATGCCAGGGTATACAGCATAAAAAAATCAATATCTTACTCATACTTTATCCTCTTTCCGCACTCATCATCTGACCGTTATCGAATCAGCCTGCTGTTCAGTCACTTTCAGCCCCGCCCCCGCGAGTGCGGTACAGAGAGCATCCCTGATGGTCATCCTGCCTTTAACGGGATTACCCCTGACCGGGGCCGTCCTGCTGAGGTCTATCCGGATAAAACACCCGGTCCCTTGCGCCAGTTGCTGAGCTGTTTCATCAAACCGGGAAAACTGATATCGTAATTCGCAATGGTGTAACATTTGCCTTCCGGCACATGAGCATCCGGGGAAGCATTGCATGAAATAATTAAGAAAATCGATTGACCGATAACAATTAGACTATTTTAATGGGCAAGCAATTAAAGGCAACAGAATAATTTAAATATATCTGATTAATTTCCTTATTGTTATGATAAAATATAAAATCCACTACAAAAAAAGGTTCAACCCATGGAAACAGTAGATAGGTCAACAATAGATTTTATTAGAAAAATCATCCATGAGCTAGAAATAATAGGTGATTGGAACAGAAGATTTCATTGGAACTTTCTAAGAGAATTTCCTGACGAAAAGAATATAGAATCTTATCTTGAAATAATATTTAAACTTGAATCGATGATCGAATTTCATTTGGAAACGCTCTTGCAACGACAAGAAAATGAAATACTAATAAATGGAAAAAATACTAAAATAAATTTTAAAACTCCGTTACCATTTTATCATGATGTTATTGATATCACTCCTATTTACAGTGATGCTATCTTACTTGAAGAACATAAACTGCTTGTGCCTCAAGAATCAATACCCAATATATGTTATCTCCTACAAATCCCAAGTACAAAAGAAGGTGTTGTGGTTGAAAACCATAATTTTGGATATCACTTCCACTATTGCAAGGTAAAAAAAAGGACATTAGAAAGAACCAATCTTTTATTGACTTTTGATCCCGTTTTTAAAAAAACAAATAAGAAACCAAAGCCTGATCTATTCGGTGAATACCATGCGGAAGGGAAAAACAAGAAAATAGATATGGAAACAATTGGGGACAATAAACGATATCCTATATATTTAGTTTGTCATGATGCAGGGCAAAAGAGAGGATTGAGTAATTTTAAAACGCCTAGCAACAAGTCAAAATTGTTTATTACAGGTTAATTTAAAATAAAACTACCCCTTATGAATTAGGGGTGGTTTTCTTAAAATATTATCATCCCTTGTAACAAGGGATACAAATGAAGTACGAGTCCAGTCAATTTGAAGAGCCCGCTCAGGGAAACCTGAGCGGGCTCTTGCTTTGGTTTGATTGGTGAATCGCAACAGACTCAAATTTTATCCATCAAATAACGATGCGTTTTCGATGCCATGCTGGCGGCTTTGAAATTAGAGCGTTTATCGTTTTTCATCGCTTTTAACGGGTAGCAAACCATCTTTCGGTCCAGTTTCAGTCGCAGGTGATGATTTACCTGTTCAGTGGACTAAATTATGGAAGATGCATTGTGCCTTTGGTTCAGCATTGGAAGGTGGCGCAATTATCGGCGTTTTCTTTTGCTGGCTGTCCACAGATTCGATCACGCATTTATTCCCGACTACCATAAACCGGCCCCTCGCATTCGCGCCTCCAGTTCATCCAGAAATGGGGAACGCCCTAGACGCATAGGGCCGTAGCGACCATCAACAAAACCGGAATACAGCATATGCACCTCATCCCGTGCGCGGGTCAGCCCCACATAGAAAAGACGACGGCTTTCGCGCAGCTTCTCTGGCGCCTCATTACGCCACGGCAAATTCCCCAGATCCAAACCGACCATGATGACCACGTCATATTCGCAACCTTTGGCTGAGTGAAGCGTCAGCAAATTGAGGTGTTCAGGTGAGCCGTCACGACCACCTAGGCTCGTTATGTCCAGCAGCCCCAACGCACCGCCTTCGGCAAGTGCTGCAGTCATGTGTTCCAGTTGCTCAGCCTGATCAGAAAGTGCCGGTTCAGTAGCCAGCAGGGAATCAACGAGTCCGTTGCGCAACGACACGACAAAATCGCACGCAGGTTGCTGGTCGGTGCGAAGTGCCCAAAGCAGCCTAGTTAACTCCTGTCCCTTGCGCCGGGCGCATGCATCATCCAGTCTCGCCCGATGAAATGCCAGATAACGGTCTATCAATCCACGCAGTTGAGGGCGCCCAATACGCCAACCACCAGCACACCATGCCGCGCAATCCTCCACCCAGCTCGTCAAGGCAACCTTGCGATAAGGTGCTGCGGTGTCCACACGAATGTAATCAAAACCGCCAGCGGTCACCGCATCGGCCACCACATCACCGGCACGGTAGTCCTTGTACAGAATGGCGATGTCACCCAGCGTTCGACCCGGCTTAGCAGCTAACGCAGTTGGAATAATCTGCGCGACAGCATGGACAGCCTGATCCTCCAGACCATCCGGACACAGCTGGAACGCAATGGTTGTCTGGCGGTTCGGGTCGCTTGCGCGATAACCACGAACCTCACCCAATACCATCTCAGATGCATTGACGATGCCCGTTCCTGATCTATAGTTCAACTGAAGCCTGACTGTTTCAACGTCTCTCCTGCTTGCCAGTTCCATGAGTAACGCACCATCGGCACCAGTGAAACCGTAGATCGATTGGTCTGCATCACCCACAGCAAATAAGCGTACGCCACCCTCGAAAGCCAGGCGTTTGACTATACGGTGGAGCGCAACGCCCAAATCCTGATATTCATCAACCGCAAGGATCGGAAATTTCGCCTGTACCAAGGGTAGAACCCAGTCATGCTCGACGATCAGACGCTGGCCGAATACCACCATATCGTCGTAGTCGATTAGCCCTTCCTGCCGCAATGCCGCTTCGTAGGCCTCGGCCCAGGCAGCGAGTTCCTCCTCTGCACGCCAGGCAACACTGTTGCGGTTCAGCACCGAACGGCGATGTCGTCCGAGATCAATAGCCTTATAGGGATGGTTTGGGCCAAAGAGACGGTCACCAGATTGTCGAAGTAACCGCTCGCTAGCACGCTGAGAAGCTACTGAAAGCGGAAATGGGATTGGCAAATCGGCCAGTCGTCCATAGGGCATCAACAGATGGCGCAAACAGAACCCATGGACGGTTCCGATAAAGAGATTCGGTGCTTCTCTGAGCCCCAGTGCTTCGAGACGACGGGTCAGCTCGCGAGCACATTCTTGGCTATATGTGATACATGCCGCGCCACGTGGAGCCTGAACATCCTCGGCCAGGATTCGGGCCAGCTTCAGCACGAGCGTCTTGGTCTTACCACTACCTGGCCCGGCGAGTACCACGCAATGCCCACGGGATTCATACGCGGCTAACTGGCCCGGATTCCCGGCCAGCTCGGCAGCCTGAGCCAAATAGGCTGCACTGACACTACGCAACGGCATCGCGGATATGCTCCAGTGCTTCGCGAATGTAATCCGGACAAACATCCTCCGACACCGAAGTTGCCAGCGCCTGGGCGAACCGCCCTTTGCCAATTCGCTCAATTAGTTTCAACAACCGGGCTATATCAAGCTGGTCCGTGTCATCCACCCATGCCTGTATCCGATCTAAGGTAACTTGCGCCAGAGATAGTTCCCGCTCAATGACCGACTGCATGGCTTCGGCCAGTCCACCGGTAAACAGCTCAGGCTCCAAGGTGATCTCATTGACAAAGCATCCATACACCCCGGCACGTGCAATCACTTCATCGGTATCCATATCATCATGGTCAACATCTCCCTCAAGCACGTCTAAAATATTGATAAGTCTCCTACGAACCAGCGGCTCTCCAACCGCCATAGGATCGCGGTCTGTCAAAATCACATGCGGAATATTAAGCCCCCGTGGCCCCAGGAGCTTCACATACGGAGTGAAATTTGTTCCACCGATCGAGCACACCGTGATCCCAAGCATATCGAGGGGAATATCAAGAGCATCGGCGAATGCAGGGACAAGAAAGCGTTCAGCATCCCCTTCCACTAGGATCACCCCACGTGAAAAGAATATTTCGCCGCGGGTGACGTCGATATAGCGCTGCAGATCATCTTCGTCCCGCTGCGTAAACGGTGCGTTCGCCGTTGAAACAGCAATAGTCTTCTCGTCCTCTGCGTCATGACGCAGCAGAACGATAGATCTGACAGGCGTGACGCTGGCAATATGTGGGGAATGGGTGGTCAGGATCGTTGTCAGCGGTGCCCTTTCATCACCATTCTCCCCGTCAGTACCCAGGAAATAACGGTAGACTAGGCGCTGTACGTGCGGATGCAAATGTGCCTCAGGCTCCTCGACGACGAAAAACGTATGGTCTCGCTCTCCGTCATCAACAAGACGATCAAGTTCGAGGCTTTTCAGAGCCAGAAAAATCAGATTAGCTGTCCCCAAGCTGGCATCGCCAATGCCCCGAATGCCACTGTCGAGCAGCAAACGCAGGCTACGTAGCAGCGCATCAACGCGAGTCGGTGCAAGTCCGAGCGATACCGGAACGGCATGTTGCTCACCTGCTATAGCAATCAACCGTTCGCTAATTCGTTCGGCTGTCGCCACCACCTCATCATGCCCAGCCAGTTCCCGCTGAGCCTCATCGACCAGGGTTTGAATCTCCTCACGATCCTCCTCGTCCAGAGATGCGGAAAGTTCTTCAATAAGCGGCCTCAAGGGTGAATTGCGCCAACTTGAAAGATCCTTCTCAGCATCACGCAACGCGCCTTGAACATCGATGGGCAACATACGACGAAACGCACCACCAATATGCATGTCAGGATCAGCACCACCGAAGATCACATACTCATAATCTTTTAACGATTCTGGAGCTCGATTTAACTCGGTTTTGGGCTGAAAGCGATAGGTAAGGCGGGCCACCATCGGAGGCCCCGGATTAAGGACACAGTCATTAAGATGAGCCATCAATCGGGGATCGTCAGTGAAATCAGTGAAATCTACTGAAATTTCAATGGTCTCCCCCAATTTGTCTTCGCCCAATCCATCCCAAAAATGTTCAAAACCCAGTTGACGGTCACGCTCAGACAACGCTGGGTCAAGAATCAGTTGCAGGCCGCGAATAAAATTGCTCTTGCCAACCTTGTTTTCACCAACAATAACAATACTCTCACCCGTTTCAACATCAACGTCGGAGAAGTTGGCGAAATTAATTAACCGGATTCGGGAAATCCGCATTACTGCCTCCCTATCTTTTTGATTATCTTCCAAAATAAGAGTAGCCCTCAAACCGCAAGAGACTGCCTAGCACGACCAAATCTGCTGAGGGGTGCAGTTGCGATCAAAACGGTTTTGGTCATTGCACATTTTTTGCTAATCAAATCTATTTGTCCGACGAAGGTAACAGTTCATCGTAACAGAGAGCTAAACCATGCCTATGATCCATCTCACAAAGTGGCTTTTTGTCGTCACTGCCTTGCTCAGTGGCTGCGCGACAACCTCCTCGCCTCTCTTGCCTTCACCCATTAAAGAGATTTCTCCGGTTCCTGAAAATGCTGAGCCCGGTTTTATTCCGGGCGCGACCCTCTTTAAAGCTAGCACCTGATGTAGCGCAGCACGACCTGATATTGCAGGTAATCGGCGTGGCATTGCCGGAAAACTCCCGCGCTACCGTTGGTGACGGTCTGCAAGGCGCGCTAAGGCGAAGCGGCTATCAGACTCTATTCACTGTCACTGCCCGTGGCACACTTGTATCCGGCCTAATGAGCCTGAGCTACGCATTGCTCACATTGGACGGGCCATCCTGGGATTTGGAGAACAATGAGCTGGCACGACAGGTCATACCCTGGCGATACGGCACAATATCAACTGGAAGCAGATCAATTTTTCTCAGGGCATTAGGTATAATGATTCTAAACCCTCATGTCTATAGCGTGCATACTGCCTCCTATACTGCTGAATATTTTAGGGACTCAGCTTGGCGGGGAGTGACTTTCTTCTAATGAAAATATTACTTACTTAATGTCGTAAAAAAATTATTCTCTTGGGGATATACGCCTTCTTTGTCCACTAAATATTATTCGACCATACAAAAACAGCCTTCAATATCAACAGTTAGATACCAACTATGATGATATTTTTAGTGGAAAACTGCAAGATGCGGTTTATCAATGCCACAGGGTAAAGGGACAGTAACTTATGGTACTCGAAAGATTACCACTAGTGGGAATCAGGATTTCAAATAACAAGATATGTGCAAAGATGCCCACTTCTAATACTTAAAAACTGTCCCACACAGGATAGAGTCTTGACACTTGCATGGCTACATTTCATTTTTTAATACAAAACCTATACTTATACATTTCAAAATGTCATAATAATTAAAAGTTTCAGTCTGTTAACTTACAATGAAATATTCAACCCAAAAAAAATTTTACGGAAAATCTAGCAGAAAGAGTCCTTAAATGAAAAACAAATTTAGCATTTGTTATATTATAATAGATAAAAATGAGGGAGAGTCTTTTTTTCTAAGATCTTCTAATTATCTACTTAAATTATCACCCTTATTAGAAAAGATCAATAACTTACCAATAAGCATACCAGAATTACTTTGCGAGAAAGAAGAGAAGATAAAAATAAGAATTAGCGGCATATATCCCGGAAGAATAATACATTTCATTGAAGATTATAATGAAATTGAAAACTTACCTTATGTTTTTAAAGTTGTTTTCATAGATGAAAGGTTCACCAAGGCAGTGAAAAAATGTGGTACTATACTATATATCTCAATAAATAAAGATATTGCAATTGAGAACACCCTTTCACATGAAGAAATTAATATTGATGTACTGAGAAACTTTTTCTTCTCCAAAATTAAAGAACAAGATTCTGTTTATACCGACCTACCTGATACTTATAAACGAGAACACATAGAAACCGATATTAAAATAGACGAGAATATTTCTACCTTTTGCAATATAAAAACATTAGAATCAATCAATCTCTTTTTTAACCCTAAAGCCATTTGTAATAAAGATAAAAATGAAAATATTGAAACATCAATCAATCTTATAAATAAAATTAAGAATAAAATAACAAGCAACATGCACATAGAATTATCGATACCAAGTGTAGACTATTTAATCACTGACTTTACCATTGATCTAGAGTATTCTATAAATGCAAAGAAATACTCAAAGCATGCATTAATGAGAAACCAAACCATAGATTACGAGCTGATTTCCGACTCAATCTCATATGCTAAAACATCAACAGACATTGATAGTTCACATTATAACAATCATATTGCTGAATATCAGAATGAGTTATATTTCAACAGTCTAATATCATCCATTTATGCTTCATCGACTTTAACTCCTGAAATAAAAATAAGAATATGTAATAATGATCTTTTTAGCCTGGTTTCAGACATAGGTAAAAACATTAGAAATAGTAATATATCAAAAATACAAAAAATGATGAAGACTTTCTCATCTAAAGTAATTGATAAATCTGACACTATGTTTGATTATTTTTCTAAAACATCAAATAAGCAAATAAAAATAATATCAAACTTCCCTTTGGAATGGACTAATGTAAATGGCCTACCGTTGATGATAAGGCATAACACAAGTCGTATATTCAACACCCCGGGATTTATAAAACAAAACATTCTTCTCAATAATAACGAAGTTTCAATAAGCCTAGATAGTTTTAAAAAAATATTAGTCATCAGTTCCTTTAAAGCTGGGGAACGTATAAGTAATGATATAAAAAATGAATTGCATCGGGTAATAAAAGAATGCAACGACCCTAGTATTAATTCAGTAGTAAATGAAAAAGTTTCTAAAAAAGGGTCTTACATCCCGAACTTTGAAATGGAAGTAATATTTAAAGATGTCACAAATAAAAATGAGCTAGTGGATTCTTTGAATTCATTTAAATTCGCTCTTGTAATATTTGATATGCACGGTGGCCATGATTATGATGGGCATGGATTCCTTGAGCTATCAGGTGAAATTTTGTATCCTTATGAGTTAATGGGTTTAGCTAATATCCCACCAATAGTCGTATTAAGTGCTTGTGATACAAGCCCAGCCGATAGAAATCATTTTAATGCAGCAAATGCTTTTCTATGTGCAGGAGCAAAAACGGTACTGGCTAGTACATACCCCATATTAAGTAGAGATGCGGCTATCTATATAGGCCGATTATATAAACGCCTAAGATACTATCTACCTGAAAGAATTTTATTCACTAAAACAAGTTTAAGATGGTCAGAGTTCATTACGGGACTTAACCGCCGAGTTTATTTCGATTATTTTTTAATGTACATTTTCAGAAAATATAAAATTAATGATAAGTCCATATTAATAGAGTTACGGAATTATATAAATATTGCATTAGAAAATCACCCTCACGATTTTTTAGATGGAGTTTATTATTTCTTTGAAAATTTAACAGACCTATCTAAAAATCAAATTAGTGATGAACTTAATAATCACTTCTTGTTTGCTGAATGCCTGAACTATGTGCAAATAGGCTCTCCTGAAAAAGTTTTAATTTATGCAGAAGATCTAAGCATAGAATAAAAAACTTACTGATATAGGATCTGCAGATAAAAATCACCTGCAGATCTTAGAATCCAAACGAGGTAGGTTCAGGCCGTACAACAACCCAAGTTTCATAAATTAAATAGCGATAACCAAATGTACAAAAATGATCACCAGCTTCGATTGGTGGTCATTCTGGTGGTCTTGACAAAAAGGAAATTCAGGATTAGCTTAATTATTAGCCAGTTACTGGCAAAGGCGATCCCAGTCAGAGGAGCCAAATTTAAAAAAGCCTGCTTTCGAGCAGGCTTTTTGCTTTTTAGCTTCCGTCAGGTCTGCCTCAGTTCTGTCCGGCCCAGCCGCATAAGAGCTAGCGGCGCATCAGCGCCTCCTGCCAGCGTCGCGTCAGATAGTTATGTTCATCCATCACCGAATTCCATACCGCAATATGTCCCATCCGCTGCTCGTAGCTTCCACCATCCCGACGCTCACCCGCAGGAATAAGCGGCGCGCCAGAGGCATCGAGGAGTAATTCAGCTGCCGGTTTTCCTGCATACCAATAGTCCCATTCGGCCTGAGACAGACAAGCGCGGCTCCGCTGAGGGTTTGAAATATAATACCCCTGCCGGGCCATTACTGCGCCGGGCCAACCAGACTGCCACCAGTTAAGGTAATCATAAGCCGCTTCTTTTACCTTCCCAGTCACGCAGCGAGACAGCGACATGCCGCCATACCACGCCCGATAGCCTTCACGCGGGCGCGCCATTTTATAGCCTCGCTGATGGAAATGGTGCCGGAAATAGATGGGAGCCCATAAGCTCTGGACCTCAACGCATCGATTATCGATTAAATCGCATGCCTGCTCCTGGGACGACCAGAATGCGGCAAAGTGTCCCTGGCGATTAAGATGGGCTAATCCTTGTGTCAAAACATCGATCTCTTCCAACGTCAAATTGCCAATATCGGCAAACTGCGCCATCCCCGCGCCCTGCATGGCCAGAGCGGCATCGATCCCTCCCATAGCTGCATCCTCCTGCAGGGCGACCGCGCCAGTAAGCGCGCTATGCAGTAACCATCCCCAACTCTCTTCTTCCTGCTGAAGCGCCTCGGGAAGACGGTCGACATGATAAGCAAAGCTATCGGCATTATGCGTCAATGGCAGCATGCTGATGAGATCGCTCGGCTGGCTGCTTAAATGGCGATCCCGTTGAACGTACAAGCGCTGGGACGGTACGCTGCCATCGGCCACAACGCCGTTCAGGGTGCCCTGCTTCGCCAGTTCGTTCACCTCGTCCCAATATTTCAGCCGCTTCACCTCCAGCGGCTGAATAGCACGGGCCGGCCAGACAAAATCGATATTATGAAACCACTGGTCATAGAGATCGTAACTGTCAGGCTGCATAACCGCGATGCGCTGGGCATCTTCCACGCTATGCAGCAGGTATTCGATCTTAATCCCCAGCTCCTGCTCAGCGCGAACACGCAATATCTCCAGTAATGTCACCGACGTGCCCAACACCCGAAGCGTTAATGGAGGAGAAATAATCGCCGCAGAACTCATCCCTTCAGGACTCCTGTAATACTTGCATAAAGCGGCTAAAGGCCTGCTGCAAGCGATGCGCCTCCAGTCCACGTAAGATAAATACCAACGTTGAATGGCTTAAGGCTCCAGGCCAGTCATCCAAATGCACCGGAGGATGCAACGTGTGCTGTACACCATGAATAACCACCGGAGTCTCACTGTCGCTTACACGCAAAATGCCTTTCATTCTCAGCACCGCGTTACCATGGCAATGTAATAGCATGGATAACCAGATAGCAAAAGCGGGCCAGTTTAACGACTGCTCAAGCGAAATCACGCATGTTTCTGTCGTGGGATGCGCCCCGCCATCGCGCTTTGGCACCAACGAAAACGTGTTGTCAGCACATGACCCTAACCAGCGGAAACGCTGTTCATAAGAGCCGCGAAATACTTCACTTCGGAACAGCCAGTCCGGGGTATCCTGCGCCAGCCGCGTAGTGCTCACTTCCGCCAGCGGATTAAGCTGACGCAGCCACTGCTCGAGCGTCACCGTCTCCTCGGGGGCAATGCGATCGCTTTTACTCACCAGCAGTTTGTCCGCCGCCGTCACCTGCGCAAGCCACTCGGGCTGAAGATCGGCTTGACGGTGGGCATGTTCCGCATCGACGAGTGTGACCAGCGTCCCTGGCGTGAAATGGCTCTGCAACTGACGATCGTGGAGAAGTGTCGATAAGATGGGAGCCGGATCGGCCAGCCCGCTGGTTTCCAGAACAACGTAGCGAAACGCCGGGATCAGGCCGCGCGCCCGCCGTTCATAAAGCGCCAGCAGAGCGGCCTGCAATTCCCCACGAATCTGACAGCATACGCAACCGCTCGGCAATAACACAGTATCCGGCGCGACTGCGTGAAGCAGATGATGGTCGATCCCCACCTCGCCAAACTCATTCACCAGCAGAGCAATATCGTTCACGTCCTGCCGGGCGAGCCAGTTTTTCAGCAGCGTTGTTTTACCGCTACCCAGGAACCCGCTCAGCACATGGAGGGGTAATTTCTCTTCAGCAGGCATCGTTTTCCCCTTTGGCCTCAAGCGATGCTAACCAGGCATCATCGAGCGGATCGATCGCCTGATGCAGCATGTTCTCGGCTTCTTTCCACAACCGATCCAGGGAGTGGACCAGCACCTGTTGTCCCGTCGGGCTGGCCAGCAGCCATTGACCATGAAACTCCGTCAGCGAGAGGCGCCAGGGCTTCAGCGTACGGTTTAGTAATGCCAGCTGCCGCAGACGCAGCTGGCGTAGGGGAATATCCTGCCGCAGCGGATCGCTCCACTGCGGCCCGTTATCAAGCAGGCCGCACACTCCGCACATCATCCACTCCTCAAGGCATCACATCACCCGAATTTGGCCCCAGCGTCTGGCCAACGAACAGGTTACCCCCAGGCTCGCTGGCCAGCAGCAGCGCCACCGGCGCCACTTCTTCTGCTCGCCCAAAGCGCCCCAGCGGCAGCTCCGCCGTTTTGGCCGTTTTCCACGCCTGGTGAATACCCTCAATAAGCGGGGTTTCAATCGGTCCTGGGGCGATAGCGTTAACCAGCACATTTCGGCTGGAGACTTCCAGCGCCAGAGATTTCGTCAGGCCGATCACGCCAGCCTTAGCGGCCGCATAGTGACACAGCTCTGCCCCACCTTTGATGCCCAGTTGGGAAGCGATATTGATAATGCGTCCCCAGCGTTGGCTTAACATCACTGGCAGAGCTCGCTGGCAGGCCAGAAACACGCTGCGCAGATCGACGGCCATCATGGTTTCCCACATATCCAGAGTGATATCGGTGCAGGGAGCCTGGGTAAGCATACCTGCATTGTTGACCAGCACGTCAATCCCTTCATAGTGCCCCAGGCAGGCATCCACGCCAGCCGTTGCCCCGTCGACCTCGCCGACATCAGCCACCACGCCATAGCAATGCGCCCCAATTAACCGACAACGCTGTACCACCCCTTCCAGTTTATTACGGTCCCGGTCGGTGAGTATCAGTCGAGCCCCTTCGCCGGCAAAAAGCAGTGCGATAGCCTCGCCGATACCACTTGCCGCGCCCGTCACAACACAACGTCTGTTTTGCAACTGCATAGTGGCTCCTTAATCCGGCCAGCGGACGGTCAAACCACCGTCGACAATAAGGCTTTGCCCGGTCAGATAGCGGCTTTCGTCGCTGGTGAGAAAAGCCACTACGCGAGCGATATCATCCGGACAGCCAACCCGTCCCAGTGGAATCGATCTGGCTGCTTTTGCCAGCCCCTCCGGCCCCAGAGAGTTCTGCTTATCCAGCGACTGTGGGGTTTCAATCAATCCGGGGATCACGGCGTTGCAGCGAATACCTCGCGGTGCAAGCTCAACGGCCAGTGAGCGACAAATCCCTGGGACTGCGGCTTTCGCCGCCGCGTAGTGGGCGTGCTCCTGCCAGCCATAGACGCCCCCGGCAATCGATGAGATTGCGACCAAACTCCCACCGCTGATCAGTCGTGGCGTAGCCGCCCGGAAACACCGCATCACGCCGGTGAGGTCCACATTAAGCATTTCGTTCCAGCGGTCGTCGTTCATCTCTTCAATAGACGCGCAGCGTAAGATCCCCGCATTGGCGATGACATAATCAAGACGGCCATAATGAGCGACGCCTTGCGCTATAAACGTATCAACCGACGCCGTATCGGCGACATTCAGCGGCAGCC
>OGPE01001104.1_pt1 | contig 18539 bp, 16 predicted proteins | sample 1552881 | NCBI WGS metagenome assembly OGPE01 (sample SAMEA2580236, study PRJEB22360) | human gut metagenome | biome: human gut; feature: human-associated habitat; material: faeces | place: Denmark | collected 2008/2010 | reverse complement strand
TATGGATTTTTCATTATCAAAAAAAGAGATATTGTTTCAGCAGATGATCAGAGCATTTGCTGAGAAAGAAGTAAAACCGCTGGCGGCAGAAGTGGACGAAGAAGAGAGATTCCCTGTCGAAACGGTAGAAAAAATGGCGAAACTGGGGATTATGGGTATCCCTTTCCCGGTGGAATATGGCGGAGCCGGTGGTGATAACGTATTGTATTCTATGGCTGTAGAGGAATTGTCCCGGGTATGTGCAACGACCGGGGTTATTGTTTCTGCCCATACCTCTTTGTGTGCTTCTCCGATCTATGAATTCGGAAATGAAGAACAACGGAAAAAATATTTACCCAAATTATGTTCGGGAGAATGGATCGGAGCTTTTGGTCTGACCGAACCGAATGCAGGTACCGATGCCTCTGCCCAGCAGACGATGGCTGTTGCTGAAGAGGATCATTATGTGCTCAACGGGTCCAAAATATTTATTACGAATGCAGCTTATGCACACGTTTACATTGTTATGGCGATGACCGATAAGTCGCAGGGTACACGAGGAATCTCTGCTTTTATCGTTGAACGGGATTTTCCGGGATTTTCCATCGGTAAAAAAGAGAAAAAGATGGGGATCCGGGGATCCGCAACCTGTGAGTTGATTTTTGAAAATTGTATTGTGCCTAAAGGAAATATGCTGGGTAAACCGGGTGAAGGATTTAAAATTGCGATGAAGACGCTCGATGGCGGACGTATGGGAATTGCTTCACAGGCCTTGGGAATTGCTCAGGGAGCCATGGATGAGACAATAAAATATGTGAAAGAACGGAAACAGTTCGGACGCTCTATCGGACAATTTCAGAATACCCAATTTCAGTTGGCCGATTTAAATGCCAAGATCGAAGCTGCCCGTTTGTTGGTGCGGACGGCTGCCTGGAAGAAAGACAGGAAAATCCCTTACTCTGTCGATTCGGCACGGGCTAAGTTATTTGCTGCTGAAACAGCGATGGAAGTGACGACAAAAGCCGTACAGTTCCACGGAGGGTATGGATATACCCGTGAGTATCCGGTCGAACGGATGATGAGAGATGCCAAGATTACGGAGATTTATGAGGGAACCTCTGAAGTACAGCGGATGGTGATTGCTGCTGCTCTATTGAAATAATAATGTTTTCCGCATTGAACTTATAAAAAGAGAATACATGAAAATAGTAGTTTGTATAAAACAAGTACCTGATACGACAGAGATCAAACTCGATCCGGTAACAGGAACAATGATACGGGATGGTGTACCTAGCATTATGAATCCCGACGATAAAGGAGGATTGGAAATGGCTTTGGCCTTGAAAGATAAATATGGTGCGCAGGTAACCGTTATTACGATGGGACCGCCTCAGGCCGACGATATTTTGCGTGAAGCTTTTGCCATGGGAGCCGACCGGGCGATTCATTTGAGCGACCGTAAGTTTGCCGGTGCAGATACATTGGCTACGTCGAATGCTATTGCCGGTGCTTTACGGATGCTGGATTTCGACCTGGTTATTACCGGCCGGCAGGCGATCGATGGAGATACGGCGCAGGTAGGACCTCAGATTGCCGAGCATCTCGATTTGCCACAAGTGACGTATGTCGAGAATTTGGAATTCGATGGTGACAAGTTGTTTACGATCCGTAAATCTACCGAAGAAGGATATCAAACCGTACAGGTGGAATCTCCCTGTGTCGTTACTGTTCTGGCTACGGCAAACAAAGCGCGCTATATGTCTGTGCGGGGAATCGTAGAGGCATACGATCGGGAAGTGGAAATCTGGAATTTTAATAATATCAGTGTGGATGAAGCTAAATTGGGATTGAACGGTTCGCCGACGCGGGTATGGAAGTCTTTTACCAAAGGAGCTAAAGCAGCCGGTAGGTTCTTTATCACTCCACGTTCACTTAAGAGTGAACCCAAAAATCCAGTATTATTCATTGCTGAAGAGTTAAATCCTGTAATGCGGTGTCCCTGCCCATTAAAGACGCCGGAGTAGAATGTAAATATGCCTGACCGTGTCCATTCCTTACCCGTCAGGTCGATGTCAGCGGCGAGGGTGCAATTTATCGATTCATCTTTTTGTGAGGCTTCGTTCCATGCCAGCAGGCCGTCGGCGTTATAGACCGTGTAGGTCTTGGTGTTGCTGTCGTAGATGTAGCCCAAATCCTCGGCTGTGCCGCTCTCGCCGCCGCCGTCAGCCCAGCTGCCGATGGTGCAACCCTCTAACGTCAGGCCGGTGGTGTTCACCTTAACGGTATATTTATAGCGGCTGCCCGCTTCTAATACGACGTTGTTCTGCGGACGGAAGTAGAAGGTGCCGCCGCCGAGTTCCACCCTGATGAACGGCTTGCCTGCCGCAACGGTCTGCGGGGCGGTCAGTGCCTCGTAGGTGTTGCCGCTTGCGTTGTAGGTCTTGATGGCAGTCGGGTTGCCGTTATCGGCTGACAGGCTCACGAGGCTCACCGTGGCACCGGCGACGCTCGTGAATCCCGTGCCGGGCTTCAGTTCGATTGTCACGCGTGCCGTGCGGTGGGTAAATTCAAGAGTCGGGTTGTTAAATTCCACCTTCCGGTTCTCAGCAGAGATGAAGTCGCTGTTCTGGAAGTCAGCCAATTTGCTCTGGTCTTCGGCCACCTTCACGGCAGGCATCTGTGTGATGTCGGCATTATCGAAGGGCCACCATGCCGATACGGTAATCGGGTCGCGGCTGGTCCAGTAGTACGGGTCGTTCTCGCGTGAAAGCGTGGCACTCTTGAAATCGGTAGAAGCCGTTACGGTGTATTCCTTTACCGCATCGCCCATCTTGAGTGCCACGGAAGTGACGCCCTGCCAGTCGCCGTCCACAGCGGCACGGGTGGAAGGGGCTGCCAGCGGCGTTGCCTCTACGGACAGTCCGGTGGCACGGATGACTACGGGGTATTCTCCTTCGGGCAGACGGTTATCGTCGGCAAGTTCGTCCTGCGTGCAGGCGGCAAGGCCGAGCAGCAGGGCGATGGCTGCGGATGTATGGATGGTTGTTCGTTTCATGATGCGTGTTGTTTAGGGTTCGTTATTGTTTCTTTTGCAATACGGGCAGACCGTCGGTGCCGAGTATCCACTGGTAGTCGCCAGCGGTGAGGGCGGTGTTCATGCCGTCGACGGCTGTCTGCCATTTCACTGTCGCGCCGTCCACCTTCGTGGCATCTACCTTTTCTCCATGATCACGGAATACTCCTTGCCCGACATTGCCTCCCCAATAACAGGAAGTTATAATTTTGTAGTTATAACGCACTATAGCTCCGGATTCATACTCTTTCAATGTGCCGTCGAACCAGCAAGCGGTGATTCTGCCATAATTTAAATCGGCTATACCACAAGTTCTACCATATGCAGAAATTTTTCCCGTCACAGAGCAGGCAATGATTTGGCCATTATTTTGCTCCACTATTCCAGCTGCTGATCCACTATTGCCATACAGATTCACATCTATGAGTTGTAAGTTCTTTATCACTCCACGTTCATTTAATAACCCAAAAAGTTCAGTAGTCGCTGCTGAAAAGTTTAATCCCGTAATGCGGTGTCCCTGCCCATTAAAGATGCCGGAGTAACCTGGCCATGTGCCTATCCGTGTCCATTCCCTACCCGTCAGGTCGATGTCGGCGGTGAGGGTGCAATTTATTGATTCATCTTTTTGTACGGCTTTGTTCCATGCCAGCAAGCCGTCGGCGTTATAGACCGTGTAACTGCCGTCGTTCTGTATAGAATAACCCAAATCCTCAGCCTCACCGCTCTCGCTGCCACCGTCAGCCCAGTCACCGATAGTGCAGCCATCTAATGTCAGGCCAGTGGCGTTCACCTTAACGGTATATTTATAGCGGCTGCCCGCTTCTAATACGACGTTGTTCTGCGGACGGAAGTAGAAGGTGCCGCCGCCGAGTTCCACCCTGATGAACGGCTTGCCTGCCGCAACGGTCTGCGGGGCGGTCAGTGCCTCGTAGGTGTTGCCGCTTGCGTTGTAGGTCTTGATGGCAGTCGGGTTGCCGTTATCGGCTGACAGGCTCACGAGGCTCACCGTGGCACCGGCGACGCTCGTGAATCCCGTGCCGGGCTTCAGTTCGATTGTCACGCGTGCCGTGCGGTGGGTAAATTCAAGAGTCGGGTTGTTAAATTCCACCTTCCGGTTCTCAGCAGAGATGAAGTCGCTGTTCTGGAAGTCAGCCAATTTGCTCTGGTCTTCGGCCACCTTCACGGCAGGCATCTGTGTGATGTCGGCATTATCGAAGGGCCACCATGCCGATACGGTAATCGGGTCGCGGCTGGTCCAGTAGTACGGGTCGTTCTCGCGTGAAAGCGTGGCACTCTTGAAATCGGTAGAAGCCGTTACGGTGTATTCCTTTACCGCATCGCCCATCTTGAGTGCCACGGAAGTGACGCCCTGCCAGTCGCCGTCCACAGCGGCACGGGTGGAAGGGGCTGCCAGCGGCGTTGCCTCTACGGACAGTCCGGTGGCACGGATGACTACGGGGTATTCTCCTTCGGGCAGACGGTTATCGCCAGCAAGTTCGTCCTGCGTGCAGGCGGCGAGGGCGAACAGCAGTGCGGTGGCTGCGGGGATAAATAATCTATGTCTCATAATTCTTTATTCTAATCGATTAATTATTAACATCCTACAGGTCAGCACCCACATCTCCACCGTCTATATCGTTCCACTTTGCAATGGTGGCTTCGCTGACTTCAAGGACTTTGTTGCGTACCTTGACGGTATAGGTATAGTTGTTGCCCGCCAGCAGTGCGCCATCGGGCATGGTGAGTGTGGCATGATATTCCTGACCTTTGTAATTCACAACCAACGGCAGGGATGCAACTGTCTGCGGGAAGAGGATGATCGATGACGTGAGATTGCCGTCTGCCAGATTCATGGTCAGTTCTCCGGTCTGTAGTCCGTTGTCTGCGGTGGCAATACCGTCGGCCGTGTTGAACGTACCGGTGAGTAACAATCCGTCCAGCGTGTAACGTTCAGGCTTGACCACGCTGAAATTCACGCCGTCGCCCGCCTCGAAGGTAAGGGTTATCTGGCTCATGCGGTGGTGGAAGGAGTTGTCTTCACCGCCTTTGGCGGTTTTGTCGGTGAAGCTTACTACCGGGTTGTTTTTGTCTCCCGTGGCTCCTGAAGCAAAGAGGAAGTCGATGGCAGGCTGGTTCTGCTGCGCCGTGGCATCGGTCGTGGCTGCGAGGATGCCTCCCGCCGCGTTGTACGGATAGTAGGCGCGGAAAGTATGGGTCTTTGTATCTTCGATATAGATGACCTTTCCTTCTGCCTCAAATTTCCCGTTTTTCAGGATGAAAGGCACGTTGCCGTACTGGGAATCGTTGCCGATGTCGGTGATGCCGATACGGTCGCCGGCAGTCCAGGTGGTTCCGCTGGCGCGGGTGGCGGGGGCGATGTTGGCGGTAAACTGGGCGGCCACGGGGTCACCGTTCAGGTTCTCGTTGTCGTTGTTGCAGGCTACAAGTGCGAGGGCGAGCGCTGCAAGTGCAAAAAATCTTGTCTTCATTATATCTATAATTTTATTATTTACAAATCGGCATTTACATCATCACCTTTCACTTCTTCCCAGCCGTTGATTTCGGCTCCGTCCACTTCCATGCCTTCGGGAGTCTCAACCAGCGTTCCGCCGAGGGTCAGCGATTTGCCCTTTCCGGTGTTGAACTCCTTGAGGGCTTCCGTGAGGTTGCTTTTCAGCATCGTGGGGGTCGGGTTGCCGTCAGCATAGCGGATTTCACCCGTCAGCAGTTGTTCCGTGCCGGTCACACCCAGCAGCCGCACCGTGGCTTTCCACTTGCCGGCATCGTCACCTTCGGTAATCTTGGTGAAGAGCAGCACGACGTTCGAAGCGGCTCCGTAGGTATCGGTAGCGAAGTCGAGTGTTCCGGCTGCACCCGTCAGATGGGCAACAATCTCCGTGATGCGTCCGGCGGCATCACCAGTAGGTTCGACGACAAGCGTCAGTTCGCGTACCTGCTGCTTCATTGCGGCGGTCAGCGGATAGTCCTTGTCTTTCTCGATGGTCACCTGTTCCGTATAGGTGAAGAACCATCCCGGGGCATTGTTCACAAAGGCATCCGTGCCTGCCCGGGTTCCCGTGGCTGCGGCAATGGTGGCTGTGGTGCCGTTCACCGTGATTCCTTCAGCCGGGTTCCACACCGCAAGGGTGTAGCTGCCCGGAGCAAACAGATGGTCGGGGGCATGGGTGACGGAAGTCTCCGTACCCGTATAGTCACCCATGGTGACCGTCCATGTGGCAGGTATGTCGATACCCTCACCGCGGGCCGACCAGTCGGCTGTCACCGCAATCTTCCCGTAGTCGGGGTGCGGCGTGTCATAAAGCGTGTCCTTCACGCAGGAAGAGAGCAGCACGGCGGCTGCCATTCCCATCATATTTATATATTGTCTTGCTTTCATATTCTATTCCTCCGTGTTAGAATAACTTCCATACCAATGTCACACCGGCATTGATGGGACCACACCAATCTTTTGTCTCGTTGCCGCGGCGTACACGTACACCGTCGATGACTTCATATTTTTCGAAATCGGCATTCAGGTAGCCCAAACCGAGGTTGAAATCAAGAGCCAGTGCCTTGTTCAGCCGCAGCTGATAGCCGGCGGTGATGCCGCCACCCATCAGGTCGCCCTGCTTGCCTGTTTCGGAGAGCTTGTAGTTGAACTGTCCGGCCTTGAACATCGCGCCCAGATACCAGGCTTTCTTCTCACCCATATAGTAACGCACTTCCGGAGCCACTTCCCAGAGTGCATAGCGGTGGTCCTTGTCGCTCCACGTCCATGAAGTCCACGAGCCGTTTACGGCAATGCCCCACGATGGGCAGATGCGCCATTCCACGCCAAGATCTGGTGTCAGGGTAGCCCAGCGCAGCAGGTTGGCACGCAGGGAGAGATGATAATCAGTTGTGATTTTGGTTTCCGACGGCGTGTCGGCAAGTGTATTTTGTTGAGCGGCTTTCTCGGCTTCTGCCTTTTCAGCGGCAAGTCGGGCTTCTTCCGCCTTGCGCTGCTCTTCGGCACGCCGTTCCTGTTCGGCACGCGTCTCGGTTTCTAAGCGTTCGGCTTCTGCCCTGCGTCGCGCTTCCGCTTCCGCATCCATCGCGGCTGTTTCCTTTGCGGGTACCGTTAGGCGCACGATCACAAAATCACCCCCTGTCGCATGATTGTGGGTAATGAAGTTTTCTTCCTTGATTTTCGCGCGTGTAATCAGTTCTGATTTTACTCGATTGGCACGGATCTTCGCCGTGGCAAGGTTCTCGGCTTCACTGCCCAGTGAATTACAGTAGCCGTCAACCAATAGCGGCAGCTTGCCGTCAAGAATTGTGGTTTTGTTGTTTTCGATACATTCCAACAGGCGGGCAAGTTCCGTGTCATTGCCATTCCAAGGCACGTAGAACATGTCCTTCTGCGGAACGAACCGGAAGGTGTAGGTCGTGTCTGCTTTCTGCTGCGCAATGACAGGAAAAGTTACCGTCATCAGCCACAGAAACAGGGTAAGAAAAGTGATTTTTCTGCTCATATAAACTTGAATTTATTATCTTTGTCTTCTCCAAAGGTAATAAATGCCATTCAGCGCCCAAAATATTACAAAAACTTTTTCTGTTAAAATACAGCGTTTTATAAAAATTGTCGTTTGAGCACTTTTCAAATTGTCGTTTGAGCACTTTTTTGTCGAATTAGCACTTTTTGATTGTTTGAGCACTTTTTGAAAATGGGTTTCTGTGACCTTTTTCAATGGCTTTTTACTACACAAATTAGTCCTGATTCCTGATTTGCTTTTTTCCATTTGGCAGGCGTACATCCTTCCTTCTCGGTAAATGATTTGATAAAGTTACTGCGGGAAAGAAAACCGGAAGACTCAGCCAGCTTCTGTATATTGATTTCCGGATGCTCCTTCAGTATGTTTTTCGCATACTCCAACCGGAGACCGGTTATCCATTCGCGGAATGTCATTTTATACGTAGTCTTGATATAAGCGGAAAGATAGGTACGGTTCGTATGAAGTATTTCGGACAGTTCTTTTATGGTAAGTCCCTGCTGGACATAGCCGTCTGTCTTTATCCAGTTGGCCACCTTCTCTATAATTTCTGTATAGGACACTGGAACTTCCTCTTCTGAAACCATTTCGGGTTCAGTTCCCGAATTTGTCAGAAGTTCTTCTTCAGATTGTATATCCTGCTCAAACGCATTTTCCACCTGTTCATAGAACAGCAGGTAGTTCTGATAGCTGTAGAAAAGATAGCTGTAGAACGGTATTGACGACAAAATCCAGATAAAAACATATTCGTCTGGTAGAAATGTCAGCAATCCGCATCCGACACCGAAGATAAGTGCCCAATAAGTGAATATGGAAAGCCATTCGATATATGTACCTATATCATCCGCCTGAGTTTCATTGAAAATCCGAATGGCTCTACGGTATGCAATTATGACTCTGCGAGCTAAAACGACTCCAAAAACGACTAACCATACAGCTAAAGCAAATAAAGAGAATTTTTGCATGATTCCGCTTGGCAACAGGAACAACACAACTCCGGAAAGAGTTGAAAATATAATCCATAAAATGATATGTGTCCACACACGCCGTTTGGTAATGTAAAAACGATCAAGCAACATTATCAATGCCGAACTGAACAGAGAATAGCACAGGAAGTATGTGGACATGTTCATCAATATGGCAGAATCCGCATTTTTGAATCGGATACCAAAGAAGAAATGTACCGAATAATTTGCCGAAAGCAGCAGCATAGCTATACCCATAATCTGTCGGGAGCGGAGATAATTCTTGAAAATTTTCTTTTCAGGAGTCTTTGCAAACAAAAAATAAAAGCCGAAGAATAACATCAACGGCAGTGCGGTATAAAGTGAAAAACTGTATATAGATGGCTCCATTGTTATGCTTATTTGATTTTGATACAAAGTTACGAAAAATATTGGTTTTCAGGATTATTTTCCTGAGTTCTTTTTTATATTTTAATCATACGGAAACGCTTTGATATTATACAGTTATCGGATTCACTTTCATGGTGGAGAGATTCAGGTACAGCCCGTGATGCTCGATCATACCGTTGCGGAACATTTTCCACAGGATGTTGCAGCCGAGCTGTGCCAGTGTGGAGTTGATGAACAGGTCCTGTTTCTCCAGAGCCTCCGCCAGCGAACAGCTCGGTCCGGAATCCTTTTCCTTCACTCTTGCGTATTTGACATATCGTGTGATCACCTTCAGCGATTCCACCGTTTCGTACAGCTTGGATGCCGGCTGTCTGATTTTCTTAGGTACGGTTCCGAGGATGACCTGTCCCGTATTCTGCATGTTGCCGAAGTCCATCCAGTACAGTGGTGTTTCGTGGCTTCTGTATTCCGAAACCGGCACGGCTTTCAGTATGTTCCAGAGGTCGAGACGGGACTTTATGTTGTCCGTGCAGGTAATCATTATGTTGGCCAGATTATCCCGTCTGGCGTCCTTCAGGGCTGCCGGATAGATGTCCGGTACCGCCTTCCAGTCGTTGCCGAAGAAGTTGTTCATGCGTGTGACGAGGCACTGCGCCTTGTTCAGTCCGATGTCCGAAGGGCTGAAGAGCTGCCGCCCGATGTTGGCTTCCGTCACGATGTCGGAATCATACAGTGTCACGAACAGTCCGGGATGTCCGAGTCCCCTCAGTGCCGTGTCAAGCCTGGCCAGGCAGGTAAGCACCTGTGAGCCTGTTCCTCCCGCTCCGATAAGGTTTACCGTTACCGGATGCTGCGGGTTTATGAGATAGTTGTCGATGTAGTGTACTCTTTTCATTTCAGTATGTCTTTAAGTTTCATGTTGTTCAGTTGTTTCAGTTCGTCGAGGTTGAAGTCCCTGTCCCGTGCCGCCTTTGCCACCAGCACGAGGTTTGACCTTGTCGGGTTCCCGTTCCCTCCCAGGTGGGTGAATTCCGTCAGCCAGAATTTCCGTTCCCAGTACTGCAGCAGCTTTTCATAGGTCAGGTCCTTCGGCAGCTCTATCCTGGCGTTTCCCAGACATACGCTGGAACCTGTCACGTTGAAGAACGGTGCGGCATACAGTACGGTATCCGGTCTGGGAACGTTCCCCTTGTAGGCATAGATTCTCATTCCGTGCTCTCCGGCCTCGTAGATTACTCCCGGCAGGTAATATTCCGCGTTTTCTATTTTGAGTGCGGTGCTGAAGAACATCATCCGCTTGTGCGGTGGATTGTACCACACGTATCTTTCGCTGCCCTTGCGCGAGTCGCAATACAGCAGGTTGTCGGGTATCTTCCCGTATGGAGTGGTACCGTGTCTTTCCGAGTATTCCTTCACGAGGGTGTTCATGAATTCCAGTGTCACCGGTCTTCCTTCCGTCATGTTTCCCCGGTCGTCAATACCCCGGATTTCAAGGAAGAAGTTCTTGTCCCCTTCCGAGGCATAGGCTATCAGTGCCGCCCTGGGGTTGAGCGGTGTCTTGATCTTTCTGGTCAGTTCGTTGCTGTCTATCATATGCTTTCAGATTGGTTTATATTGTGATGTTGATAAATTTTTCCGCCCATTTGAAGAAGCGTTCCGGGTAGTCGTCCATGCGGAACAGTTCCTCCGTTTCCGGAGACAGGTCACAGGTGGTGACCGGAATGATGTCGTATGTCTCCCGGCTGTAGGAGTTGTAGTAGTCCACGAGGTTGTCCGTCACGGGATCATTGCAGTCATAGATGACCCTTATCTGCCTGTTGAGATACATGGGCAGGTAGTCCGGTTCCTCTTCATAAAACGGGTCGTAGCCGTATTCCATGATGCCGCGTTCAGGCGAGAGGAATTCCAGACCTTCCTTCATGGCGGAGAGCAGGGACTGTTCGTATCCGTTCGCCGGCTTATACCGTCCGATTGCCTTCGGCAGGTCCTTGTAGTAGGATTTCCGTTCCACTCTCCTGAGCAGACTGTGTATCCTGCCTTTCTCGTATGAATGCAGCAGTTTCAGCCGTTTTTTCCTGTCGTCCTGTTCGTCGTCATTCTCTTCAGCCAGCCAGGTAAGCGCATATTCCGTGTCATCCTCGTCCAGTATGGTGTCAATTCCGTTTGCCTGCATCAGGTTGTGGATGAAGGTGACAGATATGCGTCTCAGTTCCGGCCCGAGATTTTCCACAAATTTCACAGGGAAGTAATACAGCGTAAGTTCTCCCCATCTGTGGCATTTCCAGAGACGGAAAATGAGTCTTTCCCCATCCTGCTCGATGTTTACATTCATGTCATTGCCGACAAGGTCGCTCATTTCATCATGCAGTCTCGTTATTCCTTCCGCCATTGTGAGTCCCGGTGCATGTACCGCTTCCTTTTTCATAAGACTCGCATATCTGAAAAAGGAATCACGCAGGTACTCGTAGTTTTCCCGCGTGATCAGGTTGCACGGCTTTCCGTCAGGACTTTCCGAGAACAGTTCCGGCGGAGGCATCGGCGTGAATGTGGTGTTCAGAAAAGAATTACGGCACCGCTGGGTGCCGCAATCCGTTTCTTCCTTTCCGTGCCGTAATGCACCTTCCTTTCGGTTTCCGCAATGATAAGTCTCGCGAGCTGTTCCGCCTGATATCCGTCCAATGGTACACATGATTTCTTCTTTTTTCTGTAGTCCTTTGCCATATCCTTTATCCTTTTGTTCCGATAGTTGTCTTGAACTCATATTCTGTCATGTCCTCCCTGATGACCGGTCCGTGAACGGTAGCCGTCGTCAGTTCCGGGTACATGTTCGAATAGTAGTTCATGACCATGTCCGGCGAGATGTTCGGATCCGGGTCCTGAAGAGTAATATACTCTGTTCCTTTCTTGAATCTGAATGAGCGTGTCATTCCTTTAATTTCGAGTGCCATGTCTTAAACTGTCTGATAAGGTGAATACTTGGGTTCCAGCATGGACTGCGGGAAATCGATGTATTCCTCGTAGTCCTTCTCACTGTATGCGGGGTGTTCCTGATCGGAGAGGTACGGTTGCTGTTCGTCCTCCTGCATGAACCGTTCTTCCTGCCAGTCCTGAATTTCAGGCTGCGGCGGATATTGAGGTTGGGAAGGCTGCTGTCCGCCTGTCAGCTGTACGTATTGCGCGTGCGGCTGTATCTGCGGTCTTGCTTGCGGCTGTGGCGGCTGTTGTTGCGGTGGCCATATTCCTGGCTGTTGCGGATGCTGCGTGTATGCCTGTTGTGGTCTCTGCGGTACCGGCTGTTGCGGACGTTGCGGTTGCGGATTTCTCTGTACCGGTGTCTGTGTGTATACCGGCTGTTGGGAGTGTGGCTGTTGCTGCTGTACCGAAGGTTCCGGCTGTGCCTCCTGTTCCATCAGGTCGAAGAGGCTTCCCCGGTTCATTTCCGTGTCGGCTGCCTTTATCTTCTCCTCGATTTCCTTCAACTGGGCGGCATTCGCGTGTGCTTTCGCCTGTGTAAGCACGCTGACGGCTTCCCGATGGTTCCTGGCGGCTGTCAGTTCTTCCGCCTTCTTCATCAGTTTCTCGTACTTCTCCCGTTTCTCGCGTTCTTCCTTCGTCTCCTTGGATTTCGCTTCCTTGGCGGCCTTGCTGCTGGCGGCGGCCTTGTCCGCCTGTGCCTCAAACTGTGCCATGTTGGAGATCAGCCCGCACGCTTTCTGTATCGGTCTTGTGACTGCCTGCAGGAATCCTGTGTCAAGTTCCTGCGGTGTGCCCGTGACAGTCAGCGGCACGATGTGGTTCTGGGCCTCGTCCTTGAGTCCGTTCGATTTGGGCAATGTGGAAACGGTCAGTTGTCCGTTTGTCTTGCGGATGACGATCGTGAGGTCCACGCTTTCCGTCATCATCTGGTGGATTGCTGTAAAAAACATAATTTCAGATATTAAATGATTAGACGATGTGTTTCAATATTCGCTGAATAATTCAGCCAGCAGCCTGTTCCTATCCGGATGTCTGCATATTTCCAGAACGGGGTTCAGCAGCTTTGAGATGTGAACGGGACCTGTGGTTCCCCTTGGCGGCAGCTTGATTGCCGGTTGCGGGACGTGTACTTTCGGTCTTCTTGTCACGGGCATCCCTATCGGAGCTGGTGACTGTCTTGTGATGATCGCTTGTTGCATATTCTTTAATTTTTAACTGTGAATACCCGGGCTTTGGCAGCCCGTTGAACTACAAGGGACCAACGGCAAATGCTTCCGGAAAGGCAGGGTTTTCGGGAAAAATACCGGAGCGCAGCGAGGATGATTTTTTCCGAAACCGCTTGCGGCCTGACCTTGCCGTCCGACAAGAAGCGTTTGCCAACTTTGCCCTGTAGTTCTCGGTTTGCCAATGTCTGTGTTTTCCGTCCATTCCCTTTTCTTTCCGTGTCATTTCCGGCTGTGACGGATACAAAAAGAGCCGCCCGCTCCCGGACAGCTCCCTTATGCTGCAATGATAAATTCCGTGCATGTTCCATATCGTCAGATTTCAGAAGACCAGAAAACTCAGTATGCACAGAATGATTGCCAATGCCACGAGAAAACAGGCTATACGGTAGAGGAACCTGAAGAGTCCCCTGAAACAGATGATGGCCACGGCAGTCCATACAGGCGATATACCGTGGGAATAGAGCCAGCTGAATATGATGGCTGCTGTTACGGCCAGCGCGAGTGTCCTTGCCCATCTGCTGTCCGCTATCTTTCTGATACGTTCTTTTGCTTTCATAATCTTCATTTGTTTGGCGGGAATGCCATTCCCGGTTTCAGGGGCTTTCTTGCAGTCCGCCTCCACAGGCAAGGTTTTCGGGAAAAATACCGGAGCCTCTGGCGAGGATGATTTTTCCCAGAAACCGTAAGGCCTGACCTTGCCGGTGGAAACGGGCGGGCTGCGACCTTTGCCCCGCGAATCGGGATGGCTTCATCATTTCCTTTTCCTGCCGTTCCCGTTTTTGGGGAACGAGAGTGTCAGGGTGAACCCGGCGTCAAAGGTGACCGAAGCGTCGAAAGCCACGCCCTTCTTTCCCTTGAATCCCTTGATAAGGCGTGTGGAACCGGAGGAGAAAAGCTGTTCCAGATGCTGGTCCGTCAGTTCCTTGTTCAGGAATCTGCGGTACACGGTCAGTCCGCACCCTTTATTGTCGCAACGGGCACTCTTTTCCCTGACGATAATGTGTCCGGTCTTGCATTTGGGACAGGTGAATGTGCGGGCGGCTGCCGCCGGAAGGCTGAGGTTCAGGATTTCACGGGTAGCCTTGCGGGTGTAGTCCGTGATGGATGCCATGAACGTGTCCGGTCCGAGCGTGTGCCGCTCTATCTGGAGCAGGGTCTTCTCCCAGCTTCCTGTCAGGGAAACATCCGCCACGAGCATGTCCTTCACCGCATCGTAGATATGAAGTCCCTTTTCCGTGGGGACGATGCTCTTGCCGGAGCGGGCGATATAGTCACGTTTGAACAGTGTGGTGATGATGGCGGCTCTTGTGGCGGGCGTGCCGATGCCCAGCTCCTTCACGGCCTCGCGTGCCTGTTCGTCGGCTATCTCCCTGCCGCAGGTCTCCATTGCTGCCAGCAGCGTGGCCTCGGTATAGGGCGGTCTGGGCACGGTCTTCTTCTGGGACAGTCCGAATCCTGAAACAGGAACCGTGTCCCCTTCGGCAAATACGGCCGTACCCTCGTCGGTTTCCGGCTCGTCGTCCTGCCTGTCCTCTTTCCTGCAGAAGATGCCGCGCCATCCCGGACTGACGACAAGGGAACTTTTCGAGCGGAAATCCATGTTGTCCAGGCGACATTCCATAAGAATCAGTTCCTTCTCGCAGCAGGGCGAGAACGCCTCCAGCATACGTCCGGCTATCAGCGTATAGACGGCCTCCTCCGCTTCGGAAAGCCCTTCGGGTGCGATGCCGGTCGTGATGAGAGCATGGTGGTCCGTCACTTTACGGTCGTCCACGCTACGGGTGTTGAGACGCGCAAAGTCAAGGATTCCGGCACTTGTGGCGAATTCGGGCATGGCCATTATCCTTTCCAACAGACCGGGCACGCAGGCCATCACATCGTGCGGGATATACCGGCTTCCCGTTCTCGGGTAGGAAATGAGCTTCTTCTCGTAGAGCGACTGGGCGATGTCCAGCGTCTTTGCTGCGGGCAGGTCGAGGTGCACGTTGCAGTCCTTCTGGAGTGCCGTTAGGTCGTAGAGCAACGGCGGCTGTTGCAGGCTTTTCCTGCGCTCCACCTTCGTGACCGTCGCCGAAGAATCGGGAGAGAGACTGCGGTAGGCGGCTTCCGCCTTCTGCCTGTCGTCAAAGGTCGCGGGATGGAAGAAGCGGCGGTGTGACGTGCCGCCATTGAGGGTGACATGCAGCTGCCAGTATGGTGTGGATACGAAACTGCGGTTCTCCCTGTAGCGGCTGCATATCATGGCGAGCGTCGGAGTCTGCACCCGTCCGATCGAGTTGTTGGACGAGCCGGAAACGATGGCCAGGGCACGGCTGGCGTTCATGCCCACCAGCCAGTCTGCCTTCGCGCGGCTGTCGGCGGCGGTATACAGGCTGTCGTATTCCGAGCCGTCCTTCAGTTCCTCCAGACCTTTTCGTATGGCCTCGTCAGTAAGCGAGGAGATCCACAGGCGTCTGAACGGTTTCGTGCAGCCCAGAAAGTCGTATATCCAGCGGAAGATAAGTTCCCCTTCACGACCGGCATCGGTAGCCACGACGATGCTGTCACAGCGGTTGAACACGCTTTCTATGACTTTCAGCTGTTTCGAGGCGGCGATGTCCGTAACCATTCCCCTGTCCGTGCGCATCTGTCGGGAGACCAGGCGGAACGGGTCCGGCAGCATCGGCAAGTCCTCCTCCGCCGTTTTCGTATAACCATAAGTGTCCGGTATGGCCAGTGACACGAGGTGTCCCAGTGCCCAGGTCACCATATATCCGTTACCGGAACAGTAGCCGTCATTTCTTGTATCAGCCCCGACTACACGGGCAATGTCCATGCCTACACTCGGCTTTTCTGCGATGATTGCTATCATATTGTAAGATAAAAATTAAGCCGTTTCCCGTTTTCCATGCGGAAGACAGGAAACGGCGGTAAGACATCGGTTTACTTGATAATTGCTCCCAGATTATTTGCCCAGCGGTGTCACTCCCTGGATTTCCAGTAGCGGGGACTCGCCCTTACGGACCAGTTGGAGCGTGGCGTCCATCACCACGTCCACGCCGAGGAGCACGAGGCTCAGGGACATCACTTTCGTTTTCTCTCCCCTGAGGAGGGTGTCCATTTCGCCGGAGAGTTCCAGCTCGTCCTTCATGATACCGATACCGGAGAGTTCGTCCCAGTTCACTTCATCAGCCTTGAAAGGCATGTCGTTTCCGTTTTCCTTTTTCATATTTCTTTCTTTTTTTGATTCAACATTCATTTTTCAGTAACCTGTTGTCAGGCAATGCTCGCACCTTTTGACTTGCGGTTTCCCTGTTCCTGTCGCTGGCTGTTGGCCACCACATTGCGCTGCGAGGCATCACGCTTGCGGTCAGGATTCTCGTTGTAGAAGTCCAGACGCCCCTGGTTGAAGTTCGCCTTGACGTACTGCGAGATGGTCTTCCCGTCATATCCCTTGATGCCTTCCACCAGCACGGCCTTTCCGCTCTGCAGGTCCGCACGCTGCTGTCTGGTCAGTTCCACGTCCCATACCTTGGGTGGAATCTTGAAATCCTCGCGCTGCTCGAAGCCGTCCGGCGTACGGGAGTAGCTCAGGCGTCCCGTTTCCAGGTCGGCCTTGATGAAGGAGGAGAATTCCTCTCCCTTGCGGTTCACCATGTCATTGAGGAAAATCACCTTGCCGTCACGGAGCTGCTGCTGTTCCTCCGCCGTAATCTTCACCCCGTTGATTTCGTTGGGAATATAGATTTCGCGTGCGCCTTCCGGAGAGTCCGGATTATAGCGGGTGTAGGACGGGCGGCCTGTCGCCTCGTCCAACTTCACGTAGGAGGAGAACACCTCGCCGTCCTTGCGCTGCATTCCCTCCACGAAGATGGCTTTTCCAGCGTTCAGGTCCTCAATCTGTTTCTGTGTCAGTTCCACGCCCCCGAGTGTCTGGCGGTTGAAGAGCTTGTCGTTCTCGAAAATGAACTCGACACCCCTGCGTTCGGCATTCACCTGAATGAAGGCGTTGAACTCGTTGCCGGATTTGGCGATCATGCCCTCTACATAGACCTTCTTGCCTTCACGCAGGTCATTCTGCTCCTGCTCTGTCAGTTCCACTCCCTTGATTTCCCTCGGGATGAAAGCATTCTCCGCTTTCATGGCGACCACCTCGTTGGTCAGCTTGTCGATGCTGATGAAGGATGGGATATATTCCCCGTTGCGTCCTTTCAGTTCCACGACACGCCCCATGTTGCCCGTTTCGAGCAGGTTCTTCTTGTCCTCGTCGGAGAAGATGTGTCCGAAGTACGGTCGGTCAAGGTCGGGTTTCTGCCGGATACCGTGGATGCCGAGCACCACTTCGCCCGCCATGGACTGCTGGAAGGACAGACGTGCGTCCGTTCTCAGTACGGCCGAGCCGAAGTTCATGCTTATGGGCACGACCTGGTTGGTCTTGTAGCCCTTGAGCATCTGTTCGAGCAGTCCGCGTTCCTGGAGGTATTCACGGGAGATTCCGAAATTCTTGAGCTGTTCCCAGTTGATCATGGACTCGTTGTAACGGTACTGGGGGGACTGGTTCTGCGGCTGGCTGTCAGCTGCGGCAGCCTGCTGCTGGGTTTCATTTTTCTTTGCCATTTCTTCTTGGTTTTTGGGGTTGATACTTTGGTTTTCCTTGTTGCGCGGAACAATCTCGTACTGCTTGAGAAATTCCTCCACGGCTTTTGTCTTTTTTCCTGCGGCGATGTCCTCGATGGCCTGCTGTACGGCAGGGTCGTCCAGCCTGTCTTCCTTGACGGAGAGGATTCCGAAGCGTGTCGGGTCTTTCAGCTGGCTCCAGAAGTTCTTGATGAAGTTCTCGAAGGCATCTGCATAGCGGTCAATCTTCAGGAAGGAGTTCCGGTTCTGCCTGTCGGCGGCTACCGTGTTGAATTTTCCGTCCTGTCCGATTTGCGACACCGCTTCCAGAATCAGTTCCATCTTGTCAAGGATGAACACGATGTCACTCATCTGCTCGTTTTCGGAGACCTGCGGTTTCGGGGGTTCTTCCCTTGCATTTTTCTTTGCCATAATTTTTGATTTTTAGTGTTGATAACTCATGTTGTCACCGCAAATATATAGGAGAAAAATTGATAAATAATTGATTTGCAATATGTTAGGACACACATTACACCATGTGTCATCACATTACACCGCAGGCTGGAGAAAACGGAGCGAAAAAGCGTGGGAAAACGGCAGGAAAAGGAGAAAAAACAAGGGACGAGAAAGAAAAGGGAAAAGACGGGAACAGGCTGGAAAGACAAGGGCATGGCGGTACGCACTGCCGAACGGAAGAAAAGGAAAAACTGTAATTATGCGATCAGGCTAAGCCTGACGGCGAAAAGTGTTGCCGAGGAAATGGGGATCAGCCGCCAGCAGCTTTGCAACATCGAGCAGTCGG
>OGPE01001103.1_pt1 | contig 18563 bp, 17 predicted proteins | sample 1552881 | NCBI WGS metagenome assembly OGPE01 (sample SAMEA2580236, study PRJEB22360) | human gut metagenome | biome: human gut; feature: human-associated habitat; material: faeces | place: Denmark | collected 2008/2010 | reverse complement strand
ACCTACATGCTGCTGCGCGAATACAACCTGTTCCAGCCGCTGTTCCCGACCATCACCCGCTACTTTACCGAGCGCGGTGACAGCCCGATGGAACGGATCATCAGCCAGGTACTGAAGAACACCGATAACCGCATTCATAACGACATGCGCGTCAATCCGGCCTTCCTCTTCGCGGTGATGTTCTGGTATCCGCTGCTGGAGACGGCGCAAAAAATCGCCCAGGAGAGCGGCCTGGCGTACTACGACGCCTTCGCTCTGGCGATGAACGATGTCCTGGACGAAGCCTGCCGTACGCTGGCGATCCCTAAACGCATCACTACCCTTATTCGTGATATCTGGCAGCTGCAGCTGCGCATGTCCCGTCGCCAGGGCAAACGCGCCTGGAAACTGATGGAGCATCCGAAATTCCGTGCCGCCTACGATCTGCTGGAGCTGCGCGCCGGGGCGGAAAACAACAGCGAACTGCAGCGTCTGACCAAATGGTGGGGCGAATTCCAGGTCGCCGCGCCGCCGGAACAAAAAGACATGCTCAACGACCTCGGGGACGATCCGGCGCCACGCCGTCGCCACCGTCGTCCGCGCAAACGCGCGCCGCGTCAGGGTAACGCATGACCCTGGTCTATATCGCGCTTGGCAGTAACCTTGCTTCTCCGCTGGAGCAGGTGCAGGCAGCCATCCGCGCGCTGGGCGATATTCCGCACAGCCGCGTGGTGAACGTCTCTTCGTTCTACCGCACGCCGCCGCTGGGCCCGCAGGATCAGCCGGACTATCTCAACGCCGCCGTCGCGCTGGAAACCACCCTGGCGCCCGATGCGCTGCTCGATCACACTCAGCGCATCGAGCTGCAGCAGGGTCGGGTGCGCAAAGCTGAACGCTGGGGACCGCGCACGCTCGACCTCGACATCATGCTGTTTGGCGATGAGGTCATCAATAGCCCGCGCCTGACCGTTCCGCACTATGATATGAAAAACCGCGGCTTTATGCTCTGGCCGCTGTTCGAGATCGCTCCGGATCTCCATTTTCCTGACGGCCCTGCGCTGCGCGCCGTGCTGGATGATCTGGGCGCGGAAAAACCCGCGAGCTGGTAATCCCCTCTCCTTTTTTAGCATTTGCGGCGATCGTCGTAATCGGTTGCCCAAAATCATTGCCCCTCTGAATGCTGCTGTTAGAATGCCGGTTAATATGACTTTCATCATCAGGAAATGTTATGAAACCGACCACCATTGCCCTGCTGCAGAAATGCAAACAGGAAAAGAAGCGCTTTGCCACCATTACCGCCTACGACCATAGCTTCGCGAAGCTGTTCGCCGATGAAGGCATTAATGTGCTGCTGGTGGGCGATTCCCTGGGAATGACGGTACAGGGTCACGACTCCACCCTGCCGGTCACCGTGGAAGATATCGCCTATCACACCCGCGCCGTCCGCCGCGGTGCGCCGAACAGCCTGCTGCTTGCCGACCTGCCGTTCATGGCCTACGCCACCCCCGAACAGACCTTCGAAAATGCGGCCATCGTGATGCGCGCTGGCGCCAATATGGTCAAACTCGAAGGCGGCGCCTGGCTGGCCGATACCGTGAAGATGCTGGCGGAACGCGCGGTGCCGGTTTGCGGCCACCTCGGCCTCACGCCGCAGTCGGTAAACGTATTCGGCGGGTATAAAGTGCAGGGGCGCGGCGATGCAGCGCAGACCCTGTTTGACGACGCGTTAGCGCTGGAAGCGGCTGGCGCGCAGCTGCTGGTGCTGGAGTGCGTCCCGGTAGAACTGGCGAAACGCATTACCGACGCCCTGACCATTCCAGTGATCGGCATCGGCGCGGGCAACGTCACCGACGGGCAGATCCTGGTGATGCATGACGCATTCGGGATCACCGGCGGCCACATCCCTAAATTCGCCAAGAATTTCCTTGCCGAAGCGGGCGACATCCGCGCCGCGGTACGGCAGTATATTGCCGAAGTTGAATCCGGGGTCTATCCGGGCGAAGAACACAGTTTCCATTAAGGAGTCTTGTTGTGCTGATTATTGAATCCGTGCTGCTGCTGCGTCAGCATATCCGCCGTCTGCGTCAGGAAGGTAAGCGTATCGCGCTGGTTCCGACGATGGGCAACCTGCATGATGGTCATATGAAGCTGGTTGATGAGGCTAAAGCCAGCGCGGACGTGGTGGTGGTCAGTATTTTCGTCAATCCGATGCAGTTTGACCGCGCCGACGACCTGGCGCGCTATCCGCGCACCCTGCAGGATGATTGCGAAAAGCTGAACAAGCGCCATGTCGACTTTGTCTTCGCGCCGACGCCGGCGGAAGTTTATCCCCAGGGCACCGAAGGCCAGACCTACGTCGACGTCCCCGGCCTGTCCACTATGCTGGAAGGCGCCAGCCGCCCGGGCCACTTCCGCGGCGTGTCGACCATCGTCAGTAAGCTGTTCAATCTGGTTCAGCCGGACGTCGCCTGCTTCGGCGAGAAAGACTTTCAGCAGCTGGCGCTGATCCGCAAGATGGTCGCCGACATGGGCTACGATATCGAGATTATCGGCGTGCCGATCGTCCGCGCGAAAGATGGCCTGGCGCTGAGCTCGCGTAACGGCTACCTGACCGCCGACCAGCGCAAAATCGCTCCCGGCCTCTACAAGGTGCTGAGCGCGGTGGCGGAAAAACTGGCCGCCGGCGATCGCCAGCTCGATGAGATCATCGCTATCGCTGAACAGGAGCTGAATGAAAAAGGCTTCCGCGCCGACGACATTCAGATCCGCGATGCCGACACCCTGCTTGAGCTGACGGATGCCAGCCAGCGCGCGGTGATCCTGATGGCCGCCTGGCTGGGTCAGGCCCGCCTGATCGACAACCAGATCGTCACGCTCGGTCAGTAGACAGCGGGTAAAAATCGGGCAATACTTGCCCGGGCTTTTCTCAGGGCGGACGACCTGTCCGCTCTGCTACATTAAGGTTGAAGGGTAGAAGTTATGATGCGTAATATGCTGCAGGGCAAGCTCCACCGCGTAAAAGTCACGCAGGCTGACCTGCACTATGAAGGTTCATGCGCCATTGACCAGGATTTCCTGGATGCGGCCGGTATTCTGGAGAATGAAACCATTCACCTCTGGAACGTCACCAACGGCAATCGTTTCTCCACCTATGCGATTGCCGCCGAACGGGGTTCCAGAATCATCTCCGTCAACGGCGCCGCCGCGCACTGCGCCAGCGTCGGCGATATCCTGATCATCGCCAGCTTCGTCACCATGTCTGACGAAGAGGCGCGCCGCTGGCAGCCCAACATCGCCTACTTCGAAGGCGACAACGAAATGAAGCGCCAGGCGAAAGCCATTCCGGTGCAGGTCGCCTGATGACCGCGGCGCCGCGCTCAGGCGCAGCGCCGAAGTTTACCCCTGCGGCTGGTTACTGATCAGCCGCGACATCGTCTCCAGCGAATCCGTGCGTAAGATATATAACCGCTTTAGCAGAAACGGATTGTCCCCCGGCTTCACCTTCCCACGCACCGTCGTCACCGCCATATGAAACCCGGCGTCATTCGCCGCCTGCACCGCCGTGGCGTTATAGCCGCCGAAGGGATAGGAAAGGTAGAGAACATGCGGATTAAACTGGCTGAGCGCCCGGCGCGAGCGGGCGAAATCAAACAGAATATTATGGTAATTGCGGCTGAATAAAATCGGCCGGCGGCCGGCGTCAACCCGATGCAGGAAGTGGGTATGCGACTGAATATCAAAAACATCCTGGATCTGCCGGAGCTCAGAAATACTCATGAACTGCAGCGATTTCGGATCCCATTTCTGCGGATGGCGCTTAATACGCGAGGAGATAATAAACGCGGTGGCATGAAAACCGTACTGCTTTAGTACCGGATAGGCGTAACGGTTTACCGATTTCAGGCCGTCATCGAAGGTGATGACCACTGCCCGCGCCGGAAGGTTGATTTTATTACGCACATAGCCTTCCAGCTGATACAGGGTCAGCGTGGTATAGCCCTGATCGCGCAGCCAGGTCATCTGGTTGTTGAAGGCGCGTACCGAGGTGGTGGTCGAGGTATGGCGGAAACGGGTGTTCTCTTCGTCGCGCAGAATGTGATGATAGGTCAGTACGGGAATACCATTATCTTCCTGTGCATCCAGACTGCTGACCCACGCCAGCCGGTCGCCAATGCGGATCTGAAACCAGGTCTGATTGAGCCGGTCTTTTAGCTTGCTGAGGATCGGATAGCGCAGGTTAGTGGCCAGCGTACCAAACGGCACGCTGCTCACGGCGGGTGTGTTGTAGAGCGGCGTATCTTTCCAGGTGAGCAAATTCTGGTTACTCAACGGTTTATTGAGATCCCCCAGTCGGTCCTCCACTCGCTGCTTACCCTGTACCGGCTCGAGGTGGCCTTTATCAATAAACCCGGTGCCGAAGCCGAAGCGAAATTCATAATAGTCAGCCGCCGTCGGGACGACCGCGAGGATCTGCCCGGCACGCACATTGCCGACGCTGACCACATGATTCCCCACCTGCGCCCAGATGACCGCATCTTCGGTGGTCTGCATATAGTGTACAGGCTTGCCCTGCTGGCTAAGCAGACTGGCGGAAGCGCTGAGCGAGGTCAGTAAAAGAAGCAGCGTAAAAAATCGGGCAAGCATGCGCATCGAACCGGTAAACCATCAACGGCAGTTATTGTAACAAAAGCAGCATCTGTCACGCTGCTTAATTTCCGAAGGTATCATGGCGCAAGCGGAACGGGGGATTCTTCTGCTGCTGATGCCACAGGCTGCTCACCATCGGCCCGCCCGCGCTGACGATGGCCTGGCGAAACGCCTCGCTGCTTAACGTGTTCCGCAGCAGATACATTCGCTCAAGTAATGAATAGCTGACGCCGGAGATCACTTCGCAGTGGGTATGTTTGTGGCTCATCAGCGCCGCGGCCCGATAAGGCGCCGCGCCGGTTCTGTCGGTCAGGAAAATGACCCCGTCCCCGGAGTCGGTGGCATGCAGCGCATCGCACATCATCCGGCTCAACATATTACTGCTGAGATTGCGCCAGTAATTGACCGCCCGGCACTGGGCCAGCGGACCAAATTTTCGTTCAAGACGATCCAGCATCTCCTGCGCCAGCTCATCGTGGCAGGGAATGACCCAACCAAGCATGCTTCCCTCCTTAGCCAGCCAACAATGTAGCAAGGGGAGGATGGCGTATCGGTGATGGCGGTCAAAGATAAGCGGTTAGCGCTTCGCGTATTGGCATCAGGAAGCGCTAACCGTGATGAACATCAGCTGCGCAGGCCGCGGCCGCGCTGGATTAACGACCAGCAAAGCAGATAGAAGGCGACGATGAAGACCACCAGCACCGCAAAGGTGGTCACCAGCGGCACATCGTTGATACCCAGGAAGCCGAAGCGGAAACCGCTGATCATGTAGACGATGGGATTCAGATGCGACAGCCCCTGCCAGAACGGCGGCAGCAGGGTCAGCGAGTAGAACACCCCGCCGAGGTAGGTCAGCGGCGTCAGCACAAAGGTCGGGATCAGGCTAATGTCGTCAAAGGTCTTGGCAAACACCGCGTTCAACAGGCCCGCCAGCGAGAACAGCACCGCGGTGAGGATCAGCGTCAGGGCGACAAACAGCCAGGAGTGAACCTGGAACGGCACAAAGAACAGTGATACCGCCGTCACCAGGATCCCCACGCACAGTCCGCGCGCCACGCCGCCGCCAACGTAGCCAGCGATGATCACATGCGTCGGCACCGGCGCCACCAGCAGCTCTTCAATATTGCGCTGAAACTTGGCGCTGAAGAACGACGAGGCGACATTGGCATAAGCGTTGGTGATCACCGCCATCATGATCAGGCCCGGCACGATAAACTGCATATAGGTAAAGCCGTGCATCTCGCCGATGCGCGACCCGATCAGGTTGCCGAAAATCACGAAGTACAGGGTCATGGTGATCACCGGCGGCACCAGCGTCTGGATCCAGATGCGCATAAAACGGTGGATCTCTTTGGTCCAGATGCTTTTCAGCGCGACCCAATAAAGCTGCATCATGCTGACTCTCCTTTTCGCTCATGCACCAGCGTGACAAACAGCTCTTCCAGACGGTTAGCTTTGTTACGCATACTCAGTACCTGCACCCCCTGGGCGCTCAGTTGGGCAAAGACGCTGTTAATCCCCTGCTCGCGCAGAACCTCGACTTCCAGCGTCGAGGTATCGACCAGTTGGTACTGGTAGCCTTCGAGCTTCGGTACCGGGCTTTTTGGCGCGAGGTCAAGAATAAAGGTCTCTGACTTCAGCTTCGACAGCAGCGCTTTCATCGAGGTGTTTTCCACCAGCGCGCCGTGCTGGATGATGCCGATGTTGCGGCATAGCATTTCGGCCTCTTCGAGATAGTGGGTGGTCAGGATAATGGTGGTTCCGCGATCGTTCAGATCCTTAAGAAAGCTCCACATTGAGCGACGCAGTTCAATATCGACGCCAGCGGTCGGTTCGTCGAGGATCAGCAGCTTCGGCTCATGCATTAGCGCGCGGGCGATCATCAGGCGACGCTTCATCCCGCCGGAGAGCATCCGCGCGCGTTCGTTGCGTTTTTCCCACAGATCGAGCTGTTTTAGGTATTTTTCGCTGCGGGCGACAGCTTCTTTGCGTTCCACGCCGTAGTAGCCCGCCTGGTTAACGACAATCTGCTGCACGGTCTCGAACGGGTTGAAGTTAAATTCCTGCGGCACCAGGCCAAGCTGACGCTTGGCATTGACGACGTCTTTTTCCAGATCGTAGCCAAAGACATTGACCTGACCGGAGGTTTTATTCACCAGCGAACTGATGATGCCGATAGTCGTGGATTTTCCGGCCCCGTTCGGCCCCAGCAGGGCATAGAAATCCCCCGCCTCGACCTGCAGGTCGATTCCCCGCAGCGCCTGAACCCCGCCGGGGTAGGTTTTTTTGAGCTGTTTTAATTCCAGAGCAATGGTCATTAAATATCTCTTCTCGTGTCGTGACACGTCATTAACCCGCCTGACTCACGTTTGCGTTCTACTGGCGCTGGCGCCGCCAACGCATCGGTAGCCTGACGTATCACGGGTTAAGATGGTTTTAAAAAAGGTGAGCTTACCCTATATTAGCGCAACGCACTTACTTGGTTACAGGCCGATAACGTCCATGAATGATATAGATACACTCATCAGCAATAATGCACTATGGTCAAAAATGCTGGTGGAAGAGGACCCCGGCTTTTTTGAGAAACTGTCGCAGACGCAGAAACCGCGCTTCCTTTGGATTGGCTGCTCTGACAGCCGCGTTCCCGCTGAGCGACTTACCGGCCTGGAACCTGGCGAACTGTTTGTCCATCGTAACGTCGCTAACCTGGTGATCCACACCGACCTGAACTGCCTGTCGGTGGTGCAGTATGCCGTCGATGTCCTCGAAGTCGAGCACATTATTATTTGCGGCCACTACGGCTGCGGCGGCGTGCAGGCGGCGGTGGAAAACCCGGAGCTGGGGCTTATCGACAACTGGCTCCTGCATATCCGCGATATTTGGTTCAAGCACAGCTCACTGCTGGGTGAAATGCCGGAGGAGCGCCGTCTGGATACCCTTTGCGAACTCAACGTGATGGAGCAGGTGTACAACCTGGGACATTCGACGATTATGCAATCGGCGTGGAAGCGCGGACAGAAGGTCACCATCCACGGCTGGGCATATGGCATTCACGACGGGCTGCTGCGCGATCTGGATGTCACCGCCGTGAGCCGGGAAACCCTCGAACAGCGCTATCGCCACGGCATCTCCAACCTCAAGATCAAGCACATCAACCACAAATAGCCTTCAGGCTTAGCCCCCCTGAAGAGCGCAGCGCGCGCTGTCCTGGGGGGATATCTCTTACTCGTCCAGCAGGGTAACTTTGCCAATATACGGCAGATGACGGTAGCGCTGGGCGTAGTCGATACCGTAGCCCACCACGAACTCGTCCGGAATGGCGAAACCGACGAACTCAACCGGGACATTCACTTCACGACGGCTTGGTTTATCCAGCAGCGTACAAATGGCCAGCGATTTCGGCTCGCGCAGGCTGAGGATCTCACGCACTTTAGACAGGGTATTGCCGGAATCGATGATGTCTTCCACGATCAGTACATCTTTACCACGGATGTCTTCATCCAGATCTTTGAGGATTTTCACATCACGGGTGGTGGACATGCCACTGCCGTAGCTGGAGGCGGTCATAAAATCGACTTCATGCGGCACCTGCACTTCACGGCACAGGTCGGCCATGAACATAAATGAGCCGCGAAGCAGCCCCACCAGCACCATTTCGCTGCCGCTGTCCTGATAATGTTCGTTGATTTGACGACCCAGTTCCGCGATGCGCGCTTTGATCTCGGATTCCGGGATCATCACTTCTACAGTATGTTTCATAAGACTAACCATTTGATTCTAAATATAAATCATCAAAGCCGCTGCTTTCGCCCCGACGATGACCGGCAAGCCATCCAGTATACCAGCAAAAAGAAATCTTCGGTGCAGGGATTAATAAAGCCATATTTGTGATTCCGATCACACTTGTTAAAACCTATAATTAATTGCAGTTAAAAAATTAACAAACACATGAGTAACTTTCTATGGCTGAAACAAAGTCTCAACAATCAAGGCTCCTGGTGACGCTGACTGCGCTATTTGCAGCGTTCTGCGGCCTCTATCTTTTAATCGGCGGAGCATGGCTGGTCGTGCTTGGCGGCTCCTGGTACTACCCTATCGCCGGTCTGGTGATGCTGGGCGTGACCGTAATGCTGCTGCGCGGCAAACGCGCTGCGCTGTGGCTGTACGCTGCGCTGCTGCTGGCGACCATGATCTGGGGCGTCTGGGAAGTCGGCTTCGACTTCTGGGCGCTGACGCCGCGTAGCGATATCCTCGTCTTCTTTGGCATCTGGCTGATCCTGCCCTTTGTTTGGCGTCGTCTGCCGGTGCCTTCCGCTGGCGCCGTTGGCGCGCTGGTCGTCGCCCTGCTGATCAGCGGCGGCATGCTGACCTGGGCTGGTTTTAACGACCCGCAGGAAGTCAACGGCACCCTGAGCGCCGACGCCACCCCGGCCGCGCCGATCTCCAACGTTGCCGACGGCGACTGGCCGGCCTATGGCCGCAACCAGGAAGGCCAGCGCTTCTCTCCGCTGAAGCAGATTAACGCCGACAACGTGAAGAACCTGAAGGAAGCCTGGGTATTCCGCACCGGCGACCTGAAGCAACCGAACGACCCGGGTGAAATCACCAACGAAGTGACGCCGATTAAAGTCGGCGACACGCTCTTCCTGTGTACCGCCCACCAGCGTCTGTTCGCGCTGGACGCGGCCACCGGTAAAGAGAAGTGGCATTTTGACCCGCAGCTGAACGCCGATCCGTCGTTCCAGCACGTCACCTGCCGCGGCGTCTCTTATCACGAAGCCAAAGCGGATAACGCGCCTGCCGACGTCGTCGCCGACTGTCCGCGCCGTATTATCCTGCCGGTGAACGATGGCCGCCTGTTCGCGGTGAACGCCGACAACGGTAAGCTGTGCGAAACCTTTGCCAATAAAGGTATTCTCAACCTGCAGACCAACATGCCGGTCACCACGCCGGGTATGTATGAACCCACTTCTCCGCCGATTATCACCGATAAGACCATCGTGATTGCCGGCGCGGTCACCGATAACTTCTCAACCCGCGAGCCGTCTGGCGTCATCCGCGGCTTTGATGTGAATACCGGTAAACTCTTGTGGGCCTTCGATCCGGGTGCGAAAGATCCGAACGCCATCCCGAGCGATGAACATCACTTCACGCTCAACTCACCGAACTCCTGGGCGCCTGCCGCCTACGACGCTAAGCTGGATCTGGTCTATCTGCCGATGGGCGTGACCACCCCGGATATCTGGGGCGGCAACCGCACGCCGGAGCAAGAGCGTTACGCCAGCTCGATTGTGGCGCTGAACGCCACCACCGGTAAGCTGGCCTGGAGCTACCAGACCGTCCACCACGATCTGTGGGATATGGATATGCCCTCCCAGCCGACGCTGGCGGACATTGAGGTTAATGGTAAAACCGTACCGGTCGTCTATGCCCCGGCGAAAACCGGCAACATCTTCGTACTGGATCGCCGTAATGGCGAGCTGGTGGTCCCGGCCCCGGAAAAACCGGTTCCGCAGGGCGCTGCCAAAGGGGATTACGTCGCCAAAACCCAGCCGTTCTCCGATCTGAGCTTCCGTCCGAAGAAAGATCTGACCGGGGCGGACATGTGGGGCGCCACCATGTTCGACCAACTGGTGTGTCGCGTGATCTTCCACCAGATGCGCTATGAAGGTATCTTCACCCCGCCATCTGAGCAGGGCACTCTCGTCTTCCCGGGTAACCTGGGGATGTTTGAATGGGGCGGTATCTCCGTCGATCCGAACCGTCAGGTGGCTATTGCCAACCCGATGGCGCTGCCGTTCGTCTCTAAACTGATCCCACGCGGCCCGGGCAACCCGATGGAGCCGCCGAAAGATGCGAAAGGCTCTGGCACCGAGTCCGGCGTGCAGCCACAGTACGGTGTCCCGTACGGCGTCACCCTGAATCCGTTCCTGTCGCCGTTCGGTCTGCCGTGCAAACAACCGGCCTGGGGCTATATCTCCGCGCTGGATCTGAAAACCAACGAAGTGGTATGGAAAAAACGTATCGGTACTCCGCAGGACAGCCTGCCGTTCCCGATGCCGGTTAAGCTGCCGTTCACCATGGGGATGCCGATGCTTGGCGGTCCGATCTCCACGGCCGGTAACGTCCTGTTCATCGGCGCGACCGCAGATAACTACCTGCGCGCGTACAATATGAGCAACGGCGAGAAGCTGTGGGAAGCCCGTCTGCCAGCCGGCGGTCAGGCCACCCCAATGACCTACGAAGTGAATGGCAAACAGTATGTTGTCATCTCTGCCGGCGGTCACGGCTCGTTCGGTACCAAAATGGGCGATTACATCGTCGCCTATGCGCTCCCGGATGACGCCAAATAAAACGCAAAACGGCAACGAAAGTTGCCGTTTTTTTTGTGTTTATCCCTTCTCCCCATGGAAGATGGCAGCAGGCCGCAGAGCCCTAAACCGTGAATCCCAACATCATCCCGGTGTCTTCATGCTCCAGCAGGTGGCAGTGGGCCATATAGGCAAACTCCTTCGGCGCCGGATGATCAAACTTCACCAACACTTCACTGACGTCACCTTCCACGCGGACGGTATCTTTCCAGCCGCTGCGGTGCGCGGCTGGCGGCTTGCCGTTCTCGCTGAGGATACGGAACTGGGTGCCGTGGATATGGAACGGATGCAGCATCATGTCGCCCTTACCCGATATCACCCAGCGCTCATACTGGCCTCTGGCCGCGGCAAACATCGGCACATTCATGTCGAAGGCTTTGCCGTTGATGCGGTTGGCGTTATGGAAATCAAACCCCTTGCCTGACGACATGCCATGATCCCGACCAGCCTCGTGGTTCATATTGCTCATATTGCTCATATTGCTCATGTCGCCATGGTGCATATTGCTCATGTTGCTCATGTCGCCCATGCCGCCATGCCCCATCATGCCGTGGTCCATTCCCGCCATCGCCTGGTCGCCATACTTCTCCATCAGCGCCTGCATGCCCATCCTGTCGAGCATCGGATCCATCGACAGCTGGAGCTGACGCTGCGTCAGCCCCGTCAGGGACGGTAGCGCCGGCAGCGTGGCCAGCGTATCCAGCAGTTTGCCGGAGGCGGGAATGACCAGCGGCTGAACGCGCAGCACCGGCTGTGGTTTATCAAAAGGCGCAATGGCCATGCCCATCTGGCTCACCGGCAGGGTCACCAGATCGAAAGGTTTACCGTCGCTGGTGTCCACCAGCACCTCAAAGCGTTCCCCCATCAACACCGGCAATTCATCGACCTTCACCGGCTCGGCCAACAGACCGCCGTCACTGGCCACCACGTACAGCGGACGCTTATCGCTGGTGGCAAAATTGAGGGAACGGGCATTACAGCCGTTTAGCAAGCGCAGACGGAGCCAGCCGCGCGGGGCGGCATGTTCGGGATAGAGAGCGCCATTGGTCAGCAGCGTATCGCCAAACCAGCCGACAGCGGCGCTCATCACATCCAGCTGGTAGTCGATCTCGCCGGCGGCGGTGAACTTCTTGTCCTGGACAATCACCGGCACATCATCGATTCCCCATTGCTTAGGCAGCAGCAGGCGTCCGCTCTCTTCATCCTCGATCAGCACCAGGCCGGCCAGCCCCATCGCCACCTGCCGGCCGGTGGTCCCATGTTGATGCGGATGAAACCAGCAGGTGGCCGCCCGCTGCGTCGGCGTGAAGCTCACCGTACGGGTGGCGCCCGGGGCGATAACCCCCTGCGGTCCGCCGTCGACCTCGCCCGGGACCTCCAGGCCATGCCAGTGCAGCGTGGTCTCTTCCGCCAGCTGGTTGGTAATGTCAACCGTAATGGTCTTCCCCTGCGTCAACTGTAGCGCAGGACCCAGCAGTGAACCGTTATAGCCCCAGGTGGTGGCGTGCAGAGCGCCAAACTGTGTTTTGCCCGCCTGGATCGTCAGGGCGATACGGTTGCGCGCATCGGCCGTTAACAGCGTCGGTATCGGCAGAGCCGGGCGACTGGCCGCAAAAACCGCACGGCTCCATAGCGGTAATGCGCTGGCCACGCTAACCGCGGCGGTCAGTTTGAGGAAGTCTCGACGTTGCATATTCACATCCTTTTTATTCTGCGGGCGAATATTTGAGCTTAAACCCTACCGTAACGGGAAGGTCAAGCAGAAGAGTAAGAATAAAGATCGGCGCTGTGTAAAGAAGTATGCTAATTTGAAGCGTCGGTGATCTAATGGTAGAAAAAATGAAGACGCTTTTCAGAACAATGGTACTCGGCAGCCTGCTTGCTCTCTCCGCCAACAGCTACGCGCTCAGCGAATCAGAAGCAGAAGATATGGCTGATTTAACCGCGGTTTTTGTGTTCCTGAAAAACGACTGTGGCTACCAGAACCTGCCCAATACACAGATCCGACGCGCGCTGGTGTTCTTTGCCCAACAGAACCAGTGGGACCTGAGCAACTACGACAGCTACAACATGAAAGCGCTTGGCGAGGATAGCTACCGCGATCTCAGCGGTATTAACATCCCGACGGCGAAAAAATGCAAAGCGCTGGCCCGCGATTCGCTCAGCCTGTTGGCTTACGTCAAATAATGACCGGCGCGGACGGTCACGCTCCGCGCCTTTGCCGTTTCATTTGTCACATTTAAATATTTATATCTATATTTATTATTGTATATAAACAAACATTATTTAATTGCAAACCTATCAATTCGCCAAATAAATTAAACCCCTAATAATGATGAATGACTAAAAAACTAATAAAATATCATTAGCCATATATTGCAAAATAAAAAGCACCCTTCTAGAATCCGGTGAAAATATCCCTACTTCATGGACTGAAATTGTGAATATCTCGCCGACTCTCCGTATTATCCCGCTCGCCGCACTTTTATTAGTGGGCTGTAGCAATACCTCTTCTCGCCAGCAGGTAAAACCGATCACCACGCCGCTCACATCACAGCAGCAGGCTGAGCAGGAGCGAGCGGCCAGCGAACAGGAGCGTATTGAGTCCTGCCGAAAGGCGCTGGATTCACTTAAAGAGGTGAACCCACAGCAGGCAACTAAACTCAGCAATGAGTTCAATGCCCTGGTGCGTTCGGCATCGCAATACAACAATGTGCGCGATAAAGTGGCCGATCCCACCCGACTGGGCATTGACTCCATGTATCAGTTTAAATCCATCAAACTGTGTTCCGATATCCAGAAAACGCTGATCGATACCCTGGTACAGCGTGGTGAAAACAAACTGCCATGAACAAACCCGCCACGCTGACCCCTAAAGCACCACTGCTGATGCTCGTCGCGGCGCTGGCGCTTTCAACCTCATTCTACGCCGGTGCTACGCCGGCTTTTCTCGATTACGCCCAGCAGCAAACTCAGCAAGCTCAAGCGCAAGAAGAGAAAAGCTCTGCGGCCACAGCAAAGCAAGCGTCAGACGCTCGCCAGAACGCGGACAATAAAAAAACGACGGCCAATAACGCACAGTTGCAAAAAAGAATCGCCAGCCAACAGGCAACGATTGCGCAAAAAGATAAAATTATCCAACAATTAAAAAAACAGCTTACCGCCACACCAGCCACGGATACATCCATTGCGAATGAGCAAGCGGCGTTAAATAATAAAATAAAGCAATTACAGCTCGCCTTAACCGCCGCCACGGCGGAAAATGAGACGTTAATTAAAAAGGAAGTCGTTGCCCGGAATAATACTCTGCAACAGAGCCAGGCTGCCGCACTTAAGCAGATCCAACAATTAACGTCGCAGCTTCAGAGCGTCGAAGCGGAAAATAAACGGCTCAGCACCAGCCTCACCACGCTGAATACAGATAAACAAACGCTGACCTCCCGGCTGGCCGCCGCGGAAAAAGCACAGCAGACCGCACTCGGCCAGCTCACCGCCCTCGACACAGACAAGCAGACACTCACCGCCCGGCTGATGGCTGCGGAAAAAGAGAAACAGGCCGCCCTCGACCAGGCCAAAGCCCTTAACGCCGACAAACAGCCGCTGGCCACCCGACTGGCCGTGGTGGAAAAAGAGAAGCTGGCTGCCCTCGAGCAGGTTAAAGCGCTGACCACCGATAAGCAGTCGCTGACTATCCGGCTCGACGCCGCGGAGAAAACGCAGCAGGCCGCTCTCGACCAGGTCAAGGCGCTAAACGCCGACAAGCAGTCGTTAACCGCCCGGTTGGCCGCCGCGGAAAAAGCGCCAACAACCCGCCCTGATAACGCTGCAGCGCCAAAAAATGAGCCGCCGGAGATGGCGGCGGTTGTTGCAGCCTACCGCCTGCAGGCGGATAAAGACAACGCCCAGCTACGGATGAAAGAAGATGAAATCCAACTGCTGAGAACACAGCTTTCTGTACAGTCCAAAACGCGCAGCGGCGAGAGCGCCGCCGCCAAACTCAGCGCATCGGGAGAACAGCAGGCTTATGCGATCGGCGCCTCGATGGGAGCAGAAGCCCTTAACGTTCTCACCACCCGTCGCACTCAGGGAATTACCGTCGACGCCGGGCTGGTGCTGCGGGGTATCGAAGATGCTTTTAGCGGCCAGCTTCGTCTCGGAGAACAGGAGCGTAACAAGGCGCTGTTTGACGTCTCGCAGCAGGTTTTCCAGAACCTGAATAAAATCGAGCAGAAAAACATCAGTGCCGGTAAGAAATATCAGCAGGCGTTTGCGCGCAAAAAAGATGTGGTCTTCAAAGATGGCGTCTACAGTCGCGTCGATTATCCGGGCAAAGGAACAATAAGCGGTAACGATCTGGTCACCGTAGTAATCAAAGAGATGCTGACGGACGGGACAGTGATCAACGATATGGAAGCGAAAGATCAGGCGCTCACCCAGAAGCTGGATGCCTATCCCCCGGTGTTTCGCGGCCCGCTGCAACGCCTGCAGAACCATGGCTCCTTGACGCTGGTCGTCCCGCCCGAAAAAGCCTATGGCAGTAAAGGATTACCGCCGAAAATCCCGCCAGGCGCCACCATGGTTTATTCCGTGCGGATAGTAGATAGCCAACCCGCACCGGCGAAATAACCCTCCCCCCACCGCTCTCCCCGGGCGGTGGCGGTTATTCCTGCCGCATTGCTGCAATAACCGCCGTGCATCCTCTTCTATAGTTGTCTATGATGTTGCACTCGTTTTACGGGTGTAACAGATGTTAACGAAGGAGGAGCCTCACCGTGGCCGATAATCCACTGTGGCATGAAACGCTGCATGACCATTTTGGTCAGTACTTTAGCGTTGATAACGTGCTGTACCACGAAAAAACCGATCATCAGGATTTGATCATCTTCGACAACCGCGCCTTTGGCCGGGTGATGGCGCTGGATGGCGTCGTGCAAACCACCGAACGCGATGAGTTTATTTATCACGAAATGATGACCCACGTGCCGCTGCTGGCCCACGGCAACGCGAAGCATGTCCTGATCATCGGCGGCGGCGACGGCGCGATGCTGCGCGAAGTCTCTCGTCACCGTAGCATCGAAACCATCACCATGGTGGAAATCGATGCCGGGGTGGTCTCATTCTGCCGTCAGTACCTGCCCAACCATAGCGCCGGGGCCTACGACGATCCGCGCTTCACGCTGGTGATTGATGATGGCGTCAATTTTGTTAACCAGACGACGCAAACGTTTGACGTGATCATTTCGGACTGTACCGACCCTATCGGTCCGGGCGAAAGCCTGTTCACCTCGGCTTTTTATGAAGGCTGCAAACGCTGCCTGAACCCGGGGGGCGTGTTCGTTGCCCAAAACGGCGTTTGTTTCCTGCAGCAGGACGAAGCGGTCGGTAGCCATCGCAAACTGAGCCACTATTTTCGCGACGTCAGCTTCTACCAGGCGGCCATCCCAACCTATTACGGCGGGATCATGACTTTTGCCTGGGCGAGCGACAACGAGGCGTTGCGCCATCTCTCCAGCGAAATCATTCAGGCGCGCTTTCACAAAGCCAACCTGACCTGCCGTTACTACAATCCGGCAATCCATACGGCGGCCTTCGCCTTACCACAATATCTGCATGATGCTTTGTCCGCACCGTGACGCGAAGTAAGGGGGTGAACTAAATTGAAAAAATTGAAGCTGCATGGCTTTAACAACCTGACCAAAAGCCTGAGTTTTTGTATCTACGATATCTGTTACGCCAAAACGGCAGAGGAGCGTGACGGCTACATCGCTTATATCGACGAACTCTATAATGCCAATCGCCTGACGGAGATCCTGACAGAAACCTGTTCTATTATTGGCGCCAATATCCTGAATATCGCCCGCCAGGATTATGAACCCCAGGGCGCCAGCGTGACCATTCTGGTCAGCGAAGAGCCTGTCGATCCCAAGCTTATCGACCAGACCGAACATCCAGGTCCGTTACCGGAAACCGTGGTCGCCCATCTCGATAAGAGCCATATCTGCGTGCATACCTACCCGGAGAGCCATCCGGAAGGTGGACTGTGCACCTTCCGCGCCGATATCGAAGTCTCTACCTGCGGGGTCATTTCTCCGCTTAAAGCGCTGAACTATCTGATCCACCAGCTGGAATCGGACATTGTGACCATTGACTACCGCGTGCGCGGCTTTACCCGCGATATCAATGGGATGAAGCATTTTATCGATCATGAAATCAATTCGATTCAGAACTTTATGTCCGATGACATTAAGTCGTTGTATGACATGGTCGATGTGAACGTTTATCAGGAAAATATCTTCCATACCAAAATGTTGCTCAAGGAGTTCGACCTTAAGCACTACATGTTCCATACCCGACCGGAAGAATTGACCGCCGAAGAGCGCAAGGTCATTACCGACCTGCTGTGGAAAGAGATGCGCGAGATTTACTACGGCCGCAATATTCCTGCCGTGTAATATTGGAAATGCCCGGCGGCGCTTGCGCTTGCCGGGCCTGGGATTCTGCGCCGCCTGGTCGCCCGGGTAAGGCACCAGCCGCTACCCGGGGATTTCCCCTGCTCACGCTACGCTTAGCAGGGCTACGCTCTTGCGCCACCCGACATAAAAGGCGTCATTAACGCTGCTGCATAAATTCACGATAAGCGGCAACGACCTGCAGGAAATCCTCCACGCCGCAGAGAGAGAGACTTTCTTCGTCGTAGTAGCTCATCCCCTCCTCGATTTCGTCGCCGGAAAACTCCAGCTGATTGGCGCGGATCATCACCTCTTCGCCATCCAGCCACAGCGTATATTCATGGCCAGCCCGCTGCCAGGAACGTTCACTGCCCTTCACGGTGCGTGCAGCCTGCTCTACTTCATCAAGCAGGGCAAGATTGTCTTTCACCTCTTCGTTGAACCAGTGGCCGATCGCCTCGTGATCCATCGACATTCGCACCTTTACCACTCCGGTAATATCGCGCAGAAATTCGTAGTCCATAGTCTTTTCCTCTGCAAGGGCAATGCGTCACCGCTGCACTGTACCCATGCAGTAATTATCGCAGCAGACAGAAAGAAAAAAAGCGTAACGGGCAGGAGGTTTGGAAATAAAAATGCCCGGTGATGCAATGTTCACCGGGCATTGGGGAGTTTATCGCCAAACGGTCAGCCGGGCTGACCGAATGGTTTTACACCGCGGTCTGGAAGATCACGCCGTCAGCTTTTTCAGTGTACTGATCCAGCTGGTTGAAGTTCAGATAACGGTAGGTATCTTCCGCTGTCTTATCCACCTGCGCCACGAAGGTCTGGTACTCTTCCGGCGTCGGCAATTTGCCGAGCAGAGAAGCCACCGCTGCCAGCTCGGCAGAGGCCAGATAGACGTTAGCGCCGGTACCTAAACGGTTCGGGAAGTTACGGGTGGAGGTGGAGACCACCGTCGCACCGTCGGCCACGCGAGCCTGGTTACCCATACACAGGGAACAGCCAGGGATTTCGATACGCGCCCCGCTCTTACCAAACACGCTGTAGTAGCCTTCTTCGGTCAGCTGCGCGGCGTCCATACGGGTTGGCGGCGCCACCCACAGGCGAGTCGGCA
>OGPE01001091.1_pt1 | contig 18642 bp, 10 predicted proteins | sample 1552881 | NCBI WGS metagenome assembly OGPE01 (sample SAMEA2580236, study PRJEB22360) | human gut metagenome | biome: human gut; feature: human-associated habitat; material: faeces | place: Denmark | collected 2008/2010 | reverse complement strand
ATTCGATTCGGGCAAGAGATCCGTATTGATGTGGCGGTGGTCTGTGAGACAGTTGCGGATTCTTTGGCCAGTGGCTCCCGTTATGCGGTTCATCCATTGGGAGGAATAACCCGTGACCTGTATTTGTTCGCTTTGCCAGAGCGAAATATATCCATGTTCCATGTTTCTACGGCTTTCGACTCTACTTATACGAAAGCGGTATTGAAGGTAGAGACCGAATTGGCGAATGAGGCTTCGGTATCCTCTGGGAATGAGTTAAGCTTATCTTTCCATCTGCGGGATGCCCAAGGAAAAACGGTTCGCTTGGCGCAAGACCACTATCCGGTAGGGGTTATCGAAGCGGGGAAGGTCGTGGGCAAGGAAGTGTCCTTTGATATTGAGAATCCGGAGAAATGGAATCCGGAGCATCCTTATTTATACACGCTTACCTGCCGTCTGACCGATGGAGGCAAGCTTTTGCACGAGACTTCGCGGAAGGTGGGTTTCCGCCAGATCGAGGTGCGTGGGAATCGGATGTTCGTGAATGGCATGCCGATCAAATTGAGAGGTGTATGCCGTCATGAGGTGATGCCCCTGCGGGGACGTTCGGTCAGTGAGGGTCTATGGAGAAAGGATGTCGAGCTTTTCCGTCTTGGCAACGTAAATTACATTCGTACCTCCCATTATCCGCCCGACGAGGCCTTGCTGGAGGCATGCGACGAGCTGGGAATGTTTGTCGAGGTAGAGGCTCCTTTTTGCTGGGCGCACGAGACGAAAGTGCCGGAGGATAAAATGGAGGCCGTATTGGTCAACCAGCATGTCGAGATGGTGAACTTGAACCGCAGTCATCCTTCCGTGCTTATGTGGTCGATGGGGAATGAGTCTAATTTATATACGGAATACTTCAAACGTGCGGCCGAAGTGGTCAAGCGAATAGATCCTACGCGTCCGCGTATTTTCAGCCAATGGGGCCCGGATGCGGATAAGGGAGAATTGGAGGTGACAAACCACCATTACCCGGGTCCGAAAGGTCCGGAGAAGTATCGTAATTATAAGCGTCCGGTCGTGTTTGATGAATTTTGTCATCTGAATGCCTATAACCGTTTCGAGCTTTCCGCAGATCCGGGTGTCCGGAGCATGTGGGGCGAATTGCTGGATCGGATGTGGAATGATATGTACCATAGTGAGGGCGTGCTGGGAGGTGCGATATGGGCTGGTATCGATGATACGTTTTTCCTTCCGGGAGGCCGAGCCGTAGGGTATGGCACTTGGGGACCCTTGGATGGATGGAGACGCGAGAAACCGGAGTATTGGGGGATGAAGAAAGCCTACAGCCCGGTACGTCTGGAACTTCGAGGGAATATGGACAAGGACGGAAAGGTTATGTTTGATGTCGAGAACCGCTATAATTTCACGAACTTATCCGCTTGCGAGATTCAATGGAAAGCCGGAAATCTGTCTGGTACGGTAACTGCGGATATAGCGGCTCGGGAAAGTGGTGTATTGGAAATCAATCTGCCGGAAAAGGCCCGGAAGGAGTCTTTTTTGTCGGTGGTTGTTACCGGGGCGCAGGGCTTTGTGGTGGATGAGTATAAATTCAAGATCCAGCCGGATCGCTTGCGTCCGTTGTCTCCGAAAGCGGGACAAGCGATACGATGCGAGGAAACCGCTGAGGCGATCGTGGTGACCTCCTTGTCTGGTACTTATAAAGTCTCCAAACGGGACGGCTTGCTGGAGGATTACCGGCAGGTATTGATGTTGTTGCCTCTTAACTCGACCGGACGGGGTATCCAGATGGTGGGCGATGGGCAGGATTTCGAGCCTTATAATCCCGTATGTACGAACTGGGTGGCTACTTCCATTGAGAAGAGAGAGGAAGAGGACCAGATCGAGATCGTCGTGAGAGGCCAATATCAGGAGGCGGAAGGTGAGTGGCGCTATCGGATCTTGTCTACGGGCGAGGTTTCCATCGCTTACGACTTTAAGGTACTGAAAGAGGTTTCGCCTCGCCAGATCGGTGTCGTATTATCGCTTCCCGCTACTTATACGCAGCTCGAGTGGAAACGAAAAGGATATTGGTCGGTTTATCCGGAGAACCATATAGGGGCCTTGGAGGGCAAGGCCGAGTTATTCAACGAGTCGTTGGCAATTAGCGGAATGGCCGGTCCGGATAAGCAACCGTCCGTGGATTGGTGTTTGGATCAGACCGCATCGGGATCGAATATGTTTCGCTCTACCAAGGAGCATATTTACGAGGCTACGTTAGCCGATCGTAAATCGGGAATCTCGGTGAAGGTGCTTTCTGACGGTACACAATCGGTCCGTTGCTGGAAGGATAAGCAAAAGGTGAGGATGCTGGTTGCGGATTATAATAATGCAGGGAAGGAGGGCTTCCTTTCTCCGCACATAGAATATGCTTACCGTACGTTGAAGTATGGGGAGCGGGTGAATGGAGAGTTCTTGTTTATACGCTCTGTCTTGAAATAATAAAATAATGAAGTAATAAAAAGTATGTACGATCGATATAAGAGAGTTTTATTCTGTGCCGGGTTTCTACTTTCCTTTTGTTTTGTCTTGCAGGCTGAAGACAAGGGGTTGCGACGAGTGGCGACCAATGATTGCGGTGTGGATAATGCGCAGCCCTTTCTGATAAAGGGAGAGAATGGTATCTTGCCGGAATCTTTTCCGGGGAGTAAGGAGGCTAAAACGATCAACGTTGGCAATACGCTTATCTATGCTTTCGACCAGATGGATATACAGGCCGATTACCAGATGGAAGTTGTCTATCTGGCTGATAAGCGCGGCGAGCAACGTGTCGTTGCCGATGGGAATGAGGTACAAGCCCCCGTTGTCCTTGAGAAAGGAGTGGAGCGACGATATGTGATAGACCTGCCTAAGAAAGCCTATGCTTATGGACAGTTAGTCTTGGTATTTGAGGCATTGAATGGCGATAATGCGGTTGTCTCGGAACTGAATTTGTATTCGTCTAACCCAGCTCCGCTGAAACCTTTCGAGGGGGATCGGAAAAAGGATCTGGTACATATCCAAGCGTATACGGTAGATACGACCGTTTGTGCCGAAAAGGTGTTGCCTATATATGCGATTAAGCCGCATCTGGTAGCCGGCGTATATAATCCGGTCTTATCATTGAATGGGATTTGGTCGTTTAATGAGAAGCCCGCTACTTATTTTTATGAGCGGAAACAGATGGGGCAGGAGTGGAAGCCAATCGTGATACCGGGACAGTGGTCTATGCAGGGCTTTCAGGTTGATTCCGCGGCTTTTGGGGGGTACCAGACTACGTTTACCTTGCCTGCGGATTGGAGCGGGAAACGGGTGAAGTTGCGCTTCGATGGTGTTTCCAGCGAGTCGGTCGTTTATTTGAATGGAAAGGAGATAGGTTCCCATATGGGAGGTATGACAGCTTTCGAGCTGGATGTGACGAATGGGTTGAGGAGCGGCGAGAACGTATTGGCTTTGCGGGTTCGTAGTGAGTCGTTGGCTGATATGTTGGGTAGCTTGACGCAATATGCGGCGCATCAATTGGGGGGATTACGCGTAAAGTGACGCTTTTCGCCGTTCCGGAGGTTCACTTGTCCGATCTGCGTATCGTAACGGATTTGGATGATGCATATAAGGATGCGGAATTGAAAGTGTATGTATCGGTAACGAATGCTTCTGCGAATGTGCAAAAGAATCTCTCGGTTCGTCTTTCGGTATCGGGTGAACCGGTCGTTTTGAGTCAGGCTATTCCGGAGATAGCGGCTGGATCTACTTGGAGCGGTTGGCTGACCGGAAAGATTGCCTCTCCGAAAAAGTGGGATAGCGAGCATCCTAATTTGTACACGTTGAAAGTCGAGTTGGGAACTTCGGAAAAGATTGTCGAGCAAGTGAAGAAACGCTTTGGTTTCCGAGAGATCCAGATTCAAGGAAATCGTATGCTAGTAAATGGAAAGGCGGTTAAGCTGAAAGGTGTGTGCCGTCATGAGATGCATCCGCTGACAGGCCGTGTGATGAATCCGGCGTTGGCACGAAAAGATATTGAGTTGTATCGGGACGCTAACTGTAACTTCATCCGTACATCTCATTATCCACCTTGTGAGGAGATGTTGGAGGTGTGCGACGAGCTGGGGATGTTTGTCGAGGTAGAGGCTCCGGTTTGCTGGCTTGGCCATCATGCGAATGAGAACTGGAAGGTATTGGATTACCGCGAACAGAAATATTATCCCTATGTATTGCAAGTCAATATGGAGATGATCCAATTCTACCGGAATCATCCCTCCATTATCTTCTGGTCTATGGCGAACGAGTCTTATTGGAATAAGGAATTTGCGCAGGTACAGGTGTATATGGAAAAGGCGGACCCGACACGTCCGCTCACCTTTCACGATCAAGGATATGGTGGCTTTAATAATCAGGGGAGCACGGCTCCTATCTCCAATATTCATTATCCGGGGCCGGATGGGTATAAGGTAGCGGCGAAGAGTGATCGTCCGATGACCTATGGTGAATACTGCCACTTAAATGTATATAATCGGAGTGAGTTGGTGACGGATCCCGGTGTCCGGAGCGATTGGGCATTAGCGTTGGCTCCTACATGGGAAAATATGTATAAGACTCCGGGTGTATTGGGTGGTTCCATTTGGTCTGGTATCGATGACATCTTCCAGTTACCGAACGGTGATGCGGTTGGTTATGGCGCTTGGGGGCCAATTGATGGCTGGCGTCGGCCGAAACCGGAATATTGGGATATGAAAAAGATTTATAGTCCGATTCGTGTGACTACAAAGACATTATCTCCGGCCAAGGAACTGGTTATTGATCTGGAAAATCGGTACACGTATACGAACTTGAATGAATTGCAGGTTAATTGGGTCTATGGGGAAGAAAAAGGAAGTATCTTTGTTGATCTTGAACCTGGTGAGAAAGGGCAGTTGCGTGTTCGGCCGGTTCATCCGGAAAAGGCCAATGAGCTTTATCTCTCTTTCGTGGATCCCCGCGGATTTACGGCAGATGAGTATCTGATTCCGGTGGGAAGGCAGATACAGAATGAGTCGCAGGTGTTAGCGGCTGTTCCGACTCGCTTGAAAGAGAAAAAAGATCGTTATATGATTACCGGAAAGGATTTTACTTGCGAGATCAGCCGTATTTCCGGTCAGATACTTTCGGTAAAGAAAGGGAAAAAAGAGGTCTTGAATGGCGGGCCGTGGTTGATGGCGTTGCCGTTGACCAGTGGGGGGTGTTATCCGAATCATAATGCGAATACGCCTGCGTTTAATGATTTATGCTCTGATTGGAAAGTTGAGAAAGTAGATGCTGTCCGAGAGGGAAATGATGTGGTGGTAAAGGTAAAAGGGGCGTATAAGGAGTTTGCCGGGTCGTATGACTTGAAGGTGAATGCGAATGGTGAGCTGTCGGTCGTTTATGCCTTTGATGCGCTTGAGGATGTGAATCCGAGACAATGGGGATTGGTCTTCGAGGCTCCTGTTTCTTTCGATCAAACATTCTGGCGTCGTGACGGGTTGTGGAGTGTCTATCCTTCCGACCATATCAGTCGTCCGGTAGGTGAGGCCAGCCTGTTTTATGAGGGTCTTCCGAAGAAGGTCGATCCGCATACGGAACCGGCTTGGTCTTGGAGTATGGATTATAATGAGTTGGGTAGTAATGATTTCCGGTCTACACGTCGGAATATATGGTATGCCGGGCTGAGAAGCATGAATGGAAGTAAGATAACCGTTCCTTCTAACGGCCGGCAACATTGGCGTTCTTGATTGGAGAAGGACAAGATCCGCTTTTTGGTTGCCGACTTTGTTACGGCCGGAAATGAGATATTCCTGAGTACCTATTACGATCCGTACCGGAAACCTGTTCGGAAAGGAGAACGGATCGGGGGAGAGATCCTAGTAAGAGTAGAATAATAAATATACTGATAAATGAAATACTTGAATTTAGTATTGGGTTGCTTATTACTTTCGGCCTGTGCCGACAACCCGAAATCGGAACTGACCATGGAGTGCCGTCCAACGATGCTGGTTGAGGCTACGGACTCTCCGGAAATGATTATTGAGAAGGCGGCGCATATCGTGCCTACCGACAATCAGTTGGAGGCTTTACGGGATGAGTTTATCGCTTTTATCCATTTCGGGCCTAATACGTTCACCCGCATGGAGTGGGGAAATGGTATGGAGGATCCTCGTATATTCGACTTGAAGGAGTTGGATACGGATCAATGGTGTGAGACGATGAAAGAGGCGGGAATGAAGAAGGTTATATTCACCGCCAAGCACCACGATGGTTTTGTCTTGTGGCAGAGCCGTTATACGAAGCACGGTATCATGTCTACCGGTTTCCGGGATGGAAAGGGGGATGTATTGAAGGACTTGTCCGCCTCTTGCCAAAAGTATGGCTTGAAGCTGGGAGTATACCTTTCTCCGGCGGATTTGTTCCAAATTGAAAGTCCTACGGGATTGTATGGTAATTTGAGTAAGTATACCAAGCGTACCATTCCGCATGAGGTGCCGGGGCGTCCGTTTGAAAACAAGACTACTTTCGAGTTTGAGTTGGATGATTACAATGAGTATTTCATGAACCAGCTATTCGAACTCTTGACCGAATACGGCCCGATCCATGAGGTCTGGTTCGATGGGGCACACCCGAAGCGCAAGGGAGGCCAGCAATATAAATATTCGGCTTGGAAGGACTTGATTCATTCGTTAGCGCCGGAGGCCGTGATCTTTGGCCGCGAGGATATTCGTTGGTGTGGCAATGAGGCTGGAAGGACTCGTGATACGGAATGGAATATCATCCCTTACCCGGAAAATCCGGACACGACCTCTTATTTCCCCGACATGACGGATGAGGATTTGGGTAGCCGCGAACAATTACTCAAGGCAAAATATCTGCATTATCAACAGGCTGAGACTAATACGTCTATTCGTGAGGGTTGGTTCTACCGAGATGATGATCGCCAGCGTGTGAGAAGCGCGGACGACGTGTTCGATATCTATGAGCGTGCTGTAGGTGGAAACTCTACTTTCTTGTTGAATATCCCCCCCAACCGTGAGGGGCGTTTCTCTGCGCAGGATGTCAGCGTATTGAAAGAGGTAGGCAAGCGTATCCGTCAGACGTACGGTACGGATCTGCTGGCTCAGGCGGATGGCCCGAAAGAATGGTTGGATAAGGATGATACCACTTTCCGTGCTGTGATCGCAGGAGGCGAAGGGGTTGTCATAGAGACCGCGAAGCCTGTTACCGTGAACCGCTTTATATTGCAAGAAGCGATCGCTACCAATGGTGAACGAGTGGAGAGACATGCGCTTGACGCTTGGGTAAATGGCGAGTGGAAAGAGATCGTGGAGGCGACTAACATCGGTTATAAACGGATCCTCCGTTTCCCGAACGTGACAACCGACAAATTCAGGGTGCGCATATTGGAGTCACGTCTGATTCCGGCTATCAGTGAGGTAGCGGCCTATTATTACGAGTCGCGTCCGCCGCGGTTGACCGTGCGCAGGAACGAGGTGGGAGCGGTTTGTGTTGAGACCTTGCGCCAGGATTTCAAATGGAATACGTATGAGCAGGATATGGCTAGCGATTTAAATGCTGGCTTCAAGATCCATTATACGACTGACGGTACGATGCCCGACGAGAATTCTCCGGAATATAAGGAGCCTTTCGTGTGGGATAACGGTGAGGTGAAAGCGGTTGCCATACTGAATGGTCGTTCCGGTGAGGTGTGTGAGTCGCTCTTGGGATATGACAAGAGGAGTTGGAAAGTAGAAACTGATAATTCCCGCTCGGTCACCATCCGGTTGGATACGCCTCGCATATTGTCCGGCTTGGCTTATACGCCACAATCGGACAAGGAAGTCCAGATGATCGTGAAGGGAGCCGTGAAGATCAGCGATGACGGAAAGACATGGAAAACAGCCGGAGCTTTTGAGTTCGGTAATTTGAAGAATGACCCGACCCGCCGCAACTTTCATTTCACGGAAGAGGTAAAGGCCCGGTATGTACGTTTGGAAGCGAATCGAGAGATCGACTCGAAGTTGATGGAATACGATCTGTTTTAACCCGGAATGGTTTATTGGGAAACCACTAAAAGGAGAGTTCCGATTAGTGCATCGTTTCCTAAGTATATATTCCGCAATGCTTAAGTATAAAGGGTTATAATATAAGTTATTAGTTGTTCGAAATACCGAATTTTGCATGGTTGAACAACTAATAATTTATTTATGGACAAATTAAAAGGAAAAGCCATTTCCTGTAAGATCGCAGGAAAGTATTTTCTGCCGGCTGTTATTGCCCTCGCTTTCTCTACGGGAGCGATGCAAGCCTCAGAAAAGGGAAGGACGAGTTTTGATGTTGAGAGCGTAACCCACTCGCAACAAGAAAGAGAGTTAACGGGAGTTGTAACAGATGCTAAGGGAGAGCCCATTATTGGAGCGAATGTCGTAATAAAAGGAACTACGCAAGGAAGCATAACAGATTTGGATGGACGTTTTGTTTTGCAAGTCCCCGAGAATGCGGTCTTGCAGATCTCTTATATCGGCTATGTGATGCAAGAGGTGGAGGTGGGAAATAAGACCTCGGTTACAATCTTACTGAAAGAGGATTCACAAGCCTTGGAAGAGGTGGTTATCGTAGGTTTTGGTGCACAGAAGAAAGTGAACCTTACGGGTTCTGTCAGCAGTGTGGATTCTGAGAAGTTGTCGGGGATGCCTGCCACGAACGTAACCAGTATGTTGCAAGGTAAGTTGCCGGGAGTGGCGATTCCTCAATCGTCAGGATTGCCGGGACGTGAGAAGACCTCAATTCGCATACGTGGTATCGGTACGATGAATAATTCCGATCCGATGGTCTTGGTGGATGGATTGGAATCTTCCATGGATGATGTCAACCCGAATGATATTGAGAGTGTGAGCGTATTGAAAGATGCCGCAGCTTCTTCTATTTACGGAACCCGTGCGGCTAACGGTGTGATTCTTATCACGACTAAACGAGGTAAGACGGGTAAACCTTCCATTACCTACAACGGATATGTCGGATTCCAGAAAGACATCAATCGCCAGAAACATCTTTCCTCAGCACAATATGCGGAGCTGTACAATGAGGGTTTAAGGAACGAGGGAGCCTCGCCCGCTTATTCTGCGGAAGATATACAGAAATACCGGGATGGATCCGATCCGGACAATTATCCGAATACGGATTGGATGGATGCGCTATTACAAGGTAGCGGATTCACGCATAATCATAATATCAGTTTGAACGGTGGAACGGAAGCGACACGCTACGCCGTCTCTTTGGGATATTATGACCAGTTGGGTCTGACCAAGAATACGGACTATGACCGTTACAATGTCCGTATTAATTTGGATAGCAAGGTGAACGATCGTCTGTCTTTCGGCGTGAATAGTAGTTTGTCGTATCGGGATATCTCGGTACCTACCACTCCTTATAATAACTCGGACGATTTGGCACAGTTCTTTCGCCAAGCGAATCGTATCCCAAATATGTACGTAAACAAATACTCGGATGGTTCTTGGGGACGGCATATCGACGGAAACCCGATCGCTTGGCTGGAAGCGGGAGGAAAGGGTACTACCCAAGCCGTGCATGCTTTGGGGAGTGCTTTTGCGGAATTGAAGATTATCGAGGGCCTTACCTTGAAAGGGATAGCTGGTGTGGATTATGACATGAAAGAAGAGAAAATCCATATCAAAGAGATTCGTTATGGAAATGGAACCGTACAGGGACCGAATAGCGTGAATGATATGTGGGAGCGGAAAATGACGGTAACCCTTCAGGCTTTATTGAATTATGAGAAGCAAATCGGGGCGCATAATATAAAAGGTATGCTGGGTGTCTCTCGCGAGTCGTATCGTTATCATCAAACGAAGGCGTACCGGAAGAATTTCCCGAGTAATGATCTGGATGAACTGAACGGCGGTTCTACGGATGGATGGAGCAACGAGGGAAAAGCGCTCGACTCGAATATTGGCTCTTATTTCGGACGTATCAACTATGATTATGCCGGCCGTTATTTATTGGAGGCTAATTTCCGTGCGGATGGTTCTTCTAAGTTCGCCAGTGGAAATCGTTGGGGATATTTCCCTTCATTCTCTGCCGGATGGCGTATTTCAGAGGAGGCTTTTATGGAGTCGATCGAGTGGTTGGATAATTTAAAGATCAGAGGATCGTGGGGTCAGTTGGGTAATCATCGGATGGATGATTATCAATATATTGCGTTGATCGCATTGGGACAGAATTATCCGTTTAACGGAACAATCTCTGACGGTGCTGCACAAACGGCGGCTAACAATCCCGATATCTCTTGGGAGACAACCACAGAGTTTGACTTGGGTTTTGACTTGAGCGTGAAGAATGGCCTGTTCTCTTTCTCCGCCGATTATTACGATCGATATACGGATAATATCCTGACGAAGGTTCCCGTAACCTTGATTTATGGATTGGAGGCTCCGGTCTCTAACGCCGGCGCTATGCGGAACCGGGGTGTCGAACTTTCATTCGGACATCAGAACAGCGTGAGCGATTTCCAATATGGGGTAGACGCATATGTGGCGTTTAATAAGAATAAGGTGGAGAAATACTTGAATCCTTCCAAGGGTGATAAGATCCGGATGGAGGGAGAGTCGTGGGATTCATTCTACGGGTATGAATGCATAGGTATCTTTATGTCGGATGAAGAGGCCGCCAGCAGTCCGGTTCATTCTTCCTTGGTCAAGGGAGGCGACTTGAAGTTCAAGGATCAAAATGGAGACGGTAAGATAGATGCGGAAGACCGTGTCGTACTAGGTAACACCATTCCGAATGTTACCTTCGGACTTAACTTGAACATGAGTTTCAAGGGATTCGATCTCTCTGCTGCGTTCCAAGGTGCAGCCGATGTATATCGTACGGTAGACCGCGAGTCTATGTGGGGATTTATCGATGGAGCGAATGCTCAGGAGAAGCATCTTGACCGTACGATCGTGGAGAATGGTCAGGTGACTAGCTTAGGCCATTACCCCCGTTTGTTGATCAATCAGTCGCATAATCGTGTCATGAGTTCTTTTTTGGCGATGAATGCGAGCTATTTGCGCTTGAAGAATTTGCAAGTTGGTTATAATTTGCCGGAATCTCTATTGAAATCTGTGGGAATCGGACGTGCTCGTGTATATGTCAGTGGGCAGAATTTATTTACGATCTCTGGGCTTCCGAAAGACTTCGATCCGGAAGGTCCTAATGGTGCTGCGGGATCTTCTTATCCGCAAGTCGCTATTTATACGTTAGGTTTAGATGTTACATTTTAAATAGAATACTCAAATGAATAAGTTTTATATGACGGGAATGTCGCTGCTCTCTTTTGCCTTGGTTTCTTGTGGCGACAGTTTTTTGGATGTAACGCCAGCCGATCAGTTATCGGACGCTACATTCTGGCAATCGGAAACCGATGCGGATAGAGCCTTGACCGGTTGCTACCGGGGTTGGGAGAGCGCTACGAATATCGTTTTCCTGGATGCCGCTACCGATAATGGTTATGAGCAGTTCGACTATAATTATCAGGCGTTAGGAAATGGGCAGATCCTGCCGACTTCCGCTCCGGGACATCAGTCTCCTTGGATCGACGAATTCGCTACAGAATGGTTTACGTACGACCGTATTCGCAAATACAATAACTTCTTGGAGAAGATCGATGCCGTAGAGATGGATGCGGCAAAGAAAGAACGTTATAAGGCAGAGGTACGTTTCCTTAGGGCTTACGACTATTACAACAAGGTTATGTTTTATGGTGATATACCCTTGGTGACAAAGGTATTCGCGAATGCTGAGGAGGCGAATATGGCTCGTACACCACAAAATGAGGTGATCGATTTCGTGTTGACAGAGCTGGCCGCTATCGAAAACGCTCTACCGGAGCAAAACCAGATTCAGTCGGGTGGCCATATCACCAAGGGGGCGGTATTGGCGTTGAAGGCTCGTTTTGAGCTATATCTGGGGAAATACGCCGAGGCTCAGGCAGATGCGGCTAAGGTGATCGCTATGGGTTGCTATGAGTTGTACCCGGATTACGAGACTCTTTTCTATCCTGAGGCGGAAACATCCAACAAGGAGTCTATTTTGGATGTGCAATATATAAAGGATCAGTATAAGAACATGATTCCGCAATTGAATCTTCCTGCGATCGAAGGCGGTTGGTCTGCCTTGAATGCCTTATGGCCGTTCGTAGAAGCCTTCCAAATGCGAAACGGTAAGTTTATCGATGAGGCAGGTTCCGGCTATGATGACAATAAGCCTTTCAAGGATCGTGATCCTCGTTTGAAAAAGATTGTTTTGTGCCCGGGAGAAGAGTACAACGGACGTATCTATAACCCATTGGATAAGTTGATAAACGGGCAGTCGAATGATGATTATCATGTGAACGCCGCTGCTTCCCGCGGAGGGTTGTTAGTAAAGAAGCATATTTATCCTATGTCGGTGGAAGATGCCAACAATTACGATGTGAACACGATGGTCATCCGTTTGGCCGAGATGTATTTGACGTTTGCCGAATGTGCGTTGAAAACAGGTTCGGGAAAAGAGGAAGCATTACGCTATATCAATGCGATCCGCGAGCGTTCCGGAATGCCGGCGGTAACGAGTTTGACAGAGAAAATCGTGCGTTACGAACGTCGTGTGGAGCTTGCCTTCGAGGGATTGAGATATTTCGACTTGAAACGTTGGGACCTTGGCCCTGAGTTATTGAATGGACAGGCGATCGGTTGTCGGGACGGATCGGTGAACTCTACTACTGGCGAGGTGACGTGGAATGGTAATTATATCATACTGGAAGAACGTAAATTCTTACCGGCTCGTAAATATCTGTTGCCGATCCCTCAAGTGGAACTAGACCGGAATGAGAATATGGTACAGAACGAGGGATACTGATAAGAGAGAGACGGGGCGTGCCCCGTCTCTACTTATTTTGTGAAATTGGAAGAGATGATCGAGAGCGTGTTTGCGCAGAGTCGGCTGATCTCATCCCATTTTTTTTCTTGGATGCTTTCCTTCGGAAAGAGCTTGCTTCCCATACCCACACAAACAACCCCGGCCTCGAACCACTTCTTGAGATTTTCCTCGGTAGGCTCTACCGCTCCGGTTGCCATGATCATGGCCCAAGGTAATGGGGCCTTGATGTTTTTTACGAAAGAGGGGCCACCTACATTTCCGGCGGGGAATATTTTACATATAACGCAACCGGCTTCTTGTGCGTCGCTGATCTCACTGACCGATCCGCAACCGGGTATATAGGGAACACCTCGGCGGTTACATGTTTTCGCTATGTCGGGATTGAAACAAGGGCCGACAACGAAATTTGCTCCTAATTGCATATAAAGGGCAGCTGTGGCAGGTTCTACCACTGATCCGATGCCCAATACCAATTCCGGGCATTCCGTGGCGGCGAATCTGGATAGTTCAGAAAATACCTCATGGGCGAAATCTCCCCGGTTCGTGAACTCGAATACACGTATGCCGCCTTCGTAACAGGATTTCAGCACGTTTTTCGCGACTTCAGGATCTTTATGATAGAATACCGGGACGATTCCGGTAGATACCACTATATTGATGGTTTGTAACAGATTGAATCTAGCCATATGTTTTTATGATTCTTATTATTGAATGATTTAATCGGTTTATCTGGATACTCTTCCGCTAGCGTCGCCTGCCATGAGTTTTTCTACTTCCTCTACCGAGACCAAGTTGAAATCCCCATAAATGGTGTGCTTGAGGCAACTGGCGGCTACAGCGAAATCAAGTGCTTTTTGGTCATCCTCCGGATACCGATTCAATCCGTAGATCAATCCTCCCATGAATGAGTCGCCGCCGCCTACCCGGTCTACGATATGGGTTATGTCATAGCGTTTGCTCTCATAAAGACGGTTGTCGCTCAGCAGTACGCCTCCCCAGGTGTTATGGTTGGCGTTTATCGCCCCGCGCAATGTGATGATAACCTTCCGGGCCCGTGGAAACCGGTTTTTCATTTGCCTGCAAACCGACTCGAAGCCGGAAGCGTCTACCTCGCCGTTCGTATGTGTGACATCGAAGTTCTCGGGTCGGATGCCGAATACCTTCTCGCAATCCTCCTCGTTCCCCAGAATAATGTCACAACCGGCAACCAGCTCCGGCATTACCTCTGCCGCGGATTTACCGTATTTCCAAAGATTCTTGCGGAAATTGAGATCGCATGATACGGTTATACCCAGTTCGTTGGCAGCCTTGATCGCCTCTAGGCATACCTCTGCCGCTCCTTGTGAGATGGCTGGCGTGATGCCGGTCCAGTGAAACCAGCTCGCTCCATTGAATACGGTTTTCCAGTCGATCATTCCCGGCTCGATCTCGGAAATAGCTGAGTGGGCACGGTCGTAAACCACTTTGCTGGCACGTGCCACGGCTCCTGTCTCAAGGAAATAAATGCCTAACCGGTCCCCGCCGTATAGAATATGCCGGGTTCCTACGCCATGTTTACGCAACTCCATCAGGCAAGCGTTCGCGATGTCATTTTTCGGAAGCCGTGTGATGAATTCCGTCTCCAACCCGAAGTTGGCCAACGAGACCGCTACGTTGGCTTCTCCACCACCAAAGGTAGCCGCATACGTGTCGGATTGGCAAAAACGTAAGTGCCCAGGCGTAGACAGGCGAAGCATGATCTCGCCAAATGTTATGATTTTTGTTCCCATTTTATGAAAATGTTTTATTGGATAAATAATGTATGGCAAAGTTATGTATTGAATTCTCGAGACGGCTGTCCGCAGGTTTCTCCGATTTGACTTATACGGAATAAACAATCGCCGATGATGACTTTTTCGGAAGTTTATCAGATCTAGTTCCGAATAAGATAACTTTTTCGACGAATAGTACCTGTTTGTATGCTTGCCTATGGGTGTCATATGTAGAATACTTAGCGGATATATCTTATTTTTGTGATATCGATTAAATATCCGGATACTAGCGGGAAATCAAGTGTAATTTAAAGATAGAGAAGCATGGAAGAGGAGAATCGTACCTTATTCAGTAGTATAGGTCAAATTATGCGTACCTTGGAGGGAAAGCGACTGGCGGATGTGTTCCGTTTTGTCTCTTTTCTCCCGATGGAACGTTTTGGCCAGCACGCTCATCACAGGTTGGAGCTTAATTATGTGAAAAAGGGAAGTTGCATTATTCGGTTGGAGAACGAGAGTGTAAGTTTTCGCGAGAACGAGTTGATGATTATCTGCTCGGATGTTCCCCACTCTTTTCAGGCTGGCTCGGAAGGATGCACGTTGATGCAACTGGAGTTCCTGCCGGAGGTATTCGGTCATTTCGAGGATTATCTGGATGTCGGCCGCTCGCTAACCCCTTTGAGTATCTTCTCATCGGCCAACCGTTTGATCAAGATCGTGAACAATGTCCGTATCATGAGAGCTATCCAGCGTATCGTGACAGAGATGAATACCCGCAATAAATACTATGAGCACTTAGTCGTGATGTATTACGCAGAGCTGCTCATCTTGATCTATCGACACATGGATGAGACCTATTTTCCGCTGTCTTCCAACAATACGATGAGAAAGGCGATTAATTACATCCGGGAACATTATAAGGATGATATCTCTATAGGGGATGTCGCGGAAGAAGCCTGTATCGGTGAACGGTACTTGCGTAAGATATTCTCCCAGCATCTTAATTTGTCGCCTGTCGATTACTTGAATCAGATACGGATAAACAAGGCGATAGAGCTGTTGCGTATTACGGAGTTGAGCGTGAAAGAGGTCTGTTTTGAGTGTGGCTTCCGCTCACCTCAATATTTCTCCCGTATATTCAAGCAGTTGGTGGGTGTGTCGCCTAGCGATCTGTTGAAATAGGAATACGATTTTATTAACTAAATAAATGAAGGAAAAAATGAAAGAATGGAGTGACGACAAATCGCTACTGGCTTTAATCAAGAATGAGCTGTATACCGCTGTGATCGGCGATATCATGGATAAGATGGGATATACGCACCAGTTTTTGCCACCTCGGATAAGGCCCTTGCGGGATGATATGTTTATCGCCGGAAGGGCGATGACCGTGTTGGAGGCCGATGTGTTGGATAACTTGACGGATGCCGGGAATAACCCGCTGTTGAAACGCTCCTTCGGATTGATGCTGGAAGCGTTGGACGATTTGAGAGAGGACGAGGTATATATCTGCTCCGGATCATCGCCCGCATATGCCTTATGGGGAGAGCTGATGAGTGCAAGGGCCATGCAATGCAAGGCGGCTGGAGCCGTGGTGAATGGGTATTCGCGTGATACGAAGGGGATCTTGGAACTGGATTTCGCTTGTTTCTCTTATGGCCCTTATGCGCAGGATCAGGCGCCTCGCGGCAAGGTGATCGACTACCGTGTTCCTATCGACATGGAGGGCGTGAGGATCAACAACGGCGATATGATCATCGGCGATATAGACGGTGTTTGTGTCGTTCCGAGAGAGATCGAGGAGGAGGTCTTCGAACGTGCGCTGGAAAAGGCGAGAGGCGAGCGGGTCGTGCTGAAGAAAATTAAGGAAGGCATGAAAGCCCGTGAGGCGTTTGATAAGTATGGAATAATGTAATACTTTAAAATAGAACAGAAGAGATGAAAATTACGGATGTAAAAGTATGGTTGGTACAAGGTATCAAGTATAATTGGACTTTATTGAAAATCTATACAGACGAGGGGTATACTGGGGTTGGAGAGGCTACGAACTGGCCGGGAAGCCCGATCGTATATGAGGCGGCTAAGCATGTGGGGAAACGTATTATCGGCTTGGATCCCATGAAAACGGATTTTATCTGGACGAAGTTGTACCGCGACTTGAACTGGATTGGCCCGTATGGTGCCAGCCTTTGCGCCATCAGTGGTATTGACATGGCGTTGCTCGACTTGAAAGGTAAGGTGCTGGGTGTTCCTTGCTATGAGTTGTTGGGGGGCGCTTACCGGAAAGATATCTTATTGTATGCGAATTATTGGTTTACGGGAGGCGGACATAACGAGGCGGATTATTTCGATCAGGCGAAGAGGGTACGTGAGGCTGGATTCACCGGCTTGAAATTTGACCCGTTCGCCCATACGAATTATTTCTATGGGGAAGACTTGGCTTCTAACTTGACACTTACGGCTGAACAACAGGATCTGGCCTTCAATGTATCCAAGGCGGTACGCGAGGCGGTAGGACCGGAAACGGATATCATGATTGAGACGCATGCTATGTTGAACTACCGTATCGCCGTGAAGATGGCCGAACGCCTGTCTAAGCTAGATATCGCATGGTATGAGGAACCGGCAGGTCCTGAGAGTGCCAAGACTTTGCGGGCGATGCGGGAACGTATCCCATCGGATGTGGCTATTTGCGTAGGCGAACGTCATTATACTCGCTTCGGCATACGTCCTGTCTTGGAGAATCATATTTGCGACGTGATCATGCCGGATATAACCCGTTGTGGAGGTCCGTCTGAAATGAAACGTATGGCTACGATGGCTGAGGCATATAGCGTATTGATCGCTCCTCATAATCCGAATGGACCGTTATCTACGCTGGCTTCTTCGCACGTATGTGCTTCTATACCGAACTTCTTCCGTCAAGAGTTCATGTTTAATGATGTGCCTTGGCGTGACCGTGTGATCGATCATCCGATAGCGGATATGGTATATGACGGTATGCTCCATCTGTCCGATCGTCCGGGTTTGGGCGTTGATTTGGTTGAGGAGGAAATGGAAGCGCATCCGGGTATCACGGAGAACGCTCCGGTTAATTTTTATATTTGATTCGAATGAGTTTTATAATAGATCTTAAGGATAAGGTTGTATTGGTGACCGGCGTGTCATCGGGTATAGGTTACGGCACGGCACGTGCGTTTGCCCATGCCGGTGCCCATGTGGCCGGATGTGCCCGTAAACCGGTGGATGATCCAAGTGCTAAGGAGTTTTGTGCGGCTATAGAATCAGAGGGCGTGAAAGCCCTTTACGTGCAGACGGATGTGACGCAACCAGATGAATTGGCGGCTTTGGTGGAGTCTACTATCCAAACTTTCGGTCGTTTGGACGTGGTGGTTTCTAATGCCGGAGCGAATGTGTTTGAAGGGGCAGCGGGTTGTAATGAGGAACAGTGGAGACATAACCTAGATTTGAATTTGGCTTCTCATTGGCGGTTGGCGAAGTATTGCAAGCCCTATCTGGAGAAAGCGGATGAAGGGGCCATTTTGTTAATGACTTCCAACCATGCCTTTAGTTCCATTCCGGGCTGTTTCCCTTATAATGTGACAAAAACGGCTATAACGGGTCTCGTTCGTAGTTTAGCGATTGAGTGGGGGCCTGAGATACGTACCGTAGGTATCGCACCTGGGTTTATAGATACGGCAGGGAATGATACATGGTTCGCCTCTTTCCCGGATCCGGCAGCTGAACGGCAGAGAACCGAGAATCTGCATCCCGTGAAACGGATCGGGACGGTAGAGGAGGTCGGGGCGCTATGTGTCTATCTGGCCTCTCCCATGGCCCGGTTTATCAGTGGTACGACGATTCTGATGGACGGCGGACGTTCTGCCTTGATGCAAGACGATGTGTAACCTATTAGATACGAGGGAATGAAAGCTACATTATTATATGAATGTAAGGATTCGATAGG
>OGPE01001061.1_pt1 | contig 18941 bp, 13 predicted proteins | sample 1552881 | NCBI WGS metagenome assembly OGPE01 (sample SAMEA2580236, study PRJEB22360) | human gut metagenome | biome: human gut; feature: human-associated habitat; material: faeces | place: Denmark | collected 2008/2010 | reverse complement strand
CATTGCGCAATGCGCTGTCGTCGTACTTATCGCTACAACCGAATAGCAATAAGCCACACACCAATAGAGATAGTAGTTTTTTCATTGCAATATTAGATTATTGATTTCTAATCTTCACTTAATATCTTGCCAATTACTAAGTTCTATAATACTATTTTGACTAATATTGGAATCTTGTGTAAAAGATTGCATTACTGCTGAAATATCGAATAGTATTCGTTTCCCATCAAATACATATGGGTCTTTACCATTGGTAAAAGGTGATAAAATAAAACAAGATGGCAGGATTTGTAAAATTTGAGATTTTACTTTTGAATTTTGAACAAGTGTATCAAAAGCAATAAGTTCAGCCTCTATTTGCTTTTTGTCTGCCAAATTTTCAAGAAGTAAGACTTTACCATTATTACTAATTTCCAACACAAAATAGTAGCCCATAGGTGATTGTATTTGTTACCGTATCAACTCCTGCTGCGGTTGGTTATGGGTAAAAAGAAAGTGTGGAACTGCAATATATGATATTCGGGAAGTCGAATAAAGGCCAAAATGAAAAAAAGAGCTAAACAAGTGCAAATATAACCTCTAATATTCAATACTTTATGTGGTATCAGATTCGGGAATGACTTTTTAATTTATCTTAATTCGTTGCAAGTTTCCTCGGGATATATGGGAACATATTCGGGAATTTATTTACCTTTGTCATGTAATCAAAAAGGTATAGAAAATGAAAATTTCCGTCTATCTGAAAAAATATTCCACGACCACTTCAAACATCTGCTTCCGGGTACGGGAGAAGAACGTGGACATCAAAGTGGTTTCCCCCATCGCGGTCCATGACAAGTATTGGGATGCCGATACCTTATGTTACAGGCGAACGACTGCCGTGACGGCCATTGAACAGAAACGGGTACCCGAACAGATTGCCGCCATCATCGAGAGAGCGGAAAAGACCTTCTCTGAGAAGGCTGACGGCAAGTGGATGAAACAGGTCATCGAGGATGTCCTGCATCCCGCGCGGGCTTTCGAGCGTGATCACCCGAACCTGCTCCACCGTATCCACGAGTATCTGGAAAAATATGACGGTGCGGAAAGAACCAAGGAGCACATTGTCCGCTTCGAGCGAACGATGACCAGGTATCACGAGTACCGGCGTGAATTATTGGGCGATACTGACTTCACGCTCTTCGTTGAAACTGTCACCCTGGGGCAGATGAATGACTTCAGAGAGTACGTCGCCAACGAGTACCTGCTTCGCCAGGAGTATCCTGACTTTTACACTCCACGTATGCTCATCAACCACAAGCCCAAGCCTCTATCCAACACGACCGTCATCAATACCATGAACCTTTTCTGCACGTTCCTGCACTGGTGTAAGAGAATGAAGTATTCCGACAACGAAGTCTATGCTGTTTATGGTTGCAAGGAGCCGACATACGGCGACCCGTTCTATCTCACATCTGAAGAGAGGAATGTCCTGTACGACGCAGACCTGAGCGATTGCCCGAAACTGGCTGTCATCCGGGACATTTTCGTGTTTCACTGTTATGTCGGTTGCCGTGTCGGTGATCTCTACAGGATGACCAAGGAGAACATCAAGGACGGTTTTCTGGAGTATATGCCTCAAAAGACAAAGAAGTGTCAGGCGAAAACCGTCAGGGTCCCATTGCATGAAAAGGCGGTCAGAATACTGGAACGCTATAGCGGGAATACCGGCAAGCTGCTTCCGTTCAAGCCCATCAATACTTACAATCTGGGTATACGGGAACTGCTGAAACATTGTGGCATTGATCGCATGGTGACCATTCTTGACACGCACGGCTACAACACCGTGCAGAAGCCCTTGTACGAAGTGGCCAGCAGCCACACGGCACGCAAGACCTTTGTAGGCAACCTGTACCGGCAGGTGCCGGACCCCAACCTGATAGCCTCTATGTCAGGCCACGTGGAAGGCAGCAGGGCCTTCCGGCGTTACCGGATGATAGATGATGACATGAAACGAAAACTTGTAGAAATGATAAACTGAGGAGGATATATACATGAAAGTAACAGCATTTATCAGAAAAACATCGGCGAAAAACAACGTGACGGATCTTGCCCGGGTCTATTTCCGTGTCCGGGATATCGGTGGTGTGGACATAAAGGCCGCGAGCGAGCTGTCCATCAACCCGAACCATTGGAGTCCGGAGAGACAAGGCTACAAACCACGTGTGGCTCTTGTTTCGGAAGAGAAGAAGAACGCTTTCGACAAGGATATCCAGCAAATTACCCACCTGATCACCAGGGAATACAGCCGTGGAGTTGACGGGAACTGGCTCAAGGGACTGATAGAAGAATACCATCACCCCAACATCAATGCAAGGGGCGGCAACAAGGCAGAGGAATACCTGTTGTCATACCAGATACAAAAATATGTTGACGAGACCCCACTCGCGTTCGAGAGCCGGAAACATCATCTTGATAATCTCAACAAGGTACTCCGTTACGAGCGTTTTCGCCACGAGGTCATGCACCAGAGGGGCTTCCATCTTTGCATTGACTCCATCACGGCAGATGACATAAGGGATTTCAAATTCTGGCTGCAGGAAGAGCACAAGTATGTTGACATGTATCCCGTGTTTTACCAGAACGAGGTCCGCCGCAATGTCGAGCAGGTACGTTCCGAGAACAGCATGTCGGGAAGCCTGTACCGCGTACGCACCGTCATCAAATGGTGCATCAAGCGTGGCCTTACACGAAATAACCCTTTCGACCAGTACCAGATCGCGCAGCCCATGTACGGTGACCCGTTCTACCTGACACTTGAAGAACGTGACAAGGTATATTATGCCGACTTAAGCGGCATGGGTGCCAGCTATCCGGTCTATCGTGACATCTTCATGTTGCAGTGCCTGATCGGTTGCCGTGTCAGTGACTTGAGCAGACTGACCAAGGCAAATATCGTGGACGGTTGCGTGGAGTACATCCCCCAGAAAACCAAGCTGGAGCACGCGGGCACGGTACGTGTCCCGCTTAACCAAAAGGCCTTGGATATACTGGAAAGGTACAAGGACCTGGAAGAAGCGCTGCTCCCGAGATTCTCGCATTTCGGCTACAACAAGAAAATAAAGGAGATTCTCAAATACGTGGGAATCGACCGCATGGTCAGGGTGCTCGACCCGAAGACGCGCGAGGATGTGGCAAGACCATTGTACGAGGTGGCCACCACCCACACGGCGAGGAAGACTTTCATCGGGAACCTGTACAAGCAGGTCAAGGACCCGAACCTGATTGCCTCCATGTCCGGGCACTCTGAGGGTAGCCGTGCCTTTGCCCGGTACCGCAAGATAGACGATGAAATGAAGAAGGAGCTGGTAAGCCTTCTGGATTGACCGTTCCTTTTTTCCATCTATCCTTTTATATCCACCGATAATGCAATATGAATATGGACGAGCAGAAGTTGACATACGAACAATTCAAGGAGGATATTCTCCAGTGGAAGAACACGCACCGTGAAGAATACAATCGCTTCTCGCGCCTGATGACAAACGGTGACGAGAGGCAGTATCTTGCCATCTGCAAAGCCATATTCAGGCAGCTCCCCGGTATCAGGCGGGAATGGGAATTGTCCTGGAACGATGACAGTACGGATGGCCTTGCAAATATAAACATGCAGTTCGCGGAGAACGCGGTACCCGGGCAGATCGTGGAGCTATACAGGAAACAGAGGGAGGAAAACAATCCTCTGCCCGACAACGTTCCGCCGGTCACATTCTGGGGCAGGATAAAATCCTTTTTTAGCGGCAAATCTTCCAAGCCGGGTGTCACCCTTTCGGCACCGCTCGTGTTGAGCTGGCTGTATTACGGAAAGAGCTTCGAGGCGATGGTCTCCATGATAGAGAAACAGATGAAGAACCCGAAAGCTGACAATGCAGACAGGCTGGGTTGTTCCCTTGTCGTCAAGCAGATAATAAACGTATCCATCAGGAACGGTTTCCGAACCCGGGCAGACTGGGACAGGTATTTTGACATGAATAACGCCATTGAAAAAGGCCATGTCGGCGAATGGGCCTTGCAGACCATCACGGCTGACATGGAAACCGATGAAGAAAGCAGGGATACGATTATACCCCGGACCGAAGACAGCGTCAGGGGGCCTGTTGTACAACGTGTGGCCGGAAAGAAAAAAATCCAGGAACGGCCACTCGCCGATTATCTTGATCACGAGAACAAGGAAGTTGTATTACATCATATCCGCGATTTTATTTCCGTCAATACAAGTGCCATTCATCAAGCATTACCGTTCTATGTATTGAAGGAGCTCGGTCTGGTTGCCGGTATGCATACAGCCAAGGAGTACAGCATGGGGATGACATTGCAGTTCACGGATTTGCCGTCATTGAAAAGCGAGAGCGCCATACGGCAGTCGGTCGGGTTCCTGAGAACGGCAAAACATGTGATCAAGGACGGCAAAGACCAGATGGCCCCCCTGATAGAGAGTGACGAGAACCGGGAACTGTTCCAGAAATTGGCACAGGCTATCAGTAATATCCCAGGTACAGGCACGATGGCCATTGCAGAGAAATAAGGCCAATTATAACCTTTTCACGTTGTCACACGGATTTATATTGTCATGACAATTTAAGACAAATCATTATATATCAACCACTTTCAATTTACACATACATTTGCACCGTCAATCCTTTCCCGAGGGCTGGCGGTGCTTCTCTTTTATAAGCCATCGGAAGCGGGGCACCAGGGAACTTTTGAAGATGGTCATCACAAACTTCAAAACTGATATTTATGATTACCATAGAGAGTCTGGTCAAGCAAGGAGCGAACGTGAAACTGGAAGTTACTCCCGCTGACCTTAAAATGTTCGCTGAATCCATCGTGCAGCGTACCATCATGGCGCAACAGGAAGAACAGAGAGCCGCGATACTGCGTGAAGCGGAGGAGACTTATCTCAATACAAAACAGGTCCGTGAGTTGCTGAACGTGTGCGAGGGCACGCTCAACCTGTGGGCGAAACGAGGCTATCTCGTACCGGTCAAGGTCGGTAACAAGAACATGTATGCCAAATCTGATGTACGCCGGGTACAGACAGGCAACAAGTCCGAGAGTGTAACATCCTATTGCAAGAGAAAAAATGTGTGATATGGCAACCGGCAGGCTAGAACTGTGTAACAGAATCCGCATGGAGGCGGAGGATATTGAAAGAACGGGATTCCCGCTGGAGGTCCTGCCCCAGGCCGTGCAGTCTGTCATACTCGATATGGCCACATACGAGAACTACAAGATCGAGTTTATCGCTACGGCCATGTTGTCGGCTGTATCCGCGGCCCTGGGTGGCGCATACCGTATCCGCATCAAAGGAGACTGGCAGAGCAGCGGAGCGTTGTACGTCATTCTGGTAGGCAGGCCCGGACTGGGTAAGACCCCACCGCTGGAGGCCGCATATCGCCCGATCCGAAAACGTGACTATGCCCTTTTCAAGGTTTACGAGGCAGAACTGGAAGCATGGAAAGCCGCGGGAGAAAACGGGAAGAGACCTATCCTGAAACGTACTGTAGTCTCTGATTTCACTCCCGAGTCGCTTTTACTGACCCACCACCACAACCCGAGAAGCGTGGTCATTCTGGTGGACGAGATCATGGGCATGTTCAATTCCGCCAACCGTTACACGAACGGGCAGCTCATAGAACAGCTTCTGACCGCATGGAGTGGCGGGGCTTTGGATGTTACCAGGGTAAACTCCCCTGTTCCTGTACACATCGAGCATCCATGCATAAACATCATCGGAACCACGCAGACCAAGCGTGTACATGAGCTTCTGAAAAAAGGTTTCGAGGAAAACGGGCTGCTTGACCGTATCCTGTTTGTGATGCCCAAATCCCCCAAGCTTTCCTCCTGGAAAAACCGGGATGAAGATGGGGAAAGGACATCCCTCGCTGCAGTCCGTTGGGAGAACATTTTGAACAAGGTCCTTGCGTTGGACTATGACACCGAAGCGGAAGAAAAAATACCCCACGTGCTGTCCATGGACGGGGAGGCCAGGGAATACTTTTTCTCCTGGTGGAACAGGAAGGTGGAGCGTATCAACCGGATAGAGGATGATGGCGAGGTGGACAGCCGGGAAATGAAACATCCGGCTCATGTAGCCCGTCTGGCATTGATAATTCAGGTTTTGCGCCACGCGTCCGGTGAAAGTCACCTGCAGTTTATAGATGTATTATCGGTGAAAGCCGCCATACGGCTGAACGACTATTTTGAGGAATCATACACGCGTATCCGTTCTTTCGTGGCGAATGACACCTGTGAAGAACCTCCCAAGGTGCTGCTGTCTATGTTGCCTGATACCTTTGATACAAAAACTGCGATAACCGTTGGAAAGGAACGGCAGTGCGTCAGCGAGCGGACTGTCATGAATTACCTGAAAGAGTTATGCCGCAGCAGGCTTCTCCGGAAATCAAAAGCCGGACATTACGAGAAAATCATGTATGAAAAATCTGGTAAATCTAATGACAACAATAATGAATCATCCCCACGATACTGCAACGGATGATCCCTTGTTGCAGCCTGCAGTCTTTGCAGTTTTGCAGTTTCGACGACTGAAAAGGGGAAATTCCTGCAGGACTGCAAGAACTGCAAACTGCAAATGGTGGTATTTATTTGCAGAAACACATAACTGACAACATTATGAACGAATATAGATTCCATCTTCAAAAATACAAACCGGGCAGCAAGACCGTCTGTCCGGGGTGCGGAAGGAAGTTCTGCTTTACCCGTTATATCGACGAGGCGGGAAAGATTTCTTTCCCGGGATACGTGGGTAAATGCGATCACATCAACAGTTGTGGCTATCACTATTCCCCGAAAGAATACTTCCGGGACAATCCGTCAGCAAGGGAAACATCGGCTGGCCATAAAATGAACGGCAGTGAATTTGCGACAGTAAAGTATGTAGCAAAACAACCGCCAACAGAACAAGAACTGGAGATTTCTTATCTTCCCTATGATTGGGTGGAGCAATCCATGCGCGGGTACGACATCAACCCTTTGTACCGTTACTTCACCAAAGTGGCGGGAAAGGAGGAAGCCGGCAGGTTGTTCCATGTTTACAAAGTCGGCACGTCAAGGATGTGGAACGGTTCGACCGTGTTCTGGCAGATAGATGTCAGGGGTAACGTGCGTGCAGGCAAGATTATGGGCTACGATGCCGTAACCGGGCACCGGATTAAAGAGCCTTTCAGTCAAGTCAACTGGGTCCATTCTGTAAGAAAAGTGCCGGATTTCCACATGAAGCAGTGCCTGTTCGGTGAACATCTGCTTTCGGACACTTCCGCTACCATGTCAGCCAAGCCTGTAGCCATTGTCGAAAGCGAGAAGACGGCACTGGTTGCCGCCATGTTCATCCCTGATTTTGTATGGCTTGCCACCGGGGGAATGCACGGCTGTTTCAACAGCGAGGCCATGCAAGTGTTGAAAGAACGAGAAGTGATCCTTTTCCCCGATCTCAAGGCAACCGACGAATGGCGGCAACGACTGCCGATGCTGGAGGCCGTATGCAGGCGTGTCACTTGTTCCGACCTGCTGGAAAAGATGGCGACCAATGAACAGCGTAGTTTGGGACTGGACATCGCCGACTTCCTGCTGATGGAGGACACGCCACAGATGATTCTCGCGAGGATGATACAACGCAATCCTGCGTTGCAGACCTTCATCGACACCTTCGGACTCGAACTGGTGGATGCAGAAAAAACGGAATGAAGGAGAATCAATGGACAGCTCGCTGTCCCGTGAAAATGGGGTTGTAAAATCCCGTAGCTTATTAGGGCATTTTCACTGTCTCCGCTTCGCGTCCGGCAGTAAAAAAGCCCATAAGCCGGGGAACTCCTCAGGTCCCCGGCATGCCTCCGGCTGTCTGACGGGATTTTACAACAAGAATAACAATAAAATAACGAACAGATATGAGTAATACACAATACGCAGTCTGCCACCTGCAGCGTGGCAGCGGCAATGACAGTGGAATGTCATGCCATATAGAAAGAAAGGATGCCAAGGGAAAGATTTATGTGCCGGTTAATGCCGAGATATTGACCGGACACATCTCAACCGTGAGTTGGTCAGATTTCCCGATGGCGTGTCCAATCGCACCGAGGCGATACAGCACCGCATCGAGACCGCCGGGCTGCGTCGCAAAGTCAGCAAGAACCAGACAAAGGCAATACGCGTAATGCTGACCGGAACGCATGAGCAGATGATGGAAATTGCCAATGACGGCAAACTGGGCAGTTGGATCGATGCAAATCTCAAATGGCTAAGGGAGACCTTTGGTGATGACAACCTTGTGTCCTGCGTGCTGCATATGGACGAGAAGACCCCACACCTGCACGCCACAGTTGTGCCCATAGTAACCGGTGAGCGTATCCGCAGAAAGCGGGAAGGCGAAAAGAAATATGAAACGAGGTCCGGTCCCCGCCTGTCGGCGGACGATGTGATGCGTCGTACCAAATTGCATGAATACCAGAACAGTTATGCCAAGGCCATGAAACCGTTCGGGTTGCAGCGTGGAATTGTCGGCTCTACCGCCAAGCATCAGGCGAACTCGGAATATTACAGGCAGCAGGTAATCCAGTATGAAGAGGATATAGCCAAGTTGCAGGCCGATGTGGAGAAGGCGCAAGAAGGCAGGAACACCATCCTCGCGTGGTTCGGCAAGGGAGACCTTTCCAAGGCAAAGAAGGAACTGGCTGACAAGGACAGGCTGATAGCCGAACTCAATAAACAGATTGAGGAACTTCAGGCAGAAAAGGTACGGTTGCAGGAACAACATAAATCAGAAATCGGAAAACTGCGAAACGGCTATCAAAAAGAAATAAACAAGGCCATTCATCAGGCGGAAGCGGCAGAATGGCAGTTCAAGGAGAAGGATGCAATCATAGATAGACAGAGGAAGCAGATAAGTTTGCTTGACCGCAAGGCCAATCCCCAACGTTACAGCCTCTCGTCCGGTGCCGAACTTGTACGTGTCAATGTCTCAAACTATCGGAATCCGTCGCTCCACATCTGGACACGGGTCGGTGATGAGCTTTTTGAGAACATCAAATTCCAGATAGACTATGATGTGGCCCAAAGACATTTCAACGGCCAGATCACAGATGAGGAATTTGTCAATACCGTATTCGAGCCACAGGAGCAGGTAAATGGAAAGCAGGCAGAACTATTGGGTGTAACTTTTATCCTTGCCGCCGGAGGACCGGCAGAGGTTCATGTTGGTACTGGATCTGGTGGATCATCGTCTGACCTTCCGTGGAATGATAACGTAGCAAAGAAGCATACTTCGGTAAAACGAAGATAGTTGATTGATAGTAAATATATTTATTGCAAATTCATATCTATACATACAAGTGTTTGCTATATTTTTTGTACCTTTGTAGTCGAAAACTGACAATTCTTAAACGAAAAAGTCAACACAGGAACAAAGATCATTTAGTTTACAAAAATAGTATTGATATTTTGTAATGGGAGGACTTTTAACATTCAGAGTCGGAAACTTTGACACAACAGCAGAACGTGAGCAGTTTCGGTTTCTCTGTGAGCAACTCAAAGCTCACTATGAGGATTCGAATGAATTCTGTGTGTTCGTAGGCAACTATAATATTGGATGTGAATTAGATGCGTTGTTTATCAAGAAGGATGCTATCATCTCAATCGAATTTAAGAATTATGGTGGCAAAGTTGTTGCCAATGAAAACGGAGAATGGACTTGCGATGGAAAAACCATCAAGGGAGGCTCAAGAAAAACAGCCCTCCAACAAGCACGAATAAACCATTCGACAGTTAAGAAAGAACTTAAAGTCTTGGGGGTTGAAAAGAATCAAATCAAGGATGTCCCCCATCTTATTATATTTCATCAACCCATTGAATTGGAAAACAATTTAAGTGCCACCAACAGGTCTTGGCTTCACATTACTGATAGCGAACATTTCATTGAAAAGTTGGATGACATCACTTGTCCTCACACCGACCTTGACCCACTCGGAATCGTTAAACTTGCGGAAACTCTCAACCTAAATCCCTTCTATCTGACGGAATTCAGCAATGCTACTTATGATAAACCAGCAGAGCCAATTGAGAAAATAGAGTTGTTCGAAGATATAAAGAAGTACGAGCCCCACACTGAAGAGAAAAAACAAAAGAAAAAAGAGGTAATATTAAACTTTGATTCTTTTATTGCCGAGGACGAAAATAGTATTGCACTTTCGAATTTTGTGAAAAGGATAGTAAAATTATCGCTCAAGCTCGACAATTTTACAGTCAAGGTGCTTGACAGCACAAGGGCATCTTCATCTTTTGCAGCACACGGAATAAGGTTAACTCAAGAATATGTTGTTACAATAAATGCAGATGGCATCGGTGAACATTGTGCAAAACTCGCAAAGTTCACTAATCATGCTGTTAAAGCCATTTCATCTTCTACAATCTTTTGGGAAGAAGGCGAGAGAATTGCAACCGAAAGTGACAATTCATCTGGCGTTGTCGAAGAACATCAATCAAAAGAACTGTCAAATACTAATTCGAACGTTTGTTTCCGAAAGTCAAAGACGATTCTGCCACATTGGCTTGACAAAAAGATTTTCAATGACCATCAAGCTATTTATGCTCCAGAGCATGAGCGTTATGAGTATAATCTTGATCTTAACGAAGAAGAACTTAAAGTCTATCTTGGTACTTACTTTCCTCGTAGTTATGCGGAAATGTTTTGTATTGCTGATAATCTTTTGCAGAATAAATGCCTGAAGAAAACGTTGGAACAAGATGAGATTAGTGTATTGGATTACGGTTGCGGTACGGGTGGGGAAATTCTTGGCTTGATTACAGCAATTGGAAGACATTTACCTCATACAAAGATAAGTATCACAGCAATAGATGGCAATGATGGTGCTTTAGCCATACTCAAGGATTTAGTAGAGTGTAACCCTAATAAAAATATACAAGTCGAACTAAGTGTATTTAGCCAGACGTTAGGCACTATTGAAGACGTGGAAAAACTTGCATTCGGAAAGAACGATTATCATTTTATCCTCTGTGACAAGATGGTTTGTGAGTTAATTTCTAAAGAAGTCCTACCAACAAATGCATACGCAATAATGGCAAAGAAACTTACGGCTTTTCTTCATGAAAACGGTTTGCTTATAATGCTTGATGTAACAACTAAAGACGAACATTCAGGATACTTCTATCCTCAATTGATGAATAATGCAATAAATGATTATGTTCGTAAAAGCAGAACCATTGAGACGTTTTTACCGTTGTCGTGTGCTTGTCATGATGAATGTAGAGACTTTTGCTTTATGCAGCAAACATTCAGCGTAAGTCATTCTCACAAATCAAATGACGAAAGTAGGGTGTGTTATCGAGTGCTGTGTAAGAAACCGCTTAAGACAGCTATCATGCAAGGAATGGAAACAGCAAACCTTATCCACGTCATACACCCCACCAAATACATGCAAAATGATGATTTGGCAATTTGCAGCCATTCAAAAGACAATGAAATAACAATTGATAGTTTCAACATAAATCTATAAATCTAATCATGGCTAAGAGAAGTTTTTACGTTAAAGATTCCGAACTTGATGATTACCAGGTAAAGGTGATTAACAAGAAAACAGATAACTCCTACATTGTTAAGGGTTGTGCAGGTAGTGGAAAGTCCATTCTTGCCTTGTGGAAGGCAAAACAGATACAAGATGAGCATAAGGGTACCTATCTTTACATTGTGTTCACTAAAGCACTAATGCAATATATGGCTGATGGCATTTCACAGGTAGGTATTCCACAACGAAATGTTGATTATCATTGGCATTGGCAGAATAGAGCTGGATGTCCAAGTGCTGATTATATTATTGTGGATGAAGCACAAGATTTTTCCAAAGAGGATATAGAACTATTCCGTTCTAAGGCAAAAAAAGCATTATTGTTGTATGGTGACTCGGCTCAACAACTTTATACTTTTATTAAAGATAAGCAAACTGTTTCAATGGAGGATATACAGTATTTTACTAAGTTCCCTGTCGAACAGCTTGTGTTCAATCATCGATTACCCAAAAAGATAGCCCGTCTTGCACAGTATCTAAATTCCGAAAGTGACGAACTTGAAGAGCGTTGTACTGAAGAGGGTGTTGAAAAACCAAAGATTATCAAGTATAATAACATTACTGAACAGTATGATGCCATCATTTCGCTTATTCAAAACAAAAACATGGAGGATGTCGGCATCCTATTTAGACACAATGATGAAGTAGAGCGTGCATATGAATATTTCAAGAATCATGGTGTAAACGTTGAAGCTAAGTATGGGCAGTTTATGGATCTAGATTTTTCTTCAGACAATCCAAAGATGATGACCTACCATAGTTCTAAAGGACTTCAATTTGAACATGTTTTCATTCCTGAATGTACTGTTGAAGACGATGCAAACCGAAATCCACTATATGTGGCCGTGACAAGAACCTATCGAGCTTTGTATATAATGCACTCAGGCAATCTTTCCAGTCTTTTTGATGATGTACCTACTTCGCTTTATGATACGAGTCTTACGAGTGGCCCCAAATTAACACTATGAGGTTTGTCAACTCCTAAAAAACGAGGATAATTATGAAATTATATATACCGACCTGTACTCTGAATTTCAATAACATATTGTCTTCAGAGTCAATTTCGCCCTTAGGATTTTACGCAAGACGCGGCTTTGGTAACAAACGCTTCTATCCTGTCTGCGCGAACAACAAAGAGCAAGTAATAATATTGTACAGTAAATATCCAAGGTTCGAGATTGAAGAAAATGACCTTGAGAACTATCCTATGGTTATTGAGATAGAAACTGATGACTATAAAGATGGATTCTTTGAGAAGGCTAAGGAACATGACGGAGTAGAGACCTATCTCTGCTATCATACCATCAACCTTAACCCTTTTCATTGTCGTATCTATTTTAATAGTTATCAGGAGCGTCAGGGTGTATTGTCAAAGGCAGAACAAAGCCTAGAGAATAAGTTCTATAAGCTTTATGCTCCTAACATAGATGTTAAACCCAAAGAGAAAAAAACATTTTTTGGCGTTGCCAAAGATTTATTTACTCAATCTGACAAAGATGATTTCTTATGGAATCTTTCATATGTAAATTTCAAGATCAAGAATGAACCTATAGATGTTAGTAGAGACGTTCTGCTAGACAGAATTAAAGGTTTCATTTATTGTTATCTAATAGGTGCTAATAGCTCGGTCAGCAACGAGGTTGGCAAATTGAAAGCTTTGTCAAGAAAACTTCGTAACACGCTTTCTGCTGTTGTAAATTCTCCTGATAAAAGACCCACTCAGGCACAAGACGATGCTATCTTGAATGGAATCAGAGAGTTTAATGAAATCTATTCTTCAATAGATGAAGATACCATTTGGAACAAAAATTTATTAGAGTTAAAATTGTCTGACAATCCGCAAGGTCTTTCTACAAAAGATGCCAAGAATCTTTTGCACTACTGGGGTGTTTATGACGCATTCTGTAACAAACTTCCTCTTCGTAGAGTCTATGATGCAAACGAATTGTGGAGTTGTTTAGAGTATGTTTCCCCAGAGACGTTTTCTCGTGTCATAGACAATATGAATAGCGCCATTCGTAAATTGGAAGCAAAAGATAATGCTCAACGTGAAAAGTATGCCATTGAGGAATTGCTGAATGTTGATGATAATCTGTCTTTGCATATTTTGGACACATCTTACCAAAGTTCTTTCTATAAGAACCTTATTTGCTCCCAGTTTATGGCAGAGTACAAATCTGTAATGGAAGAAAATGGCGTAGAAGAACCTTTGGCACAGGCATATAATGGAGGTATGATTCTAAGGAACATGCTTGGAGATAAATGGGACTCAAATCCTGCATCTGCTTATGTTGGAGCATTACTTAATCATTTCCAGGAGAACTCCGCCTTTGACTTATTCGCTATTGAAAATGATGTACTTTCATCGTTTGCTGCATTCTGTCAGAAAGGCGATAACATTGATCGTTTGGTAGAGTACCTTGTACAAGTAGGATTCTGTAATTATAAGTTAGCTTATGGCATCTATGGTGCCACAAGAGGTTTTACGTCTCTGCCAAAGACATTTACGTCTGTATTGATAAATGGCAATAAGGATTATTATCAATCATTTGCAAGTAATGTTTGGCGAATGCTTAATGGAATAGAAATAAAGGATGCTGTCTTACCCAAAGCGAGCAATAATACTTCAGTTATTGTAGAAAGTCAGTTGGGATCTAAGATTATTGAGAATCAAAATAATGTAGAGTCAAAAGTTGTAAAACAGCAGAAAGTTGTTGAGGCGGTAAATAAGGCTGTTAAACTTGAAAATATAGTTCAAAGTCCTAAAGCTTTTATGTATATTTTTAGTAGTTTCTCACGTATTACTACAACTAAAGCGTACAAAGCTCTTGATGCTGTTAATTTTGCAGGAGATGAGGGTTCTTATACACCAGAACAATTCCGTAGTAAAATTTATTCGATTGTAGGTAAAGAAGGTTTAAAGACCCAAAAAGAAAATATTGATAAAGCTATAGAACTTGAGAGTAAAAGGCAAGATCCAGAAGCGTTCTTGAGCATCCTTGACAACTTCTTGAAACCAACTGATGCTGCATATAAGAAGATTGAGAAACTGATTTCAAGTATTAAAAGTTTAAATACGACTTCGTATCCACAACCACAAGGAAATAATGTTATTTCGCAGGATGGTGTTGAAAAGCGAAACCTGAAACCAATACATCCAACATCATCTAAATTTGTAGAAGATGCAAATGTTAACTATTTTATCCTTTCAAGAAACTACCTACCTATAAAAATGCGAGAAACGCTTTCCAGAAAGGTAATAACATTTCAAAAAGGTTATGCTCCTGGTGGTAAATACTATTCTAATCCATTGGATAACCCTATAGATAATAGATCAACCATTGATCATTTTAAGCATTGGTGTTTTTATGATAAAGGTGGTTATCCTCCTATCGTAGAGGGAACTTATGAGAATAAACAGTACTTTGAGCAGTTAATGCAAGATTTATTTAATCGTTATGCCAACAGGTAAAATTATTATCACGAACGATACAGGTGAACAAGTAGAAGCTACAGCTCCTGTCATTGTCTCTGCAAGTCGTTCAACCGATATTCCTGCTTTTTATGCCAAGTGGTTCTTCAACCGCTTGGCTAAAGGGTATTGTGCATGGTATAACCCCTTCAACCAGCAGAAAATGTATATTTCTTTCGAGAACTGCAAGGTTGTGATTTTCTGGACAAAGAACCCAAAGCCGATCCTCCCATACCTTCATGAGCTTGACGAAAGAGGAATACACTACTACTTTCAGGTTACACTCAACGATTATGTAAAAGAAGGTTTTGAACCTAATGTTTCGTCTGTCGAAAACAGAGTTGAGACATTCAAGAAACTTTCTGATATGATTGGTAAGGAGAAAGTAATCTGGCGTTTTGATCCTTTAATAATTACGCCAAACATCGCTCCTCGTGACCTCTTGACGCGCATTTGGCACATTGGAAATAAACTGAAAGGTTACACAAATAAGCTTGTATTCAGTTTCGTTGATGTAAAAGCTTATCGCAAGGTTCAAAACAACCTTGTTAAGGAAACTATGCTTTTTACAAAGGAGAATGTGGAGAATGCCGAAGCTAACCTTGCTCAACGCATAGAAATCGTAGAAGGACTTCAAAAGATTCGTGAAGTTTGGCACAAAGATGGTTGGGATGTTGAAATCGCCACTTGTGCGGAAGATATTGACCTCGAAAAATACGGGATAGAACACAATCGTTGTATTGATGGTGAATTGATGAAACGCATTTTTGCTGACGATAAGGAACTTGTCTATTATCTACATACATTGAAATTACCAGAAAAAGACTTGTTTGGTAATTTGCCACCAATACCAGAGAAGGTGCGTAATGTAAAGGATACAGGGCAACGTAAGGTATGTGGATGTATGATCAGCAAAGACATCGGCATGTATAATACTTGTCGTCATTTCTGTGTCTACTGCTATGCCAATACAAGTAAAGAATGCGTCATCAGAAATGCTGAGAAACATAATGATGAAAGTGAAAGTATAATTGGATAATTATGCAAGAGTCAGAACTACAACAATATCTCCTTCGCAACTATCCACAAGAGAATGCTCGTTGCGAGTGGAAGGAATTCAAGAATTTGAAGAACTCGTTCTGTGGGGATGAGAAAAACGATGTCATCTCATATGTGTCGGCTATTGCCAATATGGAAGGAGGACATTTAGTGATAGGAGTACATGACAGTTCTTTGGAAATTGTCGGGACAGATACCTATAATTATGACCGGCAAAAGGCAATTCTTCGTTTAACAGAACGATGTGTTAATCTTTCGACAGAAGGTCTCGATATTGAAGAGTTTGTTACCGATGACACTAACAAGAAAGTTTGGGTGGTCCATATTCCCAAGCATCGTCCCAAATTGCCTGTTTACGCTCATAACAAAGCATGGCAGCGAATTGAAGATTCTCTTGTAGAGTTGACCACTGAACGCATGAATGTCATTCTTGATGAGCCAATATTTGGCGAAACAGATTGGTCTGCACAGATTGTTCCTGATGCAACGATAGATGACCTTGACGAAGTTGCTATAGCTAAAGCCCGCAAAATGTTTAAGAAGGTACATAGTCGTATTCCCGAATCAGAGGTAAATGCTTGGGATATTCAGACATTTCTTGGCAAATGCGGACTGACAAGAAATGGATGCATCACTCGTGCCGCTATCATATTGTTAGGCAAATATGAATCAGCCTTTAAACTGCGTCCTGTCGTCGTTCAGGTAACTTGGACACGCAGGGATGCAAACCAAGATGTGGTGGACTACGAACATTTCACTGTTCCATTCATACTGACAGTAGATGAAATTCTCTCAAAGATTGAAAATCTGACTTTGCGTGAAATGCCTGGTGGTACGCTTTTCCCAGATACAATGAAACAGTATGATGACTACACTATACGCGAAGCACTTCATAACTGCATTGCTCATCAAGATTACACGATGCAACAGCGTGTCAATTTCGTTGAGAATCCCGGCTACCTATATTATTCCAACGCCGGTACTTTCATCCCCGGAACTTTGGAAAATGCTTTGAGGAATGAGGAATCTCAGACCTATTTCCGCAATGAATGCCTATGCAAGGCAATGGTGGACTTCAATATGATTGATACCGTAAGTCGTGGCATCAAGAAAATGTTTAATGAACAATGGCGCAGACACTTTCCGATGCCGGACTACGAGATTGATGCGGCAAAAAAGAAAGTTGTAGTACGCATATATGGTAACGAGATCAATAAACGATATACGGATTTATTGAAGACTGACAACACTCTATCATTATGGGATTGCATATCTCTCGATGCTGTGCAGAAAGGCAGATTCATACATGAAGATGTTGCAAAAGACTTGCTGAACAGGGGACTTATTGAGGGCGATGCTCCCAATTATACAATTTCTTTAGGAGTTGCTAAAGCCACTCGTCAATTGCAAGGTTACACCAAGCAAAAAGGACTTGATAAGGACAAAATTAAACAGATGGTTTTGCAATATCTTAAGAATGCTGGATCAGATGGAGCCAAACGTGATGGCATCTACGAATACATCAAAGATGTAATGCCTAGCAATAAGACTGAAGAGCAAAAACTACGCAGCCTTGGTGATCTATTGAAAGTTATGAAAGCCGAGGAATTGATTAGAACAGATGGACGAAATTGGTTTATATTATAGCCAATCCGTCGAAATTCGACGAAAAGATACAGCCCATTCCGTCGAAAATGTTTAAATCCGTCGAAATTCGACGAAACACATACTGAATTCAAAAGAATAAAGACCATGTTATTAGGAGACAAAATAAAAGAGTTGAGAGAAGAACACGGTGTGCTACAAAGGCAATTGGCAGCTTTGCTTGAAATAGACACTCCAATGTTTAGCAAAATAGAGCGTGGCGATAGATATGCTAAACGGGCACAAGTAATACAATTAGCTGAGTATTTCAAGATTGATAAAAATGAACTTCTTACACTATGGTTGGCAGACAAAGTATTGGATGCTATAGAAGGTGAAGACGAATTAAAGCGGAAAGCCATTGAGGTTGCACAAGAAAGAATAGGCTAATCCTCACAAATATCGGGAACTATATGGTATCATTACCATACAATTTCCGATATTAATATTTGATAATCAGATTGATATTTTACAATATTCGGTTCAAGTGTGGTGCTGAAAACTTACTTTTGTAGAGAGGCTCTGGTATGCCCTGCGATAAAATAAGCAACAACACCACGCCGTATCCGTAAAGGATATGACGCGGTAAGATGTTCGCCTATTCTCATCGCTTGAAATTTACCAGATTTCTCTACGAGAATAAGCTACACTTTCCGTGTATTCAATATGTTACTGCAAAAGTAGCATATTCAGCGGAAATTGCAAAACATCCTGCCCTTTCGGGTGCTGTTGCTGTGATCAATTGTGCAAAGTTCTTGAAAACAAAGTTTCTATCCAATAGTCGGGAGTATGGAATCGAAACTTTGTTAGTTGTAAGTTGGGTTAATCTTCTCCGCAGATTTCTTGTATTACGCCGTCCATGTAAATCGCCTGCCCGCTCGTCAGCCGTCCCCACCAACGACACCCTAATTTGTCAATGATGATTTCGCCCTGCTCTTTCAGTCGTTCGGCCAGCCACGGAGTAACAAGCCACCATTCCAGCACCTCGTCCCCGTTAAAGGGATAGATATATTCCTCGTCGATTTTCCCCGCTTGGATCAGCTCCTCGATAACCGTGCTTTGTCCCCATAAAACATGGATGTCCGTAATCCGTTTGGCTCTCTCTTGTGTTTCGTACATAGCGATTAAGTTTT
>OGPE01001051.1_pt1 | contig 19044 bp, 20 predicted proteins | sample 1552881 | NCBI WGS metagenome assembly OGPE01 (sample SAMEA2580236, study PRJEB22360) | human gut metagenome | biome: human gut; feature: human-associated habitat; material: faeces | place: Denmark | collected 2008/2010 | reverse complement strand
TACCTCAATGCCCCCCCCCCCCCCGGGCCCCCCCGCCAGCCGCTGGCGAAAGAGACGAATGCCCAGCGCATTGACCGGGTTATGCAGCGGCGCCAGCTCCGCCAGGCGTTCGATCTTCCGCAGGGTGTCGTCGCAGACCAGCGCGGCGTCTTTGAAGCGTTCGCCGCCGTGGGCGACGCGGTGGCCAACGCCGTCTATCTCCTGCAGGCTGCTCAGGATCCCGCGGCCGGTCAGCGCCTCCAGCAGCAGGGTCACTGCCTCATGGTGATCGGCGATGGGCAGCGTCTCCTGCCATTTCTGCGTCGGCGTTTTCAGCGTGAAGCGGGCCTCGGGCAGGCCAATACGTTCGATCAGCCCCTGGCAGAGCAGCGCTCCCTGCGGCATGTTAAGCAGCTGAAACTTCAGGGAGGAGCTGCCGGCGTTGATCGCCATGATTTTATAGGTCATTGATATTCCTCTGCGTTCAGGCAGGCGAGCAGGTCATCAAGCCCGTCGCCGGTTAACGCGCTGGTGATAAAGATATGTTCGGCGCCTGCCGCCTCGAGCCATGCCCGGACCTGTTGCAGACGGGGCGGGGCGGCCAAATCGGCTTTGGTGATCACCCCGATGACCGGGCGGTTCATCGGAGCGGTAAACCCCGGAGAAAAGGGTGACCAGGGCGCATCGGCATTCATTACCAGCGCGATGACATCGGCCTCGCAGGCGCTGGTGAGCAGCGCGCTGTACAGGCAGCGGTTTTCCAGATATTCCCCCGGGGTGTCGATGGCGGTCGGCGTCCAGACGATGGCCTGCGTTTTCTGATAACGCAGGGTTTCGCCACGCAATACCTGGGTCAGCGAGGTTTTGCCGCACTGGCTGGGTCCGATAAGCATCAGGCGTTTCATGGGCTCAGGTCCGTGTGATCGGGCAGGCGGTGAAGCGCATCAGCTCACCAAGGGTGCGTGTGACCTGCCTGAGCGCGTACTCCACCGCGGAGACATCGCCAGTCAATACCACCGCGCCGGTGAAGCGATCGAGAAAGCCGATCTCCACCGCGCCGGACTTGGTGGCGATGTCGCAGGCGATGATCGACGCCTCACTGGGGGTAATGGTGAGAATGCCGATAGCGGAGACCGCGTCCGGCAGGCCCAGCTTTTTGAACAGATCTTTGCCCGGATTGGCGATGAGATGCGCCAGAGTGACCTGTTTACCCGGGACATACTCCTGGATCATGCGTTCGGTAGGGGTTTGCGGTTCCATTATCCCTCCATCAGCTGTTGCCACAGCGCATCGTGCGGTCGCGGGATCACTGCCCGGTAAACCAGTAATCCTTTCTCGCCTGCGCTGTCGCTGGCCACCGTGACGGCGTTGTCGACATCGGCGATATCACCCGCCACCACCATGTAGCATTTGCCGCCGATACCAAACGCCATATGAACGCGAACCAGGGTGACGTTGGCCGCTTTCACCGCGCGGTCGGCGGCGCTGATGCATGCCGCCACGCTCCAGGTTTCGACGATCCCCGCCGCCTGCCGCTGCTCGACCACGTTGAGTCCGCTGATCGCCGGCAGTACGCTGGGGTGAATGTTGGCCAGCACCAGGCTGTCCACCAGCATCTCCCCGGCGCGCGCCGTGCCGGCGGCGATTGCCTGTTGCACGGCGCCGACGTCGCCGCCGAGCATCAGCAGGAATTTCCCGGGACAAAGGGTTCTGCAGAGCAGGAGCTGTACGTTCGCGCTTTTCAGCATGACGTCGCCCAGCTCCATTCCCCTGGCGATACTGGTCAGTTCTAAAATTCCGATAGCCTGGGTCATGATTAACCTCTTACAAGCGTAATGGCCTGCTCCGTGATGGCGGAGACCTGGCCGTCAATACTGGCGTGTACCGGCGCACCGAGGGCGTCGGCAGGGATGTCTGCCAGTAGCTGGCCGCGCGTTACTCGCTCTCCCGGCGCGACGCAGGGGACGGCGCTGATGCCGATATGCTGGCGCAGCGGCAGGGTGACGCAGCCCACCTCCGGCTCCACCGCCGTCAGCGGCGCCTCCTGATACCAGGGATCAAGCCCCAGTTTGCTGATGAGCCGTTTGACCGGCACCAGGCGGTGCTTCGCCATCTCGTCCGCCGGACGCAGCGGTCCTTCGTAGCGCAGATTTTTCGCTCTCAGCTCACGTTTCAGCAGACGGTTGATGCGCATAGGGGAAATCCCCACCGGGCAGGCGACGCTCTCGCAAACGTTGCACTCCGAGCAGGTCAGGGCGCTGAGCAGCAGCGACGGGGTGGCCGCCTGGCGATAGTTCACCGCCCGCACCAGCAGGTGGGGAGAAAGCTCATGGCCGATCAGGTGCCGGGGGCATAAATCCGTGCATAAGCGGCACTGCTCACAGACGGTGCGGGCGATGGCGAGCAGGGTGTGCTCATCCTGCCGCCGCCGCTGGATCAACGGATGGTTGCCCGGAAGCACCAGCAGGCCGCCGGTGGTTTTGGTGACCGGTGTCTCGAGGGAGGTGATGAGTGCGCCCATCATCGGACCGCCGTTGATAAACCCCGGTTCGGCAACCGTCGCGCCGCCGGCCAGGGCCAGCACCTCGCGCAGCGACATGCCCAGCGGGACAGTCAGCGTCAGCGGACGGGCGACAGCGCCATTGACGGTCAACGTCCGGCGGGTCACCGGATAGCCCTGCTCCACGGCTCTGGCGATATTGAGCACCGTCTGCACGTTATTGACCACTACGCCGACGCTGACCGGCAGCGCGGCAGGCGGCACGCGACGACCCGTCGCCAGCCAGATAGTGAGCACCTCATCCCCGGCCGGATAGACATCAGGCAGAATATGCAGCCGGGCCCATTCCGGTAGTCGCGGGGTTAACGCCGCAATCGCCGGAGTATATTTCGCTTTCAGGGCAATGATCCCTTCCCGGGCGCCGGTGGCGGTCATTGCGTAACCCAGGCCGCGAATCAGCCGGTCAGCCTGCTGCGCCATCAGCTGTTGATCAACCTTCAGCATCGGTTCGCATTCAGCGGCGTTCACCAGCACGGTATCCACCCTGGCCTGCAGTTTGATGTGGGTCGGAAAGCCCGCCCCACCGGCGCCCACCACGCCGGCGGCCCGGATGCGCTCGCGGATCTCCGCCGCGTCCATGTCTGGTAGTGGCACTATCGCTTCACTCATTGCAGGCTCTCCAGCAGTTGCGCGATGGCCGCGCCATCGGCCGGACGCGGGTTGGTGCGCAGGGTGGCGTCGGCCAGCGCGGCCGGCACCATGGCGGGAATTCGCGATAAGAAAAGGGGATATTTTTCCTGCAAGGCGCCCTTGAGGGTGGGAATGGCGCACTGCTGTTTCAGTGTTTCCACCGCGGCAAGCAGCGCCTGGAGAGCCTCCTGTTCGCCAGCTTCCGGCGGGCAGAACCGGCAGGCCCTGGCCAGGCGCGCATAGCGCTTCGCCGCTCGCGGCTCGCCGGCGTTAAAGCGGATCACCGCGGTCAGCAGCAGCGCGTTGGCCAGGCCATGGGGAAGGTGAAACTGGCCGCCAAGCTGATGGGCGATAGCATGATTGAGCCCAAGGCCAGCCTGGCTAAAGGCCATACCGGCGAGGGTTGAAGCATTGTGCATTTTGCTGCGGGTCGCAACGCAGTCGCCCTGGCGAACCGCAACGGGTAGGGCGCGAAACACCAGCCTGGCGGCCTTTTCCGCCAGCGCATCGGTAAAATCGGTGGCCTGCGGCGATACCCATGCCTCAAGGGCGTGGGTCAGGACGTCCAGTCCGGTATGGGCTGTGATGGTGGGCGGTACGCTGATCACCAGCGTTGGGTCGAGGATCGCCATGTCGGGACAGAGCGCCTCATGGAACAGCGGGTACTTGATCCCTTTTTCCGGGTCGCTGATGACGCAGGCGCTGGTCACTTCCGACCCGGTACCGCTGGTGGTGGGGATCGCCACGCAGGTGTCGACAGGCAGCCCGCCCTGCTGGCTGAACCAGACGATCGCCTTGGCGGCGTCCATCGCCGAGCCGCCGCCGAAGCCGATCACCACTTGCGGACGCAGGGCCTGCATCTGCGCTATCCCTTTCGCCACGGTGTGAATGGTCGGATCCGGTGTAATATCGCTGAACACGCTGACGCGGTTGCTGGCGGGCAGCGCGGCGCGCAGCCGCTCGAACAGCGGCGAGCGCGCCAGGAAGCCGTCGCAGACGATCCAGATGTGCTGATGGCTAAAGCGCTGCAGCGCGGCCAGGCTGCCCGGGCCGCTGTAGAGGCGCGTTTGCAGAGAAAAGGTGTGCATGGCGCCCCCGGTTAGCGAATGGAAAAACCGTTGGTCAACACGCAGCGCCGCAGGCGGGCGAACGTCCGCGCGGAGGTGGTGCCTTCTCCGGTTGGCGTGGCGATGGTGAAGGTGGTAAACCCTTCGCCGCCGACGCCGATACCCGCGTAAGACGGACCATTTTTGACAAAAATGGAGGTCTGCAGCGTGCGTGCCGCCAGATTGAGCCGCGAGACATTCTGCGAGTGCATAATGGCGGTGTGGTGCAGACCCTCCTCAACGCGCAGGGCCAGGGCCAGGGCGCTATCAAAATCGGCGACCCGGACGATCGGCAGCACCGGCATCAGTTGCTCGCAGGTCACCCAGGGGTCGTTCGCCTGCACCTCGGCTATCAGCAGGCGAGGGGGGCGGGAAGGGACGGCGAGACCGGCGGCCCCCCCGCGCCCCGCCCGGGCCCTTACAATCGACGCGGGTATGGGGAAGGGGGGGGAGAGCCGGCCGCCCCCCAGCAGCTCAGCCGGGCTCTTACCAACCAGTTTTTTATTCGCCGCGCCGTCGGGCAGGCAGACGGCGCGCAGGGTATCGGTCTCCTGCGGGCTCAACAGCAGCGCGTCAAAATCCTGCATCTGCTGGATCAGGCGGTCAGCGACGGAGGCGACGACGATCAGGCTTTTTTCGGCGATACAGGGCAGGTTGTAATCGAAGGCGGCGCCGCTGATGATATCTTCGGCGGCTTTGACGAGATCGGCCGTTTCATCAACGATGCACGGCGGATTGCCGGCGCCAGCGCCGATCACTTTTTTACCGCTTTTCATGCCCATCGCCACAATGCCAGGGCCGCCGGTGATAGCCAGAACGGCAATCAGCGGGTGGGCCATCATCTGTTGGGTGGCCTCAAAGGTCGGCTCGGCAACGGTGACCACCAGGTTACGGATCCCGCTGCAGCGGTAGGCGATCTCTTCGATCCTGGCAATAAGCGTTAACGAGACCTTTTTCGCGCCGGGATGAGGGCTGAAATAGACGCTGTTACCCGCCGCCAGCATGCTGATACTGTTGTTGATAATGGTTTCCGTTGGGTTGGTGCTGGGCGCCACGGCGCCAATAACCCCGAACGGCGAGTACTCAAACAGCACCATCCCGCCATCGCCGGTGAGGGCGCTGGTGGTGAGATCCTCAATGCCCGGTGTGTTCTCAAGGGCAGCTTTATTTTTCAGATATTTATCTTCTTTGTTGCCCATGCCGGTCTCCGTGGCGCTCTCCTCCGCCAGCGTCGCCAGCTCGGGGGCCAGCGTCTCCCGCAGCGCGCTGATAATGGCGCTGCGGGTTTTTAGCGGACACTGCTGATAGCGGAGAAAAGCCTGATGGGCGGCGTCGATGGCGCAGCCGACGTCGCGGAAAATGCCCTGCTGTTCCTGAGAAACGGGGGCGGGCGCGAGCTTTTCGCTGAGAATGGTGCGGATAAGGGTTTCCAGTTCTGCTGTATTCATTGATGTGTTCTCACGTTAATGGCCGCCATGGCAGCCTGTGCAATAGCCATATCCTGCTCGACGCTGCCGCCGCTAATCCCGAGACCGGCTATTAGCTGACCATCGCGCCACAGCGGATATCCGCCGCCAAAGGTGACGACTTTGCCCTGCAGATGGCTCTCCAGACCGTACAGCGCAGCGCCTGGCTGTACGGTCGTCGCGAGCTCGTGGGTGGCGGTTTTCATGGCGACGGCGGTCCAGGCTTTTTTTGGCGCCAGCTCGCTGCTGACCAGCAGCGCATCGGGCATTCGCCAGGTCACGGTTTCGGTACCGTGTGCGTCAACGATGCTGACCACCACCGGCACCTGCAGCTGGCGGGCGTGTTCGATAGCCTGACGGGTAAGCTGATGCAGCTCGTGAAAGGAGAGTGCCCCGGCCTGGGCTTTGGGCGCGTCGGACGCAGGCGACCCGCTGGCGGCCAGGTAGCGGGCCGCGATCTCCGCCACGAGCCGGCGCTGGTGATCGGCATGATCCTCGCTGCGCGCCAGGGCATACAGACAGTCAGATAAGCGGTTCAGATAACGCAGCAGTATCTGACGGAGAGTGACCTCTGCCGCCAGCTCGACCAGCCGACGCTCCGCCCGACGGGCAACGGTGCGGGCCAGGTGCAGGCGACTGGCGGCTTCGCACCGTCCGGGCAACACAAACTGGTGCAGCGCCGGCACGCGGGCCATCTCGCGATCGATGGTCTGCTCCAGCAGGGCAATCTCTTCGCTGCTGATATAGCGCTTACCCGGTGATGGCTGTTCGCTGTCGCTGGCGAGCTCCGCGCTGAACCAGAAAATATGCTGCTGCAGGGCTTCGAGCAGGACGCGATGTTCCTCTTCAGCGGCGGCGCAGACGCACAGGCTCAGCACCGCGTTCAGTTCATCCAGGGTGCCGTAGGCTTCGACGCGCGGATGCGTCTTGCTGACCCGCTGGCCGGTAAAGAGTGATGTACTGCCGGCATCGCCGGTTCGGGTATAAATAGCCACAGGCGCCCCCTTAGCGTGAAAGTGAGTCAACAATGCCCACAACGGCAAGATCGATGGCCTCATTCGGGCCGCTAAAGACGTGGCGTGCGCTCGAGCCGCTGCAGAGCAGCACCAGTTCGCCGACGCCAGCGCCAACCGAATCTACCGCCACTTCATCGCCGCTCGCGGGCTGAAATGGATGTTCGTCGTCTGTGCTTACCCGGCGCACCAGCAGCAGTTTTTTGCCGTTCAGAGAGGGCGATTTTTGCGTCGAGACGACGGCGCCGGTCACGCGTGCCAGATGCATAGTTCACTCCTGCTTAATCAATTGAACATGCCGCGCGACGGCCGCTTCGCGGGCGAGGGCGGTGATAATGGGGCGGCGGCGCAGCACCAGATAACCTCCCCTGAGACGGGCTACATCGGCATAGGTGAGCACCGACGCGGCGTGAAGTCTGACGGGCTGGCCAGGCGGGTCGCTGAACGTCAGCGGCAAACGGGCGAGTTTTTTTACCGCCAGCGCGGGGAGCAGGGCGGGAAGCAGCGTTAGCTGTACCCGAACGCCCCAGGCCATCGCCTCATGCAACGCGCAACCGGCGGCCGTCAGCGCGCGCTGGCCGGTAAGCTGCTCCAGCAGCGGTAAATCCACCTGCACGATGCGCAGCGAAGCGTGCTGGCACAGCAGGCTGTGGATATCCGCTTCGCCGAGCTGGGCCACGCTGAGCGTGGCCGTACTCCGGGCGCGACGGCGCAGACGGGCGGCGACCTCTTCGACGATACGCTGCAGCATCGCGTGGTTCATGGCTTCGTCACCAGCGTAGCCCAGGCCTGCGCAGCGTCAGCGCCTGCCGCATTGGCTTCGTCAGTATCGATGTGCATCTCAAGACGCATATCCGGGGCTACGCGGACCGCTACATTGTCGAAGATAAGCCGCCTGTCGCTGCCTTCGATCGCCACCGCGACGCTATCGCCATGGGCGACGCGCAGGATCAGGGCATCGAGCGGGGACATATGAATATGTCGTTGGGCGACGATCGTCCCGCTGCTCAGCTCCAGTTCGGCAAAGGGGCTTATCAGGCGGATCCCTGGCGTGTCCTGCAGATTGCCTGACATGCGCAGCGGCGCGGCGATACCGAGGGTCCGGGCGTCGGTGCGTGAGATTTCCACCTGGCTGGTCTGGCGCAAAGGGCCGAGCAGGCGCACGTTATTTAATCGTCCTTTGGGGCCAACCAGAGTCACCGTCTGCTCTGCGGCATACTGCCCGGGCTGCAGCAGCGCTTTTTTCGGCTGGATGGACTGAGCGGGAAAAAGCCTGGCATAGTCCTCCGCCGCTAAATGGATATGGCGACTGGAGATACCGATAGGGATGGGACGCTGGCGCATCTCATCCAGCACTTTGTTGACTGTTGAAGCCAGCTGTTGTTTATCCATTACGCGTCACCTCGTTTACCGGCGTGCAGGCACTGCGAGCGAGGTTCGCCTTTTTGCCGTGGACAGTGCGGGTCCAGGCACAGGTTGCAGGCCACCTGCTCCGCAGGGCGGGGGAGGGTGTCTGCGGGATCTCTGCGCTCATCCATTACGGTGGCGTTCTCCTCTTCCAGAGCAGCGTCAGGTGCTGGTGAAGGCGCTTCGACGCGGGCTGGCAGCAGGCCTGCGCCGGGCCTGGCGATAACCTTCTGCGCCACCAGCCCCTGCTGCCGGTCGGCGAGTTCGGCCCCGGTCATCACCGCCGCCTGGACAGAGGCCACATCACCGGCGATCTTCACCACCATCCAGCCGGAGCCGTTGGTCTTTTCCAGGGCGAGCAGCGTGATGGCGGCCGCTTTCGCCATGGCGTCGGCGCAGGTGATGGCCAGGGCCAGGCCGCTGACCTCAAGTAATCCCAGTGATTGCTTCACGCAGTGCTCCTTGTTTCAAGGTCAGACGGATTTCGGCAGGATGGCCTCGACATCGCTGTGCGGGCGTGGGATCACATGGCTGGACTTGACCTCGCCGACCACGCTGGCCGCCGCGCTCCCGGCGTCAACGGCGGCTTTCACTGCACCGACGTCTCCGCGGACCATCACGGTAATCAGCCCGGAGCCAATTTTTTCGTAACCAATCAACTGCACGTTGGCGGATTTCACCATTGCATCAGCGGCTTCAATGGCGCCAACCAGGCCTTTCGTTTCAACCAGTCCTAGTGCGTTATTCATACTGCGTTCTCCTGTGGATTAAGCATTGCGATCCCGAAATGGGATCCCTTTGACGAGACGAGCCGCATTGTTGCCAGTGTTTCGCCGGGCCAGCCTGTCCTGGTGATACCTCAGCGAAAACAGCGGAGTTGATGCGGGTAAATTTTTGTAGTGCACGATGAGCTGTTCCCGGTCGCAGGCGATGCCCACCAGCAGCGGCGAACGCTGCGCCGCCTGCCAGGCGTGATGGACAAGATCGCCGCCGGTCCGCGGTTGCAGAACGAAAGGAATGCCTTCCTCTTCAATGCCCAGCAGGACATCGCGCCACTGTTCGCTGCATTCGTCAGTGACCGCAATGACGATGGCGGGGGTGACGAGGCTACTCTCCATGCGTACCTCCTTTTTGCCAGGCAAGGAGTAATCCGCTGGCGACCGCATTGCGCGGGCCTTCACTGCCGCGGATGTTGCCGCGCCCGGCAACCAGCCGGTAGTGCGCCAGCGCGTCGGTGACCAGCTGGGGGATCTCGAAATCGAGGGACGAGCCGCCCACCAGCACTACGAACGGGATGTCGCGAATGTTGCCGGTAGGGCTCACCTGGCGTAACGCCCGCAGGGCGTTGGTGACAAAGACGCGTGATTTGGCGCTACGGCGAATGGCGCGCACTTTCTCCAGCGGCAGATCGCCGGGCAGGGGAACCAGTTCATCCGGTTTCACCACGCAGACGCGGGCAAATACCGCCGGTGGTAAGGCCGACGGAAAAAACTGGACGCTGCCGTCTTCATGACGCAGATGAAACAGGCTTTCGACTTTCGCCAGCGGGTATTTTTTGATCTCTTCCGCCAGGTAGCGGTCCTCAAGCCCCAGCTCGCGGGCGATGATCATCGTGACCATATCGCCGGCGCCGGCCAGGTGAGTGGCGCTGATCTCTCCTTGCGCATTGATAATGGAGGCGTCGGTCGACCCGGCGCCCAGATCGAGGATCGCCAGCGGGCGCGTGGTGCCGGGAGTGGTGAGCGCCCCGAGAATGGCCGCTTCCGCCTCAGCGCCGCCCACCTGAACCGCAATCTGCAGTTTGTGCTCAATTTCACGGGCGATCAGGGCCATCTGCAGGCGATCCGACTTGACCATCGAGGCGATACCCACCGCCTGCTCCAGCGAGAACTCCCCCGCCAGGCCACCGGTCACGCTGACCGGCACCGCCGTATCAACGGCCAGCAGATCCTGAATGCGGATCTCCTGAGCTGGCTTATTGGTAAGCTCAGCCATGGTCTGGCGCACATGCTCAAGCATGCCGCCGATATTGGTGCCCGCTTCTCCCGCGACGTTGTCCAGTTTGCCGCAGCCGTCAACCGCCTTCATGATGGCTTCCGCCCCGGCGGCCACATCAACCTGTACGCTGCGCCCCTGAGCGATGAGCAGCAGATTCCCCGCCGGAATAGTCCGTGCCTTGACGTCGCCGGAGGGGGTTTTCACCACTACGGCCGAACGATTGCCAATCAGCGCCCGCGCCATTGGCACGATATTTTTGGTCTCTTCGGCGTTGAGATTGAAAACGGTGGCAATACCATAGGGGTTGGAGAGCGTTTCGATAATCTTGCCGGGTAAAGCGACCTCGACCGCCGCCAGCATGCCAAGTGGAATACGGTCGATATGCTGAACTTCATCGATCACCGGCAGCGGTTGCTGTAGCCGGTTATTGACCAGCACGCCGTCATCCTGCTGCAAAATAATGCCGGAAATCTGATAGCCCGCTGCCGTCGCCGCATTGACCATCGCAGCGACATCGGCAAAGTCAAAGGCTGAGGAGACCACCAGAATATAGGGGGCGTCCGCAGCGCAGGACAGCAGCGCCTCCGGTGTGATGGTGATGCCGACCCCCAGTCCGACGCCGCCGGGTGTCTTCGGGTTGTGGCCGATCATGGTGGACTCGGTGATGATGGTTTCCGTGATGGTCTCCATCGCCACATCGCCAATGACCGGCGTGGCTTCGTTAATGCGAATAAGCGAGATATCGCTGACCTGAATGCCTGCCGCTTTTGCCGCCTGTGTTAGCGCCTCCTGAATACCGAACACATTACGTAATGTGCCTTTAATACCGGTGGTTTCAGCCAGCGCGCTGTGGCGGATGTTCAGCACACCTGCGTCATCGACCGTCGCCAGGGCGACCTCTGTCGATGAGTTGCCAATATCAATGCCAGCGATATAGCGCATGCTTGCCCCCTGTTAATCGTCGCCTTTCAGTTTCTTACGCTCGACGTACAGCCCGGCCGCTTCCCGAACAAAGGCGGCACAGAGCCGGGCCTGGTAGCGATGCTCGAGGTCATCAGCGATCGCCAGTAGCTCCGCCTGGGTGGAACGGTATGGGCGCAGGGCGTTGTAGATCTCAAGGATCCGGTCGTCGGGAACCGCGGTGAGCTCGGCGGCCCGCTCAAAGTTCATCGCCAGCCGATCGCGTCCGGCATCCTGGGCGATCGCCGCCTGCATGCGCAGCGTTTCCGGGGTGATGCGCATGTCCTGTGCCGTAACGCGATCGCTTAATACGTTCTCCAGCGTCAAGTCATCGAGCGTTTTATTGGTAGCGGTTTTGACCCACTCCGGATGGCGGGTGGCTAACGGGTAGTCGCTGACTTTAGGCTGGCGAGCGGTGTCGTTTGTCGGTGCGGCTGGCGCGGGCGTTGCCCCGTCCTGTAGGCTGTTCATCCGGCTCAGCACGTCGCGTACCATGGATTCAATTGCGTCGGTATTCATCGGGATATCCTTTGTTAAAGCGCCATGCGCAGTTCCTGCGGGTTTTTGCCGGTCACTACGTATTTGGTCTCTTTAATGTGCAAAATGGCCGACTTCGCCTGGTATTTGGGACGAGCCATCTGATCGTTGAGCGTCGGCACTGGCTGTGGCGACTCGCGTTTGGCGTAGCGCGCGGCGTTTTTGCCAATCTGGCGGTAGGTTTCCAGGGTCAGCAGCGGCGCCTGCGGGAAGAGTTCCAGATTGGAAAGCGGCGGCAGGCCCCGCTGGTGGATGACAGTGGTGCCTTTCGACTGAATACCGATCGAGATGCCGGAGCCGCTCAGGCGGTTGCCTTCCACCGCCACGAAGGCGACGTCAGAAGATTTAAAGCAGCGGATCACCCGGGCTTTGATGCCTTCTTCCTCAATGCCGGCGATCACTTCGCGCAGGATATTTTTATGCGGAATGCCGACGATATTGGCGGTTTGCGCCAGGCCAAAGGCGGGCCCGACGGCAATGATGACTTCATCCTGCTGCGTGCCGGGTTTGGCTTCGCCGATTTCCGTCAGGAAGCTTTCGCTGGACACAGGCGCAACAGCGGCCGACGCGACGGAAGCGGCAGGCGCGCTAAAGGAGACCGGCTTATCTGCGCCTGATTTCATCTCCGACAGCACCTCTTCGATAATCTGGCGCAGCAGCGTTTCGTTAATTTCCATTTTTCACCCCTTAGCCAAGTTCATTGGGATCGAGCGCGCCCGGGATATTTTTAATCTCTTCCCAGCGCTCGCCTTGCAGGCGGTAGCCTGTTGCCGGACCGGCATAATCGTTCACGTCATTCACGGCCGAGAGCACCTGGCCTTCGCCGACGATGATGGCGGAGGTGTGCAGGTAGTCGCCGGTGAGCTTGGCTTTCTGAATATTGAGCATGTCCTGGGCGACATCGGGGAAGCCGCCTTTCGCCAGGGCTTTCACCACCTCCAGGCCGTTGCGGTTCTTGTTGATGATCTCCTGGGCAAACTTGATGTCCTCAACGATGTTGCGCTCAGGCATATCTTTTGAACCGTGGGCGTAAGTGGCGGCCTCCACCTCTTCATCCGTAATTGGCGGCAAACCCATGCCGGCAAATACCGCTTGCAGCGCGCGGGCGGCTTTATTACGAATGGCGATCACGTCCTCTTCACGCACCGGCCGCAGGCCGCCATCGACCTTCAGATCGCGCTGGATCACGTTGTAGTCGTCGAAGTCTTCGGCATCTTCGTTGGAACCGGCGAACATGTTGTCGTAGTTCGGCACCGCCGAGTAACCGGAGGAGATAAAGTCGGTGCCTGGCAGGAACTGCATCAGCAGGCGCGCGGTACGCCGCATATCCGAGTGGGTAAAGGTTTGATCGTTACTTGAGGCGCACTCCAGATCCAGCGCTGAGCAAATCAGGTTTTCCGCCAGTACGGCGCGGATACCCGACGGTACGGCGGACGGCACGCCGATACAGCTGACGGAGCCATTCTGCAGGCCTTGCACCCCGGCGGCTTTGGTGATGTAGATGCAGCGCGCTTCGAGATACAGCATCGATTTGCCTTCGGCATAACCCATCTGCACTTCAGAGCCGGAGCCGGAGGTAAAGCGCATTTTCAGGCCGCGCGAGGCGTAGGAGGAGGCGAGGAAGCCTTTCGACCACGGGGTGTCATCACCATCGGTAAACACCGGTTCCGTACCGTAGACCGAAATGGTTTCGGCATAGCAGGTATGGCCCAGCATGCCCAGTTTCAGCTCGGTGGCTTCTTCCAGCGAACACTGGGTGAGGACGCCGGGGCGGCCCACCTGTGAACCGACCAGCAGGGCGATGGCGTTGAACGGCGCGTAGCGCGCCACGGCGACGGTGGTCTCCTGCTCGTCAAAGCCGCGCCATGCGCCTTCAGCGGCGTCGGCGGCAATCTGTACCGGATTATCTTTGATATTAGTGATATGCGCCTGCTGGGACGGCGTGCGGCGGGCGCGCATTTTTTGCATCGCCATCATCATCTCGACCACGTTCATATGCGACAACACTTCGACGATTTTCGCCGGGGTCATCGCGGTAGTGAGCGGCACGATGTCGCTGCGTTTAACGTTCGGGTCGCAGAGCATGTTGGCGAGCTTGACCGAATCCATGGCCATCACTTCTTCGGCCCGGGCGAGATTAATGCCGTAGCGCGCGATAAAGTGGTCAATCAGGTCGAACTGCTCAACCGGTTTACCGTCGAGTTCGGTCACCGCGCCGTTGACGATGCGGATAGAGGGTTTGGGATCGTTAGGGCTTTCCATCGCGATAAAGCCCTCTTCAATCCACTCCTTAACGAAACCATCCTGATTCACAGGGCGTTTCGCCAGTGCTTCAAATCTTTTCGATCTCATGAATCAGCCTCGCGGATATTAAATGTAGGAGGGGCGATCGTTTTTCGGTTCGGCCCCCAGCGTCCCCAGTACGGTTTTGCCGATCTCCCGGGCGGAGATCACCGCCTGGCGCACCGCCCCTGAGTCGCCGGAAATCACCAGGATGGCTTCGTTGCTGAAGCTGGTGCCGTGGGCCGGTGAGCTGTAAGCCACCACTTCGACGTTAGCTGATTTCAGCGCGGTATCGGCCATCAGCACGCCAACGGACGCCGGCGCGCCGACGATAATCCCGCAGGCGCGGCCGAGCGGAGCGCCGAAGGCTTTTTCCAGGGCGTAGCTGGCGCGCGCGGTATACTGCAGCTCGATATGACCCGCCTCGTTGCCGTAGACATCGCCGAAAGTACGGTCCAGCTCTTTCAGCGCGACCTCAATCCCGCGTTTGACGTCGGAAACATCGTTCCCGCCCAGCACAATCAGTGAGCCATGGCCTGCGCCGCCTTTGGTGTCGCGAGGAAGCTCAATGCTGACCACTTCGGTGTTGGTGGCTTTGACCGCTTCATCGGCGGCCATAATGTGCGGCCCGGCGCCGGTGCGAGCGCCGAGGATGCCGATAGAGCGATAGCGTTTTTCAAGCTTCATGGCTTCCAGCAATGCGGCATCCACGTTGGCGATGACCAGCCCGAGGGTGTCGCCAATGGCGGTCCCGACAAATTCCGTTAAGCTGCAGCTTTTCTCTGCCATAACCGTCTCTCCTGTGGGATGGGGGGTCTCGGGAAGCGCCTGCTGCTCTGGCGTCGCCACACGGGCTATGACTTGCGCCATGATCTGTTCAACCAGCTCATTGCTGCTCATTGGCTATTCCCCTTCGGTAAGATTTTTTCAACATCGGTATGGGGGCGGGGAATGACGTGTACGGCTTTCACCTCGCCCACGTGGCGGGCTGCGGCGGCACCGGCGTCGGTAGCAGCTTTAACTGCCCCCACGTCGCCGCGCACGATGACGGTCACCAGGCCTGAACCGATCCTTTCGTAGCCCACTAATAAAACATTGGCCGACTTAACCATTGCGTCAGCGGCCTCTATGGCTGCGGTTAAGCCTTTGGTTTCTACCATTCCTAATGCTTCTTGTTGCATAAAGACCTCGCAGGGTATGTTCCAGTGAGGGAACTATATGGCGGGGCGGCGAAAAAGAATGGCTGAGTTGATAGTGTAGAGCGAAAAAATAGTGGTTTTTATATAATAATAAATAGCCATTATTTGTTTTATATTGTTGTTTTTTATTGATTTTTATTTTTGTTATTAATGTGATTATATTGCGGATGCTGTTCCGTATTTACATTTTCAGGCGTGATTTTTTAAATTATTTTTGCTATGCGAGATTTTGCATGGTGTGATATTTGTTGGAAAATAAGCACTGCGCTTTTGCAATTTTTTATTATTGAGTTGGAAATAAAAATATCCCCTGAACGCCCGCCATTGCTGCATGAATTCGCGAGCAAATAGCAATAAATTGCTCTTCTTCAGCGACTTTACGCCGCCCGTTTTCCGCAGGATGCCAACACTTTGCTGCCGCCGGTTTCTATAGTGGGCCTCGCCGTACCCAAGGCGCCAGCGGATGGTTGGCTGGCCTGGACACGAACTTCGTCAAGAGGTGTCACAATGAATGGTTCTTTACGCGCGCAATGTATCGCCGAGTTTTTAGGCACCGGGCTATTTCTGTTTTTTGGTATCTGCTGCCTGAGTGCTCTGAAGCTGGCTGGCGCCAGCCTGGGGCTGTGGGAGATCTGTATTATCTGGGGACTGGGTATTTCTCTGGCGGTGTACCTGACGGCCGGCATTTCGGGGGGGCATCTGAACCCCGCCGTCACCGTCGCCCTGTGGCTGTTTGCCTGCTTCCCGGGCAGAAAAGTGGTGCCCTATATCGTGGCCCAGGTCGCCGGCGCGTTTGGCGGCGCCGTGTTGGCCTGGATACTTTACAGCACCCTGTTTACACAATTTGAAACGGTACATCATATGGTGCGTGGCAGCCTGGAAAGCCTGCAGCTGGCCAGTATCTTCAGTACCTACCCGGCGCCTGAGCTCAGCATCTGGCATGCGGCGCTGGTGGAGGTGGTGATCACCTCGATGTTGATGGGGATGATCATGGCGCTCACCGATGATGGCAATGGCGTACCCAAGGGCCCGCTGGCGCCGCTGTTGATTGGCATTCTGGTAGCGGTGATCGGCGCCTCGACCGGGCCGCTTACCGGTTTTGCGATGAACCCGGCGCGTGATTTTGGCCCGAAATTATTTGCCTGGCTCGCCGGGTGGGGCGACATCGCGATGACTGGCGGAAGGGATATTCCCTATTTTATCGTGCCCATCATCGCGCCATTGCTGGGCGCCTGCCTCGGCGCCGCAATTTATCGTTTTCTCATCGCCAATAATCTTCCCTGTCATACCTGCGTTGAGGAGAAAAATACGCGTTAGCATCCAGTGAAAAATGTATTACTGAAATAGCAAAACTATTTCATGAACCGATATCACGAACCGCTCAAAAAGTCTCCCCGGGGTGGGAGACTTTTGTTATTGTCAATGCACTTTTTTATCGTCGACGGGATCTGATGCTAAAAAAGGGAAATATGAATAATATGTTTTATTTATAACAAAAAATTAACTGAGGGGTTTTATCATGATTTCTGCGAGTACCCTGAACTCAGAACTCATCAATAAAATCGCACAGGATTTTGCGCAAGCCACCAGTCTGGCGGTTGTGGTCGTCAATATTCACGGTGATGAGATTTCTGAACTGTTTAATTTCACGCCGTTTTGCCAACTCATGCGTCAGCACCCGGAGCACAGCGGACGCTGTCGCATGAGCGACCGCTGCGGCGGCCTGGAAGCCTCGAAAAATGACCAGCTGTGTATCTACCGCTGTCACGCGGGGTTAACTGATTTTTCCATCCCGCTGGTGATCGCCGGCCACCTCGTTGGCTTCGTGCTGTGCGGCCAGGTGCGTCTGAGCAATGATATTGAACTGGTTGATATTCTGAACGTGGATGACCGCTGGCAGGACGATCCGGCGCTGGTCCAGGCGTTTCGCGATGTGCCTGAAATGGACTATTCGCGGGTTATCGCTTCGGCGGATCTGCTGAAGCTGATCGTCGAGAATTGCCTGAAAAAACAGCTCAACTTTGTGGTTATCAAAGATAACCCGCCGCAGAACGACCCGGCGCAGGCCTGCCGGGCGGCCTCGCCGCACGATGGCAAAATGAAGAAGGCGCTGCGCTATATCGACGCGCATCTCTCCGATGAGCTGCGTCTGGAGGACGTGGCGGCGCACGTCTATCTCAGCCCGTACTACTTCAGCAAACTGTTTAAAAAGTATCAGGGGATCGGCTTTAACGCCTGGGTCAATCAGCAGCGGATGGCGAGCGCAAAAGAGCTGCTATGCCACAGCGACTGGAGCATTGCCAGCATCGCGCGGAATTTAGGTTTTTCGCAAACCAGCTATTTTTGCAAAGTGTTTCGCCAGACCTATCAGGTAACGCCGCAGGCATTTCGTCAGCAAATTAATGCCGGATCACAAACTGAGTCTTTTTAAATGACAATATTTTGCTATTGCCGATTTTTGATATCCCGGAGTATCTTCATCATTATAAAATGAAAAAAACGACAGTAGAGCAATAAATTGTCATAGCGCAACAAAATAGTGATATTCGAGGGATAAACTACACCAGTTTTTATTTTTGTGATGGGATAGAGTGTCCGTTAATACGAGACTGATGAATATCACAACACCGCTTCACCTTGCTGACGTCATTTTGCAGGCGATGAGGCGGTAAAAGTAAGCGTGAAACATTAACCGCGGATGCATGGCGCATCGGCGAATACAACCGACAGGTTCGACACCAGTTTGGTGTCAGGGAAGGGGGTGTAAATCCCCCGCAGCCCCCGCTGCTGTGATGCTGACGACCCCGCAAAAACCACTGATCGAAAGATTGGGAAGGGCGGGCGAGAACGAGGCTAAGCCAGAAGACCTGCCTGCCGGTAACTGACCAACAACTTCGGTGGGAAGTGGGTGGCTTAGCGGTGCGTGGTCGCAGGACCAGGCATGCGCGCAGCTATACCCCGACCACCTGAACAGGACAGGGTATGGCAACCAGGCGTGCGTTTATTCTTGCGGGTACCGGCAGCGGTTGTGGCAAAACCACCGTTACGCTTGGCCTGCTCAGCTTGCTCCAACAGCGCGGTTTGCGGGTGCAACCCTGTAAAGTGGGGCCAGACTACCTGGACACCGCCTGGCACACCGCCATCAGCGGCGTCGCCTCCCGCAATCTCGACAGCTTTATGCTTCCCGCCCCGATACTCAACGCGCTGTTTGCCGAACAACTGCAGCAGGCCGACATCGCGGTTATCGAAGGGGTGATGGGCCTGTATGACGGCTACGGCATCGACCCCAACTACTGCAGCAGCGCGGCGATGGCTAAACAGCTTGGCTGCCCGGTGATTTTGCTGGTGGATGGCAAAGCGGTGTCGACTTCCATCGCCGCCACGGTGATGGGCTTTCAACACTTTGATCCGGCCCTCAACATCGCTGGCGTTATCGTCAATCGGGTTAACAGCGAGGCGCACTTCCAGCTGCTGAAAAGCGCCATTGAGCGCTACTGTCAGGTGCCAGTGCTCGGCTATGTGCCGCGCGTGGAAGGCGTGGCGCTGCCCGAACGGCATCTGGGGCTGGTGACCGCCCGCGAGTCGGTGGTCAATCAGCAGGCATGGCGGGATTTTGCCAGCCTGCTGGGGCGCACCCTCGACATAGACCGGCTACTGGCCCTCAGCGAACTGGCCGCCATGCCGGCCGGCGAGTGGGGGGAACAGCTTGCCGCCGACGCCGGCGAAGGACTGACGCTGGCCCTCGCCGACGATGAGGCCTTCAATTTTTATTACCCCGATAACCTGGCGCTGCTGGCGCGCTGCGGCGTGAAGATGGTGCGCTTTAGCCCGCTGCGCGATCGCCAGCTGCCGGCCTGCCAGATGATCTGGCTCGGCGGCGGCTACCCGGAGCTGCATGCGGCCGGG